>OLOL01001667.1_pt1 | contig 18236 bp, 16 predicted proteins | sample 1673081 | NCBI WGS metagenome assembly OLOL01 (sample SAMEA3136753, study PRJEB25190) | human gut metagenome
CGAAAGGGAACCCTAACGGTTCCCTTTCACACTATCCTTCCCTCCGATACTTGTGGCCAGGCAGGGTTTTGGACAGACTAACGCCCCGCCTTCCGGCGGGGCGCTTCGTATACAGATGAGCCGTCAGTCGTTGACATCGTAGAAGATGCGCTCGCCCTCCTCGGCCAGACCCAGCAGGTCGCGGGCCAGCGCTTTGATGAACTCCTGATCGTCCTTTTTATCCAGGTCCGACTGGAGGGCCTGGTTCTCCTGGGTCTTTTCCTGCAGCTGCTGGGTGAGGGCCGCCTCCTGGGCCCGTACCTCCTTCAGGCGGCCGTAGACGTTGATGATCTCCACGCCCACTACCAGGATCAACACGGCCAGTACCATGACCAGCACGGTATTGTTCCGCTTTTTGCGTGGTTTCTTTTTCTGCGCCATGGTCTCCTTCCCCTTTCTGACGGCGGCAGAGCCGTCCCTTTCTCTTTATTGTAGCGCAGGCGCGGTGAAAAGGAAAGGTTTTTTTCAGGAAAGCGGCGGCTTTTTTCACCCAGCACGCCAGTATCGCCGCAGGGCGGCACAGCAGGCGGCAGCACTGCACCGCCGCGTCCAGCCAGAAATCCCACAGAGGACGCAGCAGCGGCGGCAGCGTCAGGCCGTACAGCAAAGCCCCCAGAGCCATGCCCGTAAGCATGTAGAGCCGCAGCTCTCCCTGTCCGATGCGCAGGGCGAACCACAGCAGAAGCAAGCCCTGCACGGCGATATACACCACGTCCAGCGCACCGGTAAGGCGGCGGTTCCTGCGGCGGCGAAGCCGCACTGCGCGCAGCAGGTCGTAGCACATGGCGGAGGCGGCACCCAGCGCCGCGGCGGTCAGGTAGGCGGACAGCTGCTGGGAGACGTGGTTTTCCATGTCAGCCGAACAGGCGGGACAGGAACGACCCCTGCCGCACCTCCGTATCCTCGTAGGTCACGGCGTCGATGCGGCCATCCACCTGCATCTCGCCGCCGTCCAGCGACAGCTTGCCGATGTGCAGCTCCTCGCCGGTGATGATCAGCGTGCCGGCGCTGGTGGTGGTAACGATGCAGTTCTCGTCGAACCGCACCACGTCCTCCACGCCGGAAACGCTCAGCTTCTCCCGTCCCTCCAGCTGGAGACGGTGATAGGCGGCCACGCCGCCGTCGGTCATATCGTAAGACATTGAAAAAGCGCTCCCTCCCACACAGTTTTCACTGTATCGTATGAGGGAACGCCCTGCATTATGACAGTTTGTCCGGCTGAGCCGCCGCTTCGCGGTACATGGCGGCAGCCGCGTCCTTGCCCACGTTTTCCGCCACGCTGAGCACCTCCACCGTCAGGGTCTTCTGGCCGAAGCGGATGGAGATAACGTCGCCCACCTTTACATCGTAGGACGCACGCTGCACCCGTCCGTTGACGGTGACGCGCTCGTTGTCGCAGGCCTCGTTGGCCACGGTGCGGCGCTTGATGAGGCGGGATATCTTCAGATATTTATCCAGACGCATATGGTCCTCCTTTGCGATGAAAAAGGAGCCGGCGCGTCACGCCGGCTCCTGTGAAACCAAACTTACTCGGCCACGGCGTCCTTCAGGGCCTTGCCGGCCTTGAAAGCGGGGACCTTGGAAGCGGGGATCTCCACCGTCTCCTTGGTGCGGGGGTTCAGGCCGGTACGGGCGGCGCGCTTCTTGGTCTCAAAGGAGCCAAAGCCCACCAGCTGTACCTTCTCCTCGGCCTTCAGGGTCTCGGTGATGGTCAGCAGGGTAGCGTTGACGGCGGCCTCGGTGTCCTTCTTGGACAGACCGGTCTTCTCCGCCACAGCGGCGATCAGTTCAGTCTTATTCATGATAGTTCCTCCCAAAATTTTTCATTTGTTGACACCGTCCCGGCGGGCGGTGTATCTCAAAACGATCAAGATCGCATTAAGAACGTTTGGCTTCGTTCCACAGGGCGGTCATCTCCTCCAGCGACAGCTGGGAGACCTCCCTCCCCCGGACCGCCGCGCCCTCTTCCACGGCGCGGAAACGATGGATGAATTTTTCGCAGGTACCGTTGACTGCGTCCTCGGGGTCGCATTCGCAGAAACGGCCCACCTTCACGGCGGCGAACAGTACGTCGCCCAACTCGTCCGGCACATCGCCGCCATTCTCCACGGCGCGGCGCAGCTCGGCCACTTCCTCCTCCAGCTTGTCCAGCGCGCCCTGTACATCCGGCCACTCAAAGCCGGCGGCGGCCGCCTTCTTCTGCAGCTTTTCAGCCCGCCACAGGGACGGCAGGCTGCGGGCCACGCTGTCCATACTGTCGGCCACGGTGTTCTGGCCCTTTTCCCGGCGCTTCAGCTGCTCCCAGCTGACCAGTACGGACTCCGGCGAGTCCTCGTGCCCGTCCCCAAACACATGGGGGTGGCGGAACAGCAGCTTTTTCACCACGCCGTCGCACACGTCGTCCATGGTGAAACGGCCCGCGTCGGACTCGATGTCCGCGTGGAACACCACCTGCATCAGCACGTCGCCCAGCTCCTCCTTGAGAAGCACGGGGTCGTCGTTGTCGATGGCCTCGGCGGCTTCATACGCCTCCTCCAGGAGGCCGCGGCGGATGGACTTATGCGTCTGCGCCTTGTCCCAGGGGCAGCCATCCTCCGAGCGGAGGAGCCGGATGATCTCCAGCAGGTCCGCATAGTCATAGTGCGGTTTCCTTGTAAAATTTATCATATTTGCGCTCCTATTGCAAGAGGTTTTCGTGGTGATGCGCCGAAAAGTTCAGTGTAAGTGCAGCATTCGGGCAATTTTTTCACCTTTCGGCAGGTCCAACACGTCCTGCCGCGTCACGGCGCCCAGCGCCAGCACCAGCACGCCGTAGACCACCACCGCCACGGCAATGGCGGGCAATACGGCCCAACTCTCCGGCAGGCTGCGGGACAGCAGGCCGTAGGACGAGCGGGCGGCCAGTGCCATCACCGCCGTGATGAGAACCGGTCTGGCAAACAGGCGGAGGTAGGAGGGCCGCTCCGGCACGCAGCGGGCGATGGCGATGAGGTTCAGCACCACGATAAGCCCGTAGCAGTAGAGAGTGCTCACCGGTGCGCCGCGGACGTTGGTGGCGGGGTCGCCCACCATCAGGTAGTTGGTGATGATCTTCAGGATACCGCCGCACAGCAGGGTGACGACGGGGATGTACTCTTTGCCGTAGGCCTGGAGGACGCCGTTGGTGGCCACCATCAGGCACACGAAAATGCAGGCGATGCCCAGAATGGTCAGGTGATAGGCGGCGGCTGCGGCGGTGTCGGGCACCGCAGGGTACAGCAGGCGCAGGATGGGCCCCGCCAGCACGGACAGGCCCGCGCCGGTAGGCAGGGCGATGAGGGTGGTGAGCTTCAGGGCCGCGGCGGCGCTGCGCCCCGCAGCGGGGCGGTCGCCCCGGGCCAGTGCGGCGGAGATGTCCGGCACCAGACTGACGGTGACGGGATAGATGAAGGACGGCGGCAGGGCGAACAGCGTCATGCCGAAGGTGTACTCGCCGTACAGCGCAGTGGCGGCGGCTTCCGTATAGCCCAGAGCATTCTGCAGGGTGGACATCACCAGCGCCTGATCCAGCAGGGTGATGAGGCTCATGCCCGCCGCGCCCAGCGTGATGGGGATGCCGGCAGTCAGCAGTTCACGGAGCACGGCGCTCCGCGCAGGCGGTACGTCCACGGCGGCGCGGTCACGGCGGCGCAGCAGGAACACGGTCAGCACCGTCAGAGACAGCAGGGACCCTGCGGTGACGCCGGCGATGGCGCCGGCGGCGCACAGGGACGAGTCCGCCCCCCGGTGCAGCAGCACCAGGCACAGGGCGAGGCCGATGACCAGCTTGCCGGCGGACTCCGTCATCTGGCTGACGGCGGTGGGCGTCATGTCGCCCAAGCCCTGGGTATACCCCCGGATGGCGGAGGTCAGGCAGACGAACAGCACCGCTGGGCCGAGGACCCGGATGGCGGGCGCGGCCAGTGAGTCGTGGAGCAGGCCGCTGAGCACCTGCGGAAACAGGCACATGACGGCGCTGCACACCGCGCCGATGACGGCCAGCAGCGCCAGCGCCGTCCGGAAAATGCGGCGCTGGGCATTGAGGCGGCCCTGCGCCGCGGCGCGGGACACCAGGCGGGACAGAGCCAGCGGCAGTCCCGCCGTGGACAGCACCAGCAGCAGGTTATAGATGTTATAGGCCGCATAGAAATGGGCCATGCCCTCCTTGTCCAGCAGGTTGCCCAGCGGGATCTTGTAGAGGGCGCCCAGCACCTTGGTAACGGCCACGGCAAGGGCCAGCACGGCGGCGCCGCTGATGAAGTTGTGCCGTCGCTGGGCCATAGGCGCCTCCCGTCTGCTATTTCATGGCCTCGTGGAACCGGCGGAACGTCTCCAGATCCTGCCGGATCTTCTCGGGGCGGGCGATGTACTCCGTGGGAAACTTGGGGTGAAAGACCCGCTCGATACGGTCGTGTACGGGGTCCACCATCTTCGTGGAGCCGCCGGCGCCCAGAGACAGGATGCTGTGCAGCTCCTCCATGATGTAGATATTATACAGTCCCTCCGCGCCGGATATGCACCAGCCTACGTTCTCAAAGCTGCCGGACATATACTTCTGGCGGTAGAGGTAGTAGGGAGTGAAATCGGCGGCGCGCAGGGCTTCGTTGGCGTAGTCCAGCATGGCGGACACGTCCTGCGCCGATGGGATGGGCAGGCCCTCCAGCAGAATGCGGCTGCCCTTCTTCAGGCTGAGGGTGTGGACGGTGATGTTGTCCGCGCCGAAGGTCAGGCACTTGTCCAGCGTGCGGCGGAAGCCCTCCGGCGTGTCGGCAGGCAGGCCGGCGATGAGGTCCATGTTCACATGGGGAAACCCCATGGAGACGGCAAGCGCCATGGTCGCCTCGATGTCCGCCGCCGTGTGCTTGCGGCCGATGGCCCGCAGCACCTCGTCCTCCATGGACTGGGGGTTGACGCTGATGCGGTCCGCGCCGTGGTCCAGCAGGACCTGCAGCTTCTCCCGTGTGATGGTGTCGGGGCGGCCCGCCTCGATGCAGTACTCCGCGCAGTCGGTGAGGTCAAAGCTGCGGTTCAGATGGGTCAGCAGGTGATCCATCTGCCGGGCCGACAGGGTGGTGGGCGTACCGCCGCCCATATAGAAGGACTTGATGCGCAGGCCCGTCTCCGCCACCATGCGGGCAGCGTCGGTGATCTCCTGCTCCAGCGATGCCAGATAGGGCTCCATCAGGCCGAAGGACTTCTCCACCGATGCGGACACGAAGCTGCAGTAGGCGCAGCGGGTGGGGCAGAACGGGATGCCCACGTACAGGGAGATCTCATCGGGGCGCAGGTCGCGTTTGGCCTTCAGGCCGGCCCGGGCCGTCTCGATGGCCAGGCGGCGGCGCTCCGGCGAGACGAAGTAGGTGTCACGCAGGACGCGGTCCGTTTCGCGCTCCGTTTTTCCCTGCTCCAGCATAGCGCGGGCCAGCTTGCCCGGGCGGATGCCGGTGAGGGCGCCCCAGCTGGGGGTAACGCCGGTGATGTCACGCGCCGCCTTGAAGAACGACAGCTTCAGGGCGCGCTGACGCAGACGCTCCCGCTCGTACTCGTCGGGGGCATCCGTAAGAACAGCGCGGGAGACGCCCCGCGCCGTTTTGCCATGATAATGAATGCTGGTGACGCCGGTGGCATAGCGCTTGCCCTCCGTCAGGGAGACATAAGCGCAGTCGTCCTCCCCCGCTTCCGCCGTCTCGTAGACGGGGCGCTCCTCGGGGAAGAAGGCCAGCAGGCTCTGCTCAATGGCATAGCGGTCGTCATGGCCGCGGAAGATCAGCTTCATCTCGCCGACCCCTGCCGCATGTAGGGGTTGACGCGGCGCTCGTAGTCCAGCGTAGTCTCCATGTCGTGACCCGGAAGCACCCGCAGGTTCCCCTCCAGTGCCGCCAGGCGGCCCAGAGAGGCCAGCATCTTCCGATAGTCGCCGCCGGGGAAATCGCACCGTCCGCAGGAGCAGCGGAACAGGGTATCGCCGGCGAACAGCACGCCCTGCCCCTCCACCAGCAGGCAGACGGAGCCCTCGGAGTGACCCGGCGTTTCCAGCACGCGGAGAGTCAGCCCGCCCAGCGGCAGGGTGTCGCCCTCCTTATAGTAGCGCTGGTTCTCCGGCCCCACCTTGCGGAACAGCAGCTCGCCGCGCTCCGTATCCACGGCGTCCTTTTCGTGGATATATACCGGCACGTCCGGGTACTGCTCCAGCAGAGGGCGGACAGCGGAGGTGTGGTCAAAGTGGCCGTGGGTCAGAAGGATATATTGCAGGGTGCAGCCGCTCTGCTCTACCAGACGGGCCACCCGGGCGGCGTCGTCGCCGGGGTCGATGAGGGCGCAGACGCCGGCTGTCTCATCGCACAGCAGGTAGCAGTTGGTCATGATGGGGCCGACCTGAATGGATGTGATCTTCATGGCGCTTCCTTTCTTACAGCTGATCGGTGTCCACCACCAGCGTCACCGGCCCGTCGTTGAGGCTCTCTACCTGCATATAGGCGCCGAACTCGCCGGTCTCGGTGTGGAAGCCCTTGTCCCGGCAGAGCTGGACGAACTTCTCGTACAGGGGGATGGCCACCTCCGGCCGTGCGGCGGACAGGAACTCGGGACGGCGGCCCTTTTTGCAGCTGCCGTACAGCGTGAACTGGGAGACGATGAGCAGCTGGCCCTTCACGTCCTCCAGACTGCGGTTCATCTTACCGTTTTCGTCCTCAAAAATGCGGAGCCCGGTGAGCTTGTCCGCCAGCTTGACGGCCTGTGCCTCGGTGTCCTCATGGGTCACGCCCAGCAGGATGAGGAAGCCCTCCCCGATCTGGCCGTGTACTTCGCCGTCGATGGTGACGGATGCGTGCTTCACGCGGGTCAATACTGCTCTCATGGCATATCGCTCCTTTTTCTGGTTTAACCGGCGGGGCGGGTGACCCGCATGACGCCGGAGATCTGCTCGATCCTCCGCATGACCGTTTGCAGCTGCTGGCTGTCGGACACGTCCGTGTCCAGCGTGATGAGGGCAAAGCCGTCCGGCGTGCTGCGGGCATTCATGGAGGAAACGTGGGTCTTGGTGCTGGACAGCACCGTGGAGATGTCCACGATCAGGTTCAGGCGGTCCTTGGCCACCACCTCCAGCGTGGTACGGTAGCTCTCCCGGGTGTTGCCGCCCCAGGAGACTTTGATCCAGCGGCCGGCCTCCTCCGGCTTGCGGCGGGCGGGGTCGGCGTTGGGGCAGTCCGCCCGGTGGACGGAAATGCCATAGCCGCGGGTAATGAAGCCCACGATGTCGTCCCCGGGCACGGGGGTGCAGCATTTGGAGAACTTCACCAGACAGTTGGTAAGGCCCTCCACCACGATGCCCTGCTCTCCCTTGGCGCGCTGAGGCACAGCGGGGCGGGTCTGCTGGGGCTGATCCGCCACGGGCACCTCGGCCTGACGCTCTGTCTGGTGCTGGTGGAGGATACGCTGGATATCCTCCCGCAGGCGGCCCATGACCTTCAGGGCGGAGACGCCGCCGTAGCCGATGGCGGCGTACATATCGTCCAGGCTGTTGTAGCTCAGTTTTTTCAGGACATTGGGCAGATTTTCCTCGTTGGTCAGCTCCTTCAGCGTCACACCGGTGCGCTTCAGCTCCGACTCGAAGCTCTGGCGGCCGTTGACGATGTTCTCATCCCGCTTCTCCCGCTTGAACCACTGGCGTATCTTGCTGCGGGCGTTGCTGGAGCGGGCGATCTTCACCCAGTCGCGGCTGGGACCGTGGGCGGATTTGCTGGTCATGACCTCCACCACATCGCCGTTGCGCAGGTGGTAATCGAACTGGACGATGCGGCCGTTGACCTTGGCGCCGGTCATGTGGTTGCCCACGGCGGAGTGGATGGTGTAGGCAAAGTCGATGGGCGTGGCGCCGGCGGGCAGGTTGATGACATCGCCGTTGGGGGTGAACACGAACACCTCATCGGCGAACATGTCCACCTTCAGGGAGTGGATAAAGTCCTCGGCATCGGTGCCCTCCTGATTCTCCAGCAGGCGGCGCACCCATTCGTAGCTGCGCTCGTCACCGGCGCCCTGGCCGTTCTGCTTGTACTTCCAGTGGGCGGCCACGCCGTACTCGGCCACCTCATGCATCTCCTTGGTGCGGATCTGTACCTCGAAGGGGATGCCGCTCTCGCCCACCACCGTGGTGTGCAGACTCTGGTACATGTTGGGCTTGGGGGTTCCGATATAGTCCTTGAAACGGCCCAGAATGGGCTTATACAGGTCGTGTATCAGGCCCAGAACGTTATAGCAGTCCGCCACCGTGTCCACGATGACGCGGAAGGCGAACAGGTCGAACACGTCGTCCAGCGACTTGTTCTGGGTGTACATCTTGCGGTAGATGGAGTAGGGGTGCTTCATGCGGGCCTGCACCGTGGCGTCGATGCCGGCCTCCCGCAGGCGGGTGGTGATCTGGTCGTGGATGGCGGACATGAAGCCGTCGTACTCCGCCGCCTTCTCGTCCAGCGCCTCGATGATCTCCCGGTAGCCCACGGGGTCCAGATATTTCAGGGACAGATCCTCCAGCTCCCACTTCATGCGCTGCATACCCAGACGGTGGGCGATGGGGGCGTAAATTTCCATGGTCTCGAAGGATTTCTGCTTCTGCTTCTCCGGCGTCTGGTACTCCATGGTACGCATGTTGTGGAGACGGTCGGAGATCTTGATGAGGATCACGCGGATGTCCTTGGCCATGGCCATCAGCATCTTGCGGAGGTTCTCCATCTGCTCCTCCTCTTTGGAGGTGTAGTGGACGCGGGTCAGCTTGCTGACGCCCTCCACCAGATCCGCCACCGTGGGAGAGAACAGCTTGCTGATCTCCTCATGGGTGGCGTCGGTGTCCTCGATGGTGTCGTGGAGCAGGGCCGCTACGATGGACTCCGTGTCCAGGTGCAGCTCCTCCGCCACGATCTGGGCCACGGCCAGCGGGTGGGTGATGAACGGCGAACCGTCCTTCCGGTTCTGTCCGGCGTGGTGGGCGGCGGCGTACTCATAGGCGGCGCGGATCTGGTCGAAGCCGGCGGACGGGTTATATGATCTCACTGTTTCGATCAGGTGATCGTACATCTCCTGGGGTGTCATGGTCATTGTACAGTGCCTCCCTTCTCCGTCATCTGGCGGAGCCACAGCAGATGAGGTGACTCCGACAGCACCACTTTCTTCCCGCGGTGCAGGCGGATGGTCACGTCATCGTCCTGATGCTCCATGGTCAAAAGTCCCCGCTCGGCAAATACCTCCAGACACAGGGACGCCCGGGGGAACGGCTCGGTTTTGCCCAGCTCCGTCGCCACCGCCCGCAGCAGCGGGAGATAGCCGGTGGTGAGGCCGGACTCCGGTACCGTGTGCTCCAGAAAGCGCCATGCGGCGGCGAACTGATCCCGCGTAGGCAGCAGGCGGCGGGCGTCCCGTATCGTCAGGGACTGATGGGCCGTGCAGCGGTCCGCAAGGGCAAGCCCCTCCTGCTCCCGTCCGCTGGGGTACAGGGACGGCCGCAGGTCCACCATCTGGAGCTGCACCGTCCGGCTGCCGCGGAACTCGTTGATCTGCAAATAGAAGGCGGCATCCACGCGGTCACCGGCGCGGCAGCCGCAGTCCTCGGCCACGGTGGAGAAAAAGATGCCGTCAAACTGGGCGCTGCCCTTGCCGAGGCGCAGCTTCAGGTGGCGGTTCTGGCCCACGTTCTGGGTGCGCAGCAGCGTGGTGCCCAGCAGGCAGAATACGGGGCGGGCATTGCCGCTGCCGTAGGGCTCCAGCGCGGACAGAGCCTCCAGCTCCTCCAGCGTCACCGCGGAGGGGTGGGTGATGGCCACATCCACGTCCAGCTCGGACACGGGAGCCTGCCCGCCGCGGAAGCTGCGGGCATAGTCGTTCATGCGCTGGCGGAAGGCGGGGATATTCTCCTCCTGGATGGTGAAGCCCGCGGCCAGCTCGTGGCCGCCGAAGCCCAGCAGCAGGTCCTTGCAGCTCTCCAGCGCAGCAAACAGGTTGAAGCCGCCCCAGCTGCGGCAGGAGCCCTTGCCGGTGGCGCCGTTCAGGTGGATCATAAAGCTGGGGCGGGAATACTTCTCGGAAAGGCGGCTGGCCACGATGCCCACCACGCCCTGATGCCAGCGGCTGCTCTCCAGCACCAGCGCGCTGCGGTCGCGGTCGGGCAGGTGGGCGATCATCTCCTCCGCCTGGGAGTAGATGGTCTGCTCCACGTTCTGGCGCTCGCGGTTCAGAGCGCACAGCTCACGGGCCATGCGCTCCGCCTCCGCCGGATCGGTACACAGCAGCAGCTCCGCCGCCTTGTCGGCGGCGCCCATGCGGCCCGCCGCGTTGATGCGGGGCGCCAGCACGAAGCCGATCTGCACGGAGGTGATCTCCCGGCCGGCCAGGCCGGCCTCCTTCAAAAGGGCGTGGAGCCCGATAAAATAGGAGTGGTCGATGGCGGCAAGGCCCCGGGACACGATGGTACGGTTCTCGCCGGACATCTGCATCACGTCGGCCACGGTGCCGATGGCGGCCAGCGTGCAGTAGCGGGAAAACAGGGCCTCCTCCCTGTCCGGCCCGCCCAGAGCCAGCACCAGCTTCAGCGCCACGCCGCAGCCGGCCAGATGCTTGAAGGGATAGCCGCAGTCGGGCCGGTGGGGGTCCACCACCGCGGCGGCATGGGGCAGCGTCTCCTTGCACTCGTGGTGGTCGGTGATGATCACATCCATGCCCAGAGAGTTGGCGAAGTCCACCTCCTCCACGCCGGTGATGCCGCAGTCCACGGTGATCAGCAGGCGGGCGCCCTGGCGGTACAGGTTCTCGATGGCATCACGGCTCAGTCCGTAGCCATCCTCGATGCGGCGGGGGATATAGTGCAGCACGTCGGCGCCGCGGCTCTGGAGATAGTCCACCAGGATGCAGGTGGCGGTGATGCCGTCCACGTCGTAGTCGCCGAACACGGCCATTCGCTCTCCCGCGGCCAGCGCCTGCTGCAGCCGCGCCACGGCCTTATCCATGTCGGCCATCAGGAACGGGCTGTACGTCAGACGCTGCTCATGCTCCAGAAACGCGGCGGCCTGCTCCGCCGTCTCAATGCCGCGGGAGGCCAGCACCTCTGACACCAGACAGGGATAGCCTGCCGCTTTCAGGCGCTCCGCCGCCTGAGGATGTGCGTCGGCAATATGCCACTTCTGAAATTTCACGGCGGATCACCTCCTTCTTCCGGCGGCAGGGGCTATGCCGCCAATTTAACTTAATAATACTTTATTATATCAAATGTAAGGGAAAAGGTAAAGGGCAAAATATCCCGCTGGGCAATTGGGTTGCAATCGGCGGCGATATGGTCTACAATAGTCCTAATTCAGACAGAATCGAGGACCTGCCCATGCGCCCTGACGGAACGAGAGTCAAAGACCTGCCGCCCATCGTGGCGGCGGTGCCCTACATCATGCCCAAGCGATACGATGCCTGGAACTCCATCACCGAGTACATCGACGAGGAGGCCATTAAGTCCTACATCCGCGAAAAGCGCCGCAGCGGCGTGCGCATCAACCACATGGCCGTCATCATCGCCGCATACTACAAGGCGATACAGACCAACCCCAAGCTGAACTACTTCGTGGTGAACAGCCACATCTACCGGCGCAACCACTTCAGCGTGTCCTTCGTCATCCTGAAGAAGCTGGCGGACGGCTCGCCGGACGAGACGACGCTGAAGATCTATCTCGAGCCCAGCGACACCGTGTTCACCATCCAGCAGAAGATCACCGATGCTATCGAGGCCAACCGACACACGGAGCAGAAAAACAGCACCGATAAGTTCGCACGGATGATGTTCTCCGTGCCCGGGCTGCCCAAATTCGTGGTGTGGCTGGCGTACCATCTGGACAAGCACGGGCTGCTGCCCCGCAAGATCATCGACCTGAGCCCGTTCCACACCAGCCTGTTCATCACCAATCTGGCGTCTATCAAGACCAGCCACATCTACCACCACTGCTACGAATTCGGCACCACCAGCGTGTTCGTCTGCATGGGAAAGCCGGTGCCCAACTATATGAGCGGAGACCTCAGCAAGAAGATGATGCCGCTGGGCATCGTCATGGATGAGCGCATCGCCACCGGCTATGAGTACGCCTCCTTCTACAACGATTTCCGGAAGCACATCCGGAGGCCGGAGCTGCTGGAGACACCCTTTGACGGCAGCGCCGCGCCGGAGACGGCGAAAGCGGACACAGAGGAGCCCGCAGCGGTGTGATACATCTATACACCATCGGCGGGCAGGGACAAAAATCGCCGGAAAGGCACGGTAGCAGGCGTGCCCGTTCTTTCGGCCGATGGCAATATACGCAGAAACACAGGGACGGCGCCGACGCGCCGTCCCTGTGTGCGGGTATAGGGGATATGTGAGGGGGTGTCACACTTAGAAGAACAATGCCCAGCCCAGGAAGCCCAGGCAGGCCACCACGCCGGTGAACAGCAGGATCACCACCAGATAGCCCATGATATCGCGGGCGGACAGCTTTGCGATGCCCAGCGCAGGCAGTGCCCAGAACGGCTGGATCATATTGGTCCACTGGTCGCCCCAGGCGATGGCCATGGCGGTGCGGCCGGCCGCGATGTTCATCTCCGCACCGGCAGGCATCATGATGGGACCCTGGACGGCCCACTGGCCGCCGCCGGAGGGGACGAAGAAGTTGACGATACCGGCGGCCAGGAAGGACAGCATGGGAAACGTCACATTGTTGGAGATGTCCACGAAGAACTGGGAGATGACGCCGGCCAGCGACACACCCTGATCGTTGGCGGCCACCATCATGCCCATGATGCCTGCATAGAACGGGAATTGCAGCAGAATACCGGCGGCGCCGGCGGCAGCATCGCCGATGGCGTCCACATAGCGGCGCAGGTCGCCGTGGAGCAGCAGACCCAGGAACAGGAAGATCATGTTCACGATGTTCAGACCCAGGGTAAAGCCGTTCTGCACGAAGTAATAGACGATGTACACGAAGCCGAACACCACGGTGATGGCCCACAGGATCTTGGAGTGCTCCAGCTTTTCAGCAGGGGTATCCATAGCGTACACGCGCTCCTCCTCGTCCACCAGCAGGGCGGGGTTCACGGTGATGGTATGATCCTTGTCGGGGTGCATGGCGTAGTTGATGAAGGGCATCAGCACCAGGATGACGCCGCACATGATGAGGTTCACGGGGTGGAATACCGTCTCGGTGATGGGAGCCTGGTACATCACGCCGCCGAAGTCCTTGCCGGCCACCAGATCCAGCGGGATAGAGCCGGACAGGCCGGCGTGCCAGATGACGAAGCCGGAATAGGCAGAGGCGATCAGCAGGGGGTAATCCACAGTGGGCACACGGCGCACCACCTCTTTGGCCAGCAGAGCGCCGATGACCAGACCGAAGCCCCAGTTCAGCCAGCAGCAGATAGTGGACACGAACGTGGTCACCAGAATGGCCTGCTTGTCATTATGGCAGAGAGCGGCCACGGCGCGCAGCGCCTTCTTGCAGGGGCGGGCGGAGGCCATAGCGGAGCCGAACACCAGCACCAGCGCCATCTGCATGGAGAAAGCCAGCAGATTCCAGAAGCCGCCCTTGGCATCGCCCCACTTGGCGATGACCTCGACGGGGCCCATGCCGGTGGCGCACATGGCGGCCACGAATACGATCAGGGTCAGGATGATGGCGAACAGAAACGCATCCGGCAGCCACCGGTTTACGACGCGCACACATCCATTGGTGAATTTTTTGAACACAACGTCACTCTCCTTCACTACATACAGGTTGGCAGGATACCGGCACAGCATCTTCCCTTTTGGTCCGTGACCGGCAAGACCAGTCTACTACGTTAAGGTTTTAACATCAAGTGTAAATGTGTCGTTTGTTAAAATTTTAATAAAGATCGCCCGTGTGAGAAGTCCAGGTTATGGCATTTTCTGTTACATCTGCACAAAAAGAAACACCGGAACAACCCATTTGTTGTTCCGGTGTTTTTCGTCAAAAGACATTACCACCCCGTATTGTCCGTATGGTCAGGGCCGTCGTAGGGTCGGAATTCGCCGCTGCCGCCGCGGTCCGGCGACCAGCCGATGCCCTTGGCCGCCTTGATCTGCTGGAAGAAGCCGACGTCAGTCTGGACGATGTAGGGATTCAGCCAGATGGCCAGGATGTTCAGCGTCAGGCCGCTGAGTATGCGCCAGCCGATGAAGCTCAGGTCCAGCACGAACAGCTGCCACTTGAAGCCGACAGTCTGGGCCTTGCTCATGTTGATAGCCTCCATCACACCCATGTCGGGGTTTTCGCACAGGTTATACACAGCGAAGCGGTAGCGGTAGGCCGCGATGAAGCCCGGGATGATGAACAGCAGCGTCCACAGGAAGATGAAGATGTACTGCACCAGCGCCAGCAGGATCAGCTTCCCGGCGAAGGAAAAGCCGTCGAACAGCCCCAGATACGGCACCTCCTCGCCGCGGCGTACCGCCAGATGGTACCGGTAGTAGCCCGCGTTCAGCAGCACGCTCAACAGCGACACCAGGATGGACACGAACGTCACCAGCGCCGCAGGGAACGCCCGATGCAGTACCAGAAACGACAGATCCACACCGGTACTATAATAAATATTGTGGACCATGTCCTCATCAAAGGACACAAAGTCCGATACGGCGGTGAGCACCAGCGAGATGCCCATGAACAGCAGCGTGAACAGGTACGGGGAGACGCGGGCGCCGCGGAGGATGCCCTTCGCCTCGTTTTTCAGGGATACACGGTCAAGAAGCATAATGTCCCATCCTTTCTGCGCGGGGACCGAATGTATTTCTCCCGCGATGCGCTAATATTCTAACACAGCGGCGGCGGAAACACAAGGGCCGCCGCAGGGCGGCCGGAACGGCGGATTTTTTGGCGCTCGCCGGGAAATGTGGGAATATTTCACGAGAAACGCCGTCATGCCCGCGATAAAAACGGCAAAAAACCACAGGAATTGCGCCGTAGGGCTGGACAAGAGAAAAGTTTTGTTGTAATATCTGAATAGTATGCGGTGGCAAAGGGCCACCCGGTAGTAAGATGAGGTGAAGACAATGGCACAAGCTTTCTTTGGCGGCGTTCATCCTAACGACATGAAGGCCGCGACCAATGAAAAGGCCATCGAACAGCTGGCAGCGCCGGCTGAGGTGGTCATTCCCATGTCTATGCACATCGGTGCGCCTTGTAAGCCTATCGTTGCGGTGGGCGACAAGGTAAAAATTGGACAGAGGATCGGCGAACCCGGCGGATTTGTTTCCGCCCCCATCCACGCCAGCATCTCCGGCACGGTGAAAGCCGTGGAGCCCCGCCCCTTCAACATGGGCGGCAAGATGATGTCCGTGGTCATCGAGAACGACTTCCAGAACGAAGTGTCCGAGGAAGTCAAACCTGTGGCAGACCCCGACAGTCTGACCCCCGAGCAGCTGGTGGAGATCGTCAAGAACGCCGGCATCGTGGGCCAGGGCGGCGCGACCTTCCCCACCCACGTCAAGATCAGCTCCGGTCTGGGCAAGGTGGACTACGTGATCATCAACGCCGCAGAGTGTGAGCCGTACATCACCGGCGACCACCGCACCTGTCTGGAGCGTCCGGAGCAGGTCATCAAGGGCGCGACCCTGCTGGCCAAGTGCTTCGGCGTGGATAAGGTGTACATCGGCATTGAGGCCAACAAGCAGAACGCGGCTGACGTCCTGAACGCCAAGATCGCGGATCTGAACGCCCCCGTGGTGGTGGAGGTCCTGCACACCCGCTATCCCCAGGGCGCTGAGAAGCAGCTGGTCCAGGCCGTCTCCGGCCGTCAGGTGCCCAGCGGCAAGCTGCCTGCCGACGCGGGCTGCTGCATCTTCAACCTGAATACCACCTGCGCCATCTACCGCGCGGTGTATGAGGGTATGCCCGTGGTCAACAAGATTGTCACCGTCTCCGGTTCCGGCGTCATCGAGCCCAAGAACATCGAGTGCCCCATCGGCACCCCCATCACCAAGCTGTTCGACGCCTGCGGCGGTCTGAAGGATGAGACCTACAAGCTCATCATGGGCGGCCCGATGATGGGTCTTGCCCAGTACGACGTGGACGTCACCGTGGGCAAGGGCACCGGCGCCATGCTGGCCTTCGCCGACAAGGAGGAGCAGTACGTCGAGGATCCCCAGTGCATCCGCTGCGGCAAGTGCGTGGGTGTGTGCCCCATCCGTCTGGAGCCCGTGTTCATGTACAAGTACCTGATGAAGGGCGACGTGGACACCTGGCAGAACGTGCTGCACGGTATGGACTGCATCGAGTGCGGCGCCTGCACCTACACCTGTCCCGCCCGCCTGCCCCTGACCCATGCGTTCCGTCTGGGCAAGCAGGAGGTCAACAACGCAAGAATGGCCGCCAAGGCCAAGGCGGAGGCCGAGGCAAAGGCCGCTGCCGAAAAGAAGGAGGCGTAAATCCATGACTGATTACAAGAATCTGAAGCTGATCGCGTCCTCCTCCCCCCATATCCGTTCCAACGAGGATACCCGCTCCATCATGCTGGACGTGATCATCGCGCTGCTGCCGGCCCTGGCCTGGAGCGTCTATGCCTTCGGCTGGAAGGCCCTGCTGCTCACCGCGGTGTCCGTGGTGTCCTGCGTGTTCTGGGAGTGGGCGTACCGCAAGCTCATGAAGAAGTCCAGCATGATCGGCGACCTGTCCGCAGTCGTCACCGGTATCCTGCTGAGCTTCGTGTGCCCCGTTGATCTGCCCTGGTGGGCTGTCATCATCGGCGCGTTCTTCTCCATCGTTGTGGTCAAGCAGCTCTACGGCGGCATCGGCTGCAACTTCCTGAACCCCGCGCTGGCGGGCCGTGCGTTCCTGCTGGCCAGCTATGCCACCGCCATGACCTCCTGGGCCATCCCCCAGATCCGTCCTGACGTCACCTCCGCCGCCACCCCCCTGCAGATCATGAAGGAGGGCACTGCCGAGGCCTTCAACACCCTGATGCAGAACTACTCCATCAGCGATATGTTCCTGGGCAAGATCGGCGGCTCTCTGGGTGAGGTCTCCTCCCTGTGCCTGCTGGTGGGCGGCGTGTTCCTGCTGATCCGCAAGGTCATCTCCTGGCACACCCCCGTGGCGTACATCGGCACCGTGGCCATCCTGTCCCTGATCGCGGCTCCTGCCGGCATCGGTGCTGTGGACTACATGCTCTACAACGTGTTCGGCGGCGGCCTGATGCTGGGCGCCATCTTCATGGCTACCGACTATGCCACCTCCCCCGTCACCAAGCCCGGCCAGCTGATCTTCGGCGTGGGCTGCGGTCTGCTGACCTGCTTCATCCGCCGCTTCGGCTCCTATCCCGAGGGCGTTTGCTATTCCATCCTGATCATGAACTGCACCACGTGGCTGCTGGATAAGTATGTCCGTCCCACCATCTACGGTGCTGTGAAGAAAGAGAAGAAGGAGGCGACTAAGTAATGAAGATCTCCGGTAAGTTTATTCTCAAGGTCGCCGGTACCCTGACCGTCATCTCTCTGGTCGTGGCCGCCCTGCTGGGTCTGGTCGACAACGTCACCGCTGACAAGATCGCGGCCATCGATGCCGAGAACACCCGCATCGCCATGAGCGCCGTTGTCCCCGAGGGCAGCGAGTTCACCGACAAGCTGGATATCCCCGAGGCCGTGGCCGCTGCCGCGTCCGCCCAGGGCGGTACGCTGTCCGAGCTGTACGGCGTCACCAACGGCGGCGCTGAGGCCGGCTATGTTATGAAGATCTCCGCCTCCGGCTCCCAGGGCACCATCGTGATGATGGTGGGCGTGGACGCCAACAAGGCCGTTACCGGCGTCTCCGTGGTCAGCCACTCCGAGACCTCCGGCATCGGCACCAAGGTGGTGGGCAACGAGCCCAACGCCGCCGGTGTCCCCGTGCTGGATCAGTTCATCGGTATGAGCGGCGCAGGCTCTCTGGTAGTCGGCAAGAACATCACCGCCGTCTCCGGCGCCACCGTTTCCACCAAGGGCATCAACATGGGCGTCAATGCCGCCCTGGCCGCCGTGGAAGCTCTGGGCTAAGAAAGGAGGAGCTGCATTATGAATTTCGGTAAGCAATTGAAAGAGGGTCTCATCACGCAGAACCCCGTGCTGGTCCAGGTCCTGGGCATGTGCTCCACCATGGCCATCACCACGTCGTTCTTCAACGGCCTGGGCATGGGCG
>OLOL01001669.1_pt1 | contig 18182 bp, 25 predicted proteins | sample 1673081 | NCBI WGS metagenome assembly OLOL01 (sample SAMEA3136753, study PRJEB25190) | human gut metagenome
GATGGCTTTGCCATCAACCGCTATTTTGTTGACCACCCGGAGACGCGCTCCTCTGCGTTGCCCATACGCACACCGAAACGGCGGGCAATATAAGTGGCAAGGTCAAAAGCGGAATCGTTCAGGAGTTCGTTGGAGATCTTGATCATGGTGCCCAGCTTGTATGCAGACAGCATGGTCTGGCCGAAGGTAGTATCACTCTCCGGGATCTCCTCACCCTCATCGATCCAGCTTGCCTCACCGGTATCCTCTGCGATAGGAATCTTGCGGGTGCCGGAGCTGGTGCGGATGACCGTTGCCAGACCACGGAAGATGTTGTTCTCCTCCAGTGCCTCCACCAGCTTCTTCTCGAACTCATCGGGAACGGTAAAGCCGCCCTCGGTGTCCTCACCCACAGACAGGGCATTGCGAACTTCTCCGTAATGGCCACGGTTGCGGATCATGTTCCAGAAGTTCTCGGCATACTCGGCAGTGGCGGTCGGCTTGACATCCTTCTTGGCACCGTTCTTCGGGTCAGTGTGGACAGGACTGGAAGTCGGTGCGGACAGCTGTGCCTCGATCTGTGCCTGCTGCTCCAGACGCTCGATCTCTGCACCCAGGTCCTTGACCTCCTGTGCCATCTTGTTGTACTGCTCCACGGCCTCAGCCTTTACCAGACCGTTCTCGCCGCGGTTCTTCTCCAGAAAGTCCTTGGTCTGCTCCCAGAGAGTGTTGCGCTTGGTGCGCAGTTCCAGAATCTTACTCATAGTGTTTGTCCTCCATAGATTGATTTGTGGTGATATAAAAAACAGCCTGAATGCACATCACTTCATACACTCAAGCTGTTTCATCAGGATATTGTAAGGGATACTGCCATCCTCGGTCTTGCCGTCCATGTCAAGAACAGGCCCCGGATTGGCAGGCGGTTCTGCCGGAGGGGTCGGCTCTGCGGACGGTTTCGGGTCAGCAGGCGGTTCCTTCGGCTCAGTGTGTTTCTGGCCCACATCTTCTGGCTTCACACCCAGACGGTTCAGGACGATTAGATCCATCTGACGGCTGGAGAAAAGGTGCCCCGCCGTATCCTTCTGGAACGGCTTCTTTTCTTCGCCCTCGCCCGGTTCACTGTCAGGGTCTTCTTCCGGTTTCTCCGGGTCACTGTCCGGTTCCTCCTCTTTCTTTGCAAAGAGGATCTCGTCTGCAAAGCCCAGCTCCACAGCCTTCTTCGCATTCATCCAGGTCTCATTGCTCATGAGGTTGGCAATACGGGCGTGGCTGAGTCCGCTCTTTGCAGCATAGGCATTGATGATGCTCTCCTTGACTTCGGTCAGCACCTCAATGGCTTTCTCCATGTCCTTGGTGTTGCCCATCGCAACCGTGCTGGGGTCATGGATCATCAGCATGGCAACAGGACTCATCTGAACAGTATCACCGGCCATTGCCACAACAGATGCAGCAGATGCCGCAATTGCATCGATCTTGACCGTGATGCTGCCCTTGTAGTCCTTAAGCATGGTATAGATCTCGGCAGCGGCGAACACATTTCCGCCCGGACTGTTGATCCAGACGGTCACATCCCCCTCGCCGGATTCCAGCTCATCCCGAAACATCTGCGGCGTGATCTCATCACCCCAGAATGATTCCTCATCGATGGGACCTTCCAGCCGGAGGATTCTGGTGTCGTCACTGTTTTTGATCCAGTTCCAGAATTTCTTCATCGGGTTCTCCTTCCTTCATTCTTTCGTGGCTTACTCTCACTCAGCCGGTTATCGCTGTCAGGTTCTTCTTCCGGGTCTTGTTCCTCTGGCTGTGTCTGCTTGGGCTGATTCTGCTGGACTGCGGCAGCTTTATTCTGCTGCGCCACCCCTGCATCCTTCAGCTTCACATAGCCGCCATTCAGGTAGTAGTCATCTCCGCCCTCCTCTGCCGGGATGAGATCCATGTTCTCCAGACGATGCACATCATTCGGAGAGAGGAAGCCGTTGCTGATGCCGGTTGCATAGCCGTTCATCCGGCTCTGGTAGTCGCCACGGAGCAGACCATCCACATTGAATTTCGGGAAGTAGGTATCCTGCTCCTCTTCCAGCAGCAGATCCTTGATGATGCCCTGCTCAATGCGGACAAGCCACGGGGTCAGGGAGTGCATCACGAAGTTCAGCGACTGGTATTCGATGTTGGAAAAAGTGGCTCTGGACAAATCGGCTACCAGATGCGGAGGCACACGGAAGATACGGCAGATCTCCGTCACGGAAAACTGCTTCGTTTCCAAAAACTGGCTGTCCTCCGGTGGCAGGGAGATTGGTTTGTAGGCCATGCCCTCTTCCAGCACAGCCACACGATGGGCATTGGAAGCACCACCGTAAGCCGCTTCCCAGCTATCCCGGATACGGTTCGGATCTTTCACAACGCCGGGATGTTCCAGTACACCACTGGGCTGCGCGCCGTTCTTGAAGAAAGAGGAACCGTATTTATCTACCGCAATGGAAGTGCCGAGGCTGTTCTTCATCATGGCAATTGGTGAAAAACCGATCAGACCATTGAATCCAAGTCCCGGCACATGAAAGATCTCGTCCCGGCGGAAGTAGATGTCCTTGTTCTGTTCTCCCGGAACTTCATCCGTGTATGCGTGGTAGATATAATAGAGCTCGCCGCTCTCATCCCGGTCCACTTCGACATTTTCCGGTAAAAGCGGATACAGACCCAGTACCGTGTTCTTGCCATCCCGGACGATCTGTGCATAGGCATTGCCCCAGAGGAGCAGATGGGTCATCAGCGTTTCCCAGAAAACAAAGGATGTCATCTCCGGGTTTGGCTGGCGATATAAAATCTTATACAGCGGATGATCCCGTGCCTTTTCCTTGTTGCCATTATCGTCCGTCACCCGATACAGATGCAGCGGCAGTGCCGCAATGGACTCTGCCAGCAGACGGACACAGGCATATACCGTCGGGATCTGCATGGCGGCTTTCTCATCCACCTGCTCCCCGGCATTGGAACGTCCAAACACAAAGGTCTGCCCGGAATCGCGGACGTTATCCGTGACCTTCGGCAGACCTTCTTTTGGCTGTTCTGTTTTGGGAGAATCCCTTGGGTTCTCAAACCCCATCCATTCCCAGAATCCCATTAAGCCTTATCCCCTTTCTCCAGTTCCGGCAGACCGGCAAGGCTGGTACCGAGGGACGCAACACCTGCTACGATCACTGCACTGCCGACCGCCATCCAGTCTACCGTGCCACCAGGCATCTGTGTCACGACCAAGGCCGCGCCGGTCTGGAACATCGTCTTTGCGGCACGGATGCCGGCTGCCTTCCACCATTCTGCACTCATCAGATACTTCATTGTGTTTTCCTCCAAATCTTCATATCAAAAAACAATCATGTCACGTTCGTCGTAGACGCTTCCCTGCTGCTGTCCTTCGTTTCGGATACAGCGGTCCAGTGCCATGATCGCAGCGACGATACCATCGATCTTCTCCGGCGACTTCGCCTTGGTCGGCTTGATATTGCCCGCCGGGTCGGTATCCACGACCACATTCCCCGCCATCCATGCCATGACCGGATTGCCGCCGTGGATGATCCTGCCTTCCATCAGGAGCTTGTAGAACTCCTTGGTAGGCGGGCTCATATCTTTGAAGCCCTGACCGAAAGGCACAACTGTGAATCCCATCCCCTCAAGGTTCTGGGTCATCTGCACGGCTCCCCATCGGTCAAAGGCAATCTCCCGAATGTGATAGGTCTTGCCCAGCTCCTCGATGACCTTCTCAATGAAACCGTAATGGATGACATTGCCCTCGGTCGCCATCAGGTAGCCCTGCTGATACCAGACATCATACGGAACGGATGCCCTGCGCACACGCTGGGGGATCGTATCCTCCGGAATCCAGAAGAACGGGAGCATGATGTACTTTTCCTCTGGAACTCTGGGTGGGAACATCAGCACAAAAGCCGTGATGTCTCCGGTGCTGGACAAGTCCAGTCCACCATAACAGTCACGGCCTTTGAGGGCTTCCATATTGATTGGCTGATTGCCGAGGTTGTAGATGTGTTCCGGGATGAATCTCGTCAGCGAGGACACCCACATATTCAGACGGAGCTGCTTGAATACATTCTCCTCTGCCGGGTTATCAAGTGCTTCCTGGTACGCATCCCGGACACGCTGGATCTGGATGGTCTGGCCGAGAGAGGGATTGGCTTTATACCAGTTGGCTTCATCGTGCCAGTCATCCTCATCGGTCAAGCCGTAGACCACGGGGTAGAAAGTGTGGTCGATCTTACGTCCGGCCAACAGGTCAAGTGCCTTCATGTGGAGTTCGTAGCAGATGCTCTCCTTGTCCGTGCCGGCCGTGGTGATCAGGAAGAACAACGGCTGTTCACGGGCATCACCGGAACCTTTGGTAAGGACATCGTAGAGTTTTCGGTTTGGCTGAGCATGAACCTCATCCAGAACAAGACCTGACACGTTCAGACCGTGCTTCGTACCAACTTCGGCAGACAGAACCTGATAAAATCCTGCGTTCCCGTAGTTCACGATTCGCTTGGTGGCTGCCATGATCTTGCACCGTTTCAAAAGTGCCGGAGTCATCTGCACCATCTGATGGGCAACATCAAAAACGATGGATGCCTGCTGGCGGTCAGCGGCAGCACCATAGACTTCGGCAGACGGCTCGTTATCGGCAAAAAGCAGATACAAGGCCACCGCAGCGGCAAGTTCGGACTTGCCGTTCTTCTTACCTATTTCGACATAAGCCGTGCGAAACTGACGGTTTCCCTTTTCATCCACGATGCCGAACACATCCCGGATGATCTGCTCCTGCCAAGGAAGCAGCCAGAACCGCTTGCCCGCCCACTTTCCTTTGGTATGACGCAGGTTTTCGATAAAAGTCACTGCCCGGTCTGCTTTTGCGGCATCGTAATGGCAGGTCGGAAGCATGAACCGGCTGGGTTTATAGTCTTTCAGTTTCGGATAGTTTTTCGGTCTGCACTCTGCCATCAGCTTCCACCTCCTCCCAGCAGATTCTCCATCTCATCGGCTGCATCCGCAGGACCGCCGTCCGAAGCAATGATCCGGCTTCGGGAGGACGGGGTCAGACCGAACTGCTCTGCAAACTTGTTCATGATCTTCAGATAGGTCTGGGCGATGGACACCTGCGGCACCTGCTGCCAGTACCCGGACGGAGTCTTGACGATAGTGCCGTGCTGGGTGATGAACTCCTCTGCCTCCTTCCATCGGGCATACGCCTGACAGTAACCGGCAAAGGCCGCCATGTCCACTTCGGTCAGGATGCCGATGGCTTCCATCTGTTTGGCAAGCCTACGCCACTCTTTCTTTGCTTCCGGCTCCAGCCACTTCGGACAGGCCGGTGCTTTCTTATTGGGCTTCGGTTCGCTGGTGTTCAGCGGATGCTTGCCCGGATTACCTTCCAGTTCCTTCATCGCGGTCGGCTTTGGTTTTCTGCCTCTGGTAGCCATTGGCATCTCCTCCTTTCTGCAAAAATGGGTAAAGAAAAAGGACCTCCAAAGAAGTCCTCGAAATATCATTTTCCTAAACAGGAAACTTTTCTGTATAACTAACAAATAGTTTCCCATTTCGGCAACTTTATATAAAACACATCGGATACGAGGCACAGCCCCTTTTCGGGGCGTGTACCTTTTGGGTGCTGTTAGGCGTTGGGGTTGGCTTCCTTCCAAGCCTCGTATTCATCGACCAGCTCCGCTTCCTCGATGACCTGCCAGACGCTGCAGAAGCGGCTTCTCTGCTGCTCGATCTCCGCTTCCGTCCAGCCTTCCGGCTTGCGGCTCATGTCGTGGTAGGCGTCCATCTCCGCTTTCGTCCGGAAGAAAAGGATCTGCTTCAGCTTCAGCGTTTCCTCGTTATTCCGCAGGCTGTACCGCTTGTCTTCTGCCGCCCTGCAAAGGCTTCCGAGATCGTTGCAGCTGAGGGTCATGTCCTGCTTGAAGGCGATCTCGATGCCGATCAACTTCTTCTCGGTGTCAGCTTCCTGAATGTTCTTAAGGTAGGTTTTTGCTTTGTTCGTCATGGTCTGTATCCTCCGTGTGTTTTGTTTTCCGTAGGGCTTTCCCCTTCGTTGTGACTGTATATTACCGTCACTGCCCGGACATAGCAAGCGGCTATGCTGCACGATCATACACACCTCTTTTTGTCGGATTTATGTGTATTTACACACTGGAAGAATCCGCCACTACGAGCAAAAGCCCCCGAAAGAGCTCTGCCCTTTTTCAGTGTGCGTTCTTGATGCACCATTCGATTGCGTGTCCGGCATCCGTGTAGGTCTCATCGGAAATCTTCAGAAGTTCCAGTCGGCACTCAATCGGTGACCAGCCTTCCTCTGGGTCTTCCACAAAGCCGTATACCGCTCCCTCCAGCATGCCGTTCCAGTTCATCTGGGCAACCAGAACCCGGTCACCGAACTGCATGATGCTGTCGTAGCAAGGTCTGAGTCGGTCGTAGAAGCTCTCGATGCTGATGTTGTTTTCCGGGAAGTTAATCAAATGCTTTTTCATGGTGAATTCCTCCGTGTTTTCGTTTTTCCCTTGGGGCTTTCCCCTTTCGGTATGTGCATATTACCGTCAGGTGCAGCAGATAGCAAGCGGCTAAAGTACACGATCTTCCGTCTGGAATACCGGGCAGAATGTACATCACTCTGCATCCTGCTCCATGAGTTCCACAATGGTATCGTAGAAGAACTGCGGGTCATATGCCAGCGATTCCCGTCCGGCTTCCTTATCCATCCTGATCTGGTCTTCCACCATATCCTCGGCATCCTCCAGCGTAAAGCCATCCTTATCGCTATCATCCATATGGTTGTAGATTTCCACGATGACATCCAGCATCCGCTCTTCCATGTGCTTCTCCTCCTGGCGCATCCACGCCGCCACATCTGCCCCTATCTGGGGCGTTGTCGGTTCACTCGGATCGTTTTGCCACCCGTGGCACAAGCCCCTGTGTGGGGCTGTGTCGTGGGGCTGTCGGTTTATCTGGTCATCCGTCCCAGCAGGTAGGCTTCTTCCATTGCCTTCTGGATGCCCCAGACCGGAACCTCAATGAAGTCCTCGCTGTCATTGTCGCGGGCTTCAAGGTCGCCCCGGCTGTCTACCGCTGCCATCAGGCGCTTGGCGATCTCCAGCAGGGCTTTTTCCTCTTCCTTGGTGATGTTCTTCTTCATGGTGGTTTCCTCCGTTTTTCTTGGTTTTCCCTTTCGGTATGTGCATATTACCGTCTATGTCACACACTATCAAGCGGCTATACTACACAAATATGTTTCCCCGAAACTGTGCGTATTACGGCAGAAGAAAAGGGCCGCCGTTTCCGGCAAGCCCCATGTGTTTCTCTGACTTAGTAGTCTTCGTCCTCGTAATCTTCCTCTTCGTCCCAGTCATCTTCCTCCTCATCCCAGCTGTCATCCTGGTCTTCTTCCTCATCTTTGAAGTCCCACATATCTTCGGTCGGCTGGTTTCTAAGGTCTGGGTTCTGCTCGACATAGTCGGCAACCGCTCCGCAAAGGATGTCCAGAACCTTTTCGTAGGCTTCCTCGCTGTAGACTGCCCAGGCATCTGCAGTCAGCTTTGCGATTTTATCGTTGCCCTTGACTCCAAGGAACCGTCCTGCAGGGTTGCAGGTTTCCTTACCGTAGCCGATGCCCAGCTGGTCGCCGTCGTTGTAAAAGCGGTATCCGATGCGGCTCATTGCCCTTACCAGCTCCCCTGCAAGGCTGTCTGCCTTGCCCGTCTCCGGTACCAGTTCTTTGAAAAGTTCATTGATGCGTTCTTCGTTCTTCGTCATTGTCGTATCCTCCGTTTTTGTTGTTTTCCCCTTTCGGTGACTGTATATTACCGTCACCTCGGAGCACTATCAAGCGGCTAAACTACACGATCATCAAGCCCTGTAATTGTCATATTTATGTGCTTTTCATGCCAGCTTTCGGAAGACAGACACGAGCAAAAGGCTGGTCATTTCCAGCCCCTTGCGCCTGTCGATCTTGCCTTTAGCGGATGATTTCGAGGTAGCTTACGTTGCCCCAGCAGTCCGTTCCCTTGAAGCGGATGTGCTTTTCGTTCTCCCTATCGAGGGTGAATTTCCGCAGGAGCTTCATCTTCTGGATGCGGTTCAGAAGGTCCTTGCCGTTCTTCGCATCCTCAACGGCATCCCTGATCTCGACCACCGCGCTGTCGCTTCCGTACCAGAGGTTGCTGAGTGCCTCCGGGATTCCGTTCGCAAGGTAAAGGTTGATTTTTGTGTAGGTCATGTTTTTGTTCTCCTCTCAAAATGTCATCGTTTCCAGAATCTCATCCGCGCCTGTTTCCCAGTCGTGGCAGCTAAGTTCGATTTTGCTGTACATCTCTGCGCTGTCCGACTCATCGAAAAGCCGGAAGCATTCTCTTGCCAGCTCCTCGCTGGTGTGCTGCTGGATTTCATCCGGCTGTCCATCCAGCCGTGTAAAGGTGATCTCGTAAGTGTAGCGTTCCATGTTCTTTGCCCCTTTCGTTTTGGTAGCTGTATATTACCGTCACTGCCGGATACTATCAAGCGGCTAAAGTACACGATCATCTGCGCCCTGAACTGGTGGATTTATGTGTTTATCCGGGGAGGTTTCCCTCCCCATTTTTCCTAGCTGAACATCTCTGCCGTGTCATCGTCGATCCAAAGGTGCATGCCGTCTGCTTCCATGATCGCGTGGTCTTCATGAACCTCGATGATGATCCCTTCTCGGCTTCCGCTTCCATCGAATTCGTCCCAGTGCCATGTTGTCTTTCTCCCTTTTTTCCATGTTCTCCAATCAGTCATTCTGCTGTCCTCCTTTGCTTTTTGTAGCTGTATATTACCGTCACTGCCCTGTGATAGCAAGGCCATAAAACGTCATATTATCAACGATCTTTGCCCCTCATGTTTGGTACATATATAACTCCTGATTAACTTGCTATATATGTGTTTCTGCGGCATTATACACACAACGAAAGCAAAGAAAACCAAACCAAAAACGGAGGACAAAAACCATGAAAAAGACCATTACAGAAGTTGAAACCGCAATCGAAAACCGCATCGCAGAGCTTGAAGAAGAATACGAGCTGGACATTTACGACCGCAACGACATCCGGGAAGAAGAATACCAGAAAGCCGGATGGCGGCACGACCCCTTCCCAGAAGAGCTTGAGGAAGAGGACGAAGAAGAGGAAGAAGATTGGCACTACCACAGCATGGAAGAACGACTGAACGAGGTCGGCATGAGCATGAGGGATTTCTTCTAAGGAATCCCAAAAGGCTCCCCCAGCAGAAGCTGGGGTTCTGCCTCGTATCCCCCGTTTTGGTTTGGTATGATACACAAAACCGCTGCCAGATGTTTGTGAACATTATGGCTGCGGTTCTTCTTGCTATCGTTGCTTTCCAGAGGTAATATACAGTAAACTGGAAGGGGGTTCTCATTCTTTTGAGGCCCCCATTTTCCGTCTAATCGGCTTCGCCCTGCATTGCCTGATGCATCACCCTGCGGTTATGCGCTCTGGCTTTCTTTTTCAGGTCTCTCTTCCATCTGCGAATGGTTACCGCCTTGCAGTGATTTCTCGACCATTCGTATTCATCCAGAATGTATCTGCCGCCGTGTTCCCTCTCGCCATAAGCCGGCATCTTCCTGTGTCCCATAGGCTCCTCCTGTTAAACCAAGCCCTCCCGGTCTTTTCTGGCCGAGAGGGTATTTTTTCTGATCGTGGTATCTTATTCCGGCTTTGTTCCGTCATCCATCTGGATGACTGCCATCTGCCCGAACATGCTGACGAATGCCTCCGGCACCCAGAAGCGTTCCCTGAATTTCTGGATGAGGTCCTGGGGCAGCTCTGCGAAATCTTCCTCTCCCAATCCGCAGATGAAAAATTTTCCCTTGATGGGCTGCTCCAGCTCTGGAATGTATCTGCTGAATGACTTCTCAGTGAACAGCCCGTTGTCATCGGTGACCAGGGCGGCTCGTTCTTCCCACGGGTAGGTGGCTGTGATGCAGTCGCAGTCGAGGATGCGGTAGAACTCTTTCAGGGAATTTTCAATGTCCACCACCTGCGGATGCTCCATCGGTTTGATCAGAAGAACCTTCATTCGACCCAGCCTCCTTTCACGATTGCCCAGTCTGCAAGATGCATCTTCTGTTGTCCGCCCCATGCAATGTCCTCTAATGCTTCCTCCGTTCCGCAGCGGTTGCAGATCTGGATGGCCGCCCTTCGGCTGAGTGCCTGCTGCTGATGGTCGTAGCAGTCGGGATTTGCTCCGCACCTGGGGCAACGTGGGCCGGTCTGTCGCGTTTTACCAAGGTGGTCGAGCGACACCTTGACCTCGGCTTCCGAAGCCACACGGTGGCAACTGTCCGCGCCGTAGGCAACGTTCAGATGGCTTCCGGTATCCCAACTCACCAAGATGTTTCCGGCATCATCGACCCCGTTGCAGGTTCCCTGCTTTCCGATGGGTGGTGCCTGCCTGTCATCCATCTCATCGAGGACGATCCGGCATCCGACCGGGAACTCTTTTCTCAACTTCTTGACCATTTTCTGATCTGCGAAATTCATGCCTGCACCTCCTCGATCATCCGCTGGGCGGCATCCTTATCCATGCATTCCTTCAGCGCACCTTCGAGGATGTGCATCGGGAAGCGAAATGCCTTATAGCCGTCATGCAGAACTTTGTAGTAATACCGGCTCGGTGCGCGGTGTCCGAAGTCGTTCTCCATAATGTAGACCATTGCGGTCACCATCTCCGGTTCCGCTCCTTCCCGGAGCAGTTCGATGTTCAGGTCTTCCTTGCGGTAGTAGTTCGGGTAGCCCTCATAGAGGTCGAGGTTTCCTTCATCCCTTTCCGAGATCTCCCACACCAGAACCGGCGTGTTCTTCTTCGGGTTCGGTGCGATGGTGGCGCAGCCGCGGAACAAAAGCTCCCAGCCGGCCAGCACCGCCTGCCCTGCAATTTTTGCATCCGGACACCGGTATGCCATCTGCTCCACCGACAGGTTGCTGCCGTAGGCGATGTAATATTTCTTGTTCTTCATTTGAATCTCTCCCTTCGGTTTTCTCCGCTCTTGTCTGGCGGTATGGTATATATCACTCTTCTGCCCTGATTTATCAAGGCCGATAAGCATCATATACTGCACAATGTTTTTTGCTTTTGATCGTGTACTCTTACATCATCTGCTGCTTCTTCAGATACCGGATGGCTTCTGCCCTTCCGATACTGGCTGCCAGTCCACGCTTCAGTGTGTCCAGCGGAAATTCCCAGTCGCTGTATCCGCCCTGCAGCAGTTCAAAATACTCGGCATCCGGGCAGCCAAGCCGCCGGTCCTCGTGCATCACATAAGCGATGCATGGCTTTGCCTTTTTCATGCGGTTCCCGTTCAGGTTCCAGACCGGAAGCTGAAACTGTTTCTTGTAGTAGTATCTTGGGCAGCCCTCGTACCGGTCCAGCAGGAGCTCATCATATTCCGAGAGCTTCCAGACCACTGCCGGTACGCTTTCATTGGCGTCCTGTTCAATGGTGGCATAGCAGCCGGTCTTGCTCTTTTTGAACAGGAGCCGGTAACCCATGATCTCGGTCGTGCCGACCACTACAGCATATGGGCATCTCTTTCCCATCCGCTCCATGTCGAGGTTGCTTCCATAGGCAAGGTAATATCTGGATGGGCTTCGGCTGATCAATTCAAACATCCGCCTCACCGTCCTCCCTGCCAGTGAATTCCACGCCCTGGAAATCATCTGTCCCAAGCTCAATCTGGCTGTCCTGCCACCAGTCCTCTGCCACTCGCTGGGCTTCCTCCACGGTCGGCTCTTTCATCTCAGATTCATAAATGGTCACCGTTCTCTGGTAGGTCTCGGTGATGGTCACCTTAAAGGTCCTGCCTCCCGGTGTGTTTTCATTTTTTAACGTGCTTTTCATAAACCTGCACCTCCTTCTACCACCTCAAGGGCGGTTGCCCGCCCAAAAGGTGCCCGTGCATCCCGGCTTATTTGTTCCGCCAGGATGCGTTGCCCTCCATGTTCCGCAGAAGGATTTCCCTTGCCGTTGCGAACTCCTCACCAATGAATCCCAGCCGGAGCATCCAGCACCGCATCGCGTACTTTTCGTTGTCGGTCTGCTGAGGCTTCGGGCTTGCCGTTCTGACCATCTTGGCAAGCTGGCTCATTGCGAGGCAAAGCTGGATGTAGGCTTTCATCTCACCGGCGTGCAGCCCGTTGCGCTTTCCGTCCGCTGGGTCTGCGAATTGGAAAAGGCGGAATTCAATGGTCCCTTTTGTAAAGGTGGCATGGAGGTTCAGCATGTGGTACCGACTTGAATTGTAGTGGGCATTCCGGTTTTCCCAGCTAGAACCGTTGCCTTCGTACCAGATGTCTTCCAGCTTGCGCATGGTGGTCGGCTTCTCGCGGTTCAGCCGGTCGAGGAAGCGGTGGTCGACCACACGGCAATATTGTCCGGTGCGCCCTGCATCGATTCGAATGGCTCTGCCGATCTGCTGTTCGTGCGCCGCCATGATGTTCACAAGGTTGCGGATGGTCTTTGCGGTGTGGTCGCCTTTGCCAATGTGAATGTGGACTCCGCATCCGCGGCTTGGGCCGCTCTTTGCTCCTGCCTTTCGGAGCAGCCGGATGATTTCCTGCAAGGTTTCGATGTCGTCGTAGGTGAGGATCGGGGTGACCAGTTCGCATTTTTCTGCGTCCGGTCCGTAGATGCTCACGTCCCTCTGGAATTTCCAAACCCTGCCCTGTCCGTCCTTGCAAGCCCAGCTGTAATATCCGTACTCGCTGGCGGCGTTCCATGCTCTGGTTCCGAAGTACTCAGCGACCTTTCTCGCCGCTTTTTCTCTGGTGATGTTGTTCATCTCGATCTCAACTCCGATGGTCTGGTTCTTCATGGCTTCAATCTGCTCTCTTGTTTTATCGTTCATGGTATGTTCTCCTTTGTTTTTTCCTTGTTTTCCCTTTCGGTATGTGCATATTACCGTCAGGTGCGGATAATAGCAAGGATATAAAAGAACATATATTCGACAAATATAAGGCAGAATGATCGTGTACATTTCTGCAGTTTTTCCGCTTGATAATATACATTTTCAGAGCTAATATCGGTACAATGGAAGAGGGGCTCGCATATTTTCCGGCCCCCATTGGGGGATTGGGAGCTTACGCTCCCGCCTCCAGCATCTGCACCGTGTCTGCCCCACAGTCGGGCTGTGTCGGCTGGTTTTCTTCCTGTTCGACCGTTTTCCCTGTGGCAGGATCGCCGTTCTGTGCCGCCAGTTTCGCGGCTTTCAGGGCATCCCGTTTTGCCTTTTCCCTTGCAAGAAACTTCTGTGCTTCCTCATCCGTGCGGAAAGCCGCATGGCCGGAAAGGTTCTCCATGAGAATCTTGCGGGTTTCCTTGAAGTCCGGGCCATTCATGCCCAGCCGCAGAAGCCATGTGCGGAGTGCGTATTTCTCATTCTCATCGTTGACATCCTTTGCCTGGATGCGCTTCTGGCTGATAGCCTGCTGGTTCATAAGGATGGCAAGGTGACCAAAAGCCGTCAGGTGATCATAGTCGGAAGCCGTCGGGAATCCTGTGAAGGAAACCTTTTCTTCTGTGATCACCAGACCTTCCATCGCAGTTCCACACTGTGCTTCGTAACCCTTAAGTGCCTCGATGAAGTTTGCCACCGTATAGGTGCAGCTGTCATCCCGCAGTGTTTCGACCAGGTCGGTTTCCACATGGAAGTGCCCGCCCGTTGCCTTGCTGATGAGTCGGCCCCTGCTGTAGATGAGGTTGACCAGATTGCGAAGGCTCACTCCGTTATGCCGGCTGGTTGGGAAGGCAAGTTCCAGATCCAGCGGTACTTCTTCCGGCTGGTCTTCTGCTTCCGGCTGCTCTTCGCTTTCCGATTCCTCTGCATCCGGCTCATCCTCTGTTGCACCATCCTCTGCCGTATCATCCGGCTCCTCTTCGGCCACAGGCTCATCTGCCAAATTTTCAGTCGGCTCTGTGTTTTCCGGCTGGTCATCCGTGCTCTCAATGCTCTCGCCGCCGCGGATCAACCCCTCATTCAACAGGGTCGTCAGCAGCTCGGCATCTGCATTCTCCGGTTCGACCAGAAGATTGCCGTCCCGGTCGATGGTGTAGTTGCCGATGTCATAAGCATACAGCGGCGCTCTGGTGTAGTAAGGATGGATGCCCGTCAGCTCCTCCATGCGATTTGCAAGTGTCTTGCGGTCGGCTATGTTCAATTCAAATTTCAACATAATTCATTGCCCCTTTCGTTTTTTGTCTTTGTACGTCCCGATGTTTTTTTCGGTAGCACATATATCACTCTGAACCGGTCAAATAGCAAGACCATTTCCCGATATTCTTCATGTTCGACCAATTATACAAGGGACTGCAGAATCTGTTGTGTAAATAGGACCAATATGTAAGCCCACCATATTACCGGGTCACTTTCTACCTAGTAATATAGCGGGCCAGTTTATTCTTCCAGACCTGCACACCATGCGATGCCGGCCAGAACAAAAAATGCGTTGGCTAAGCATATGCCGTTACCCCAGATACGGTACTCTGCCGAATCCGTATACGGGTCAGCCAGCCATTTCCGGATCTGCTTCTCCGTCTTCGGCTTCTTGGCATGGGTCACGATCTTGCGGTGCGTTTCAAACACATCTGCCCAGAATGCCAGCTCTTCTTCGGTCGGGTTTTCCGTTCCGAGATCTCTGCACCACCAGTCCGGGAATCCTTGCAGTCTGGCACACTCGGTCGGTGTCAAACGGCGGACGGTATAGGTCACAGGTGTCGGCTGCGCTTCCGGGTTGTCGATGACCAGACGGTCATTGAAAGCATCCTGCCCATTGAAGCCGCTGGGATGCGCCCCAGTTGCCACCGTTCCCATAACACCCTCGTTCAGATGCGGTGCCGGTGCGATGGTGGTCGGGTCTTTGTAATCCCGCGCCATCAGAGTCGGTGCGACTTCTTTTGCCACCTGCATATAGGAGCCGGTGGTCATGGCATACACATCCTCCGGTGCGCAGACTGCATGGCGGTCAGTGGCATCCAGTGTAAAGCAGACATCCTCATTGACGCCATCCCCCTGCGGACCGTTCTCATCCTTGCGGCCGATCATGTTGCCCTGCAGGACGAAGGTCTGCTGCTTCATCCCCGGCTCTGCTGCAAGTGCCGCTGACTTCTCTCCCAGATCCCGGACTTCATCCCTCTGGTTCTGGGTAAAGGCGATCGGCTCTACCACGCATATACCGCCCTGATTGCAGGTCGGATCTCCACCACTGCGGTCTAGTGTCCGGGAGGTCTCCGCTTCATAGAAGCCGCTATGCGGATTATCGGACATCATGGAGTGGCTGGCTTTAGAGCAGACACCGTAGCATTTCGGAACGAACAGTGTCTGGTCGTTGTTGCAGCCGAGGGTAGCTGACTTTTCTTCCTGCCAGATAGCGCCCTTGCCACCGCCTTCACACCCGGAACGGATCTTCAATGTGACCGCCGGAGAGTTTTCAACTTCTTTCACCGGGCTTTCCACTGAATTTTCAACAGCGTCCATGACCATCGGGACATTACCGCCACCCGTACCGCACCGACTTGTCAGTGTCTGCACCTTACCATCCTCGGAAATCTTCACCCGGCTGTCAGCAGGATGATTTTCCAGTGCGATGGCAGCAGGCACAACACCAGCCCGGAGGGTCGGTGACCGTTCCTCTTCGTATCCAATGCTTCTGGCATTTGCGGAATGCTCGGTACAGAAACCAGCGGCTTCCATAACACACGGCGGATGATGTGCCTCCGCACGGAGGGTGGCTGTCACCTCTTCCGTCACATCCATCCTCTCTCCGCCCTGATCGTTCAGACAGAGCCGTCCTCCTGCTCCACTGCAGCCTGTCTCTCCAGTGCTGCTTTCAGCACCGGCGGCAGCTCTTTGCCACGCACGGAAGCCCTCCGCAGAATACCGAGACACGCCTTCGGACTCAAATAATACCTTTGAGGCACTCTGGTCTGCAAAATCTGCGACAAGGTAGATACGTTTTCTTCTTTGGGGAACGCCCCACCATTGTGCATCAAAAACTCGATACGCGACGCTCCATCCGTCTCCCACGTAGTAGTCAGCGTCGGGCCATCCTTTCTTCTCAGGCGTAGGCACCGAGGCGGACGGTTCTTTAACACCGATGACAGCTTCGAGGACTGCTTTGAAGTCCTGTCCTTTGTTTGAGGAGAAGGCCCCTGGCACATTCTCCCACACGATAAATCTTGGTTTTTCTCCATTGGTCTTACACCTCATTTCCTTCACGATTCGGATTGCTTCGTAAAACAGGCTGGACCGTGAACCATCCAGACCGTCCCGCTTACCCGCGATGGACATATCCTGACAGGGACTGCCAAAGGTGATGATGTCTACAGGAGGCAGGTCTGCACCGCTGATAGCAGACACATCTCCGTAATGCTTCACCTGCGGCAGACGCTTGGTCGTGACCCGGATGGCAAACGGCTCGATCTCACTGCTCCACACCGGAGTGATCTGCCCGGTCAAAAGGCCACCCAATGGAAAACCACCGGAGCCATCAAACAGGCTGCCGAGAGTCAGCTGTTTATTCTCCATCAGCGACCTCCCTTTCCGGCTCGAAGGTCGCCACTTCCTCGAACTTCAGCTTCTGGCCATCCCGGATGACATACACATCATCGTAGTGACCATCGCTGTGTTCGATGTACCGCTTGACGATCACATCCACGAACTTCGGGTCCAGCTCAATGCCCCGGCACACACGGTCGGTCTCCTCACAGGCGATCAGGGTCGAACCGCTTCCAAGGAACGGATCAAGGACGATACCGTTTGTCATAGTGGAATTGCGGATCGGATAGCTCATCAGGCCGATGGGCTTCATGGTCGGATGGTCCTTGTTGGACTTCGGCCGGTCATACTCCCAGATGGTCGTCTGCTTGCGGTCGGAATACCACTGGTGCTTTCCCTTCTGCTTCCAGCCGTAGAGACACGGCTCGTGCTGCCACTGGTAAGGACTGCGGCCCAGCACCAGCGCATTCTTCTTCCAGATACAGCACCCGGACAGGTAGAACCCGGCATCCTTGAATGCCTTTCTAAAGTTCAGCCCTTCCGTATCTGCATGGAAGATGTAGATGGAGCCGTCGTCTGCCAGATGACCGTGCATCTGCTGGAACGCTGCCAGCAGGAACTGGTAGAATTCCGAATCACCCATGTTATCATTCAGGATCTTACCGGCCGTCTCTTCCACATCCACGTTATAAGGGGGATCGGAAAGAACCATATTTGCCTTGATTCCGTCCATCAGGGTATCGTAGCATTCTGGCTTGGTGGAATCGCCGCACAGAACGATGTGCTTACCCAGATGCCAGAGGTCGCCCTCTTTGGAGAAGCACGGCTGCTTCAGCTCCGATTCCACATCGAAGTCATCTTCCTTGACCTCTTTGCTGTGGACCTTGTTGAACAGCGTCTCGATCTCAGGCGGGTCAAAGCCTGTCTTACCAAGGTCGAAGTTGGAATCTTCGATGTCCTTGAGCAGGTCAGCCAGCAGAGAATCATCCCATGCACCCGTGATCTTGTTGAGTGCGATGTTCAGGGCTTTCTCCCTGGTCTTGTCGATGTCCACCACCGCACAAGGCACTTCGGTGTATCCCAGCTCCATCGCTACGGTCAGTCTCTGGTGACCACCGATGATCGTCATGTCGGCATTGACCACCAAAGGATCTGCGAAACCGAACTCCGTGATGGAGTTCTTGATCTTCTCGTACTCTTTATCTCCCGGCTTCAACTTTTTCCGGGGATTGTATGCGGCCGGCTTGAGTACGGACACCGGCAGCATCTTCAGTTCAGCAGTCGCTTTCATGTAAGCCCTCCCGTTTTAGATTCACATGCGTACGACCCCGGAGAACGGCACGAAAAAGGAGCCGAACAAAAAGCCCGACTCCATCTCATCTCCATCTTCCTGCGGCTGTTCAGCCATCTCGCACCATTCCGGGTTTTCCCCGTTCACGGATGCCAGGACCTTATCTTCCGCATCGTCAATCGCATGTACACAGATACCCCCGGTGTTGAACAATGGATACACACCGATAATCTTCTCACTCATTCCTGTCCGCCTCCTTCTTCCTGCCCCGGTTGGCACAAGCCCGGCTGCAATATTTTCGTTCCAACCCGTACTGATGCCGGTAGGAAAACTCCCTGCCGCACACCG
>OLOL01001679.1_pt1 | contig 18118 bp, 7 predicted proteins | sample 1673081 | NCBI WGS metagenome assembly OLOL01 (sample SAMEA3136753, study PRJEB25190) | human gut metagenome
AGTTAATGATTTTTCTCTTTAAAAGCTAAGTTCATTTAATTTTTTAATTAATAAATTACTAATTTATGAAAAACAAGAGAAAGGCCATATTATTGGTCGGGGCTTTGCTTTGCCTTAATTTGAATATCTTCTCACAGAATATACCATTGAAAATGAATAAAGTATCGGTGAAAAAAGCTATGACTGAGCTAAAAGAAAAAAGTGGATATTCATTTGTGTATATAGCTGGGGATTTAGATACGAAAAAGATTGTTGATATAGACGCTGAGCAACTGCAAGAAGTTATTGAGCAAATCTTGGAAGGACAAAATGTTTCTTATGAGATAAAAGATAAAAATATCATTATTCGGAAGAAGGAAGTAGAACAGTCCATGTTGAACGAGAAAAAATTACAAGATATTTCAGGGCTTGTGATGGATGTTATGGGAGAACCTATCGTAGGAGTTAATGTGATGGAAAAGGGGACTACTAATGGTACTATTACTGATATGGATGGTAAGTTTTTACTTAAAGCTCCTGCGAATGCAACTCTTATTATTAGTTTTATCGGTTATAAGACTCTTGCTGTTAATTTGGAAGGGGAAAAGAATGTGAATATAACTCTGAAAGAGGATTTGGAACAATTAGATGAAGTGGTGGTGGTTGGTTATGGAACTCAAAAAAAATCTAGTTTGACAGCATCCGTGGCGACAGTGCCTGCAAAAGAACTGAGTAAACAGATGGGGCATTCTGTTGCAGCTGCTTTGCAGGGGAGGGCTCCAGGAGTAGAAATATTGCAAAAGGGGGGAGAAGCTGGGGCAGATATCAAGATACTTGTTCGGGGAGCAGGTACATTTGGTGCTACTGAACCTTTATATGTTATTGATGGTGCATTTTCTAATAATGGGCTAAATTCGTTGAATCCTTCAGATATTGAATCAATAGAAATCCTGAAGGATGGTTCGGCGGCTGCCATTTATGGCTCTCGCGCTGCAAATGGGGTTGTGCTGATAACTACCAAGCATGGTCAAAAAGGTAAAGCAAAAGTTGAAATTTCTGCAAACTATTCTTTGCAGACTCCTTCTAAATATCTTGATTTTCTAGATGCAAATGAGCATCGCGAATATACTAAGCAAATTGTTGCAAATTCAACAAACCAGACTCAAGCTCCAGAAAATATTCATCCTACTAATCCTGATATTAATACTGACTGGCAAGATGCATATCTAAGAAATGCTCCTATGTATAATTTGAATGCTTCAATTTCTGGTGGTGGTGAATATTCAACTTTTAATACAAGTTTGGGGTATTTTGATCAGCAAGGTATTATGGAATTTTCTGGTTTTAAGAAATATAATGCACGTGTCAATGGAACGTTTAAGAAAGGACGTTTGACTGTTAGTGAAACTCTTTCTGCTGCTTTTACAAATAAGGAGCCTCAAGTAAGGATGGTGATGGGGATTCCTACTGTTCCAATGACTGATGTAGAGGGAAGGTATGTATCTGCAGGTAAAGATTATTATGTAAATGAAGGAAAAGTTACTAATCCGTTTGCATCTTATTCCAATACTGTTCGAAGAAATAAAACAGTTAATGTTACTGGTAGTTTGAATATAGGACTGAATTTATATAAAGGATTGGATTATAAGCTACTACTTGGAGGTGACTATATATCAACAAATAATATATCTCGGTCCATTGCTTTTGACTCCAATTGGGATGAGAATGGTAATGCAGATCCTGATTATAGCAGAACGATTAATTCACTATCTGAAAGTCGTGGACAGCGATTTAGTTATACAATTGATAACATTTTGACTTATAAGAATATGTTTGCTGGTCATACTATTGACGCAATGGTAGGTACAAGTTGGATGAGAGAATACTATAGAACTATGGGGATTGGTTCTGGTTCTACAGATTTGGGTGGTCCTAATATTACTATTTTTAATGGGAAAGGAGATATAACAAGTGAAGAATACAATTCAGCTTTACTCTCCTTTTTTGCTCGCTTGAACTATGACTATAAGGAGCGTTATCTTGTTTCTGCAAGTATTCGTAGTGATAAATCTTCCAAATTTGCTAAAGGAAATAGGGTCGGTTACTTTCCTTCGGTTTCAGTGGGTTGGAATATACATGAAGAGAATTTTTTTAATATAGAATGGATAAGTAAAATGAAGATTAGAGCTAGTTATGGTGAATTAGGAGCTAATTTTATAGATTCATATTCTTTCCTTTCTACGGCTTATGGTCCAATACCTTCTGTATTCGGTGAAAATCAGATTGGTCAAAGTAGTGTGATGAATGGTTATGTAACCAAATTTGCTCAGGAAAATTTGACTTGGGAAAAATCAATATCTAAAAACGTAGCATTGGAAATGGCTTTTCTGAATAATAAAATTTCTTTTACAGCTGAATATTTTTGGAAAGATAATAATGACTTACTTGCTCCATTACTTCCATTAGCATCGTCAGGGCAAACCATTATGACTAATGGGGGGGATTTGCCAGTCTTTAATTCTGCATCTGTTGAAAATAAAGGTTTTGAATTTACGGTAGGTTATCGTAATAATTGGAAGGATTGGAGTTTGGATGTTACTGCCAATATTTCGGCATTAAGAAATAAAGTAAAGAGTTTGGGTGAGGGAGTACAACCCATTAAGGCAGAGGTGATGATGAGTGGTTCTTTTAATGACCGTCCTACTATTACTAAACCGGGCTTGCCTATTGGTACCTTTTGGGGATATGTGGTGGAAGGTTTTGATAATGATGGTAATTTTATTTTTCAGGATAATAATGGTAGTGTGAATGGTGTATTGACAGGAAAACCGGATGGGAAGATTGATGAGAATGATAAAACGGATATTGGTAATCCTCATCCGGATTTTACTTATGGTTTAAATATAAATGTAGGTTATAAGAATTGGGATTTGACTGCTTTTTTCCAAGGAACGCAAGGTAACGATATTTTTGCTTTAATGAAATATGATTGGTATTTTGGAGGAGCTAATAGTGCTACCCTAAAGGATGCTTTCTATAATTCATGGACTCCGCAAAATCCTAATGCAGAAGCTCCTAAACTGAATAGTAAAAACAGTTCTGGCATAAACTCGCTTCCAAGTACATTCTATGTGGAGGATGGTTCTTATTTCAGATGCAAGAATCTACAAATCGGTTATTCCTTTAATAAGAAATTATTGCAAAAATTCCATATAGAATCATTTAGAATATATGCGGGGGTACAAAATTTATTCACTATCACAAAATATCCCTTGTATGATCCCGAAGTTAGTTCAAACGTGTTGTTTGACAGAGGTGTGGATGGTTTCTGGCAAGCACAGGAAAGTCCTCATGAAGCAACAATGAATTCTAGAGTATATAATCTTGGTGTCAATTTAACTTTCTAAAAACAGAATAAGTATGAAAATAATGTTGCGTAAAATTATAGTTATCATTATCAGTTTTGTAACTATTGGAATGATGGGCTCATGTGAAGATATTTTTAATGATTTGGCGGTGAATCCTAATCAATCAGACGTTAATTCATTTTATACTACACTAGAAAATTGTAATAAGGGAATTCTTGGTATCTATGGGTATATTTCGACTCCTCGTAATTTGGGAGCTTGTGGATTTGGTTTGATGTTGACTCGTAGTGATGAGGGGTGTTCGGTAGCTGATTATGGAGTACCAGGTGCTTATAATGAAGAGTTTACCCCTTCTTATTATTCATTGGTTCAACCTTTTCAGTTAATGTATACAGCTGCTTCCCAAGCTAACCAAATGATTGAAAGTCTTACTGAAATAGAATTCAGCAATAAAGAATTACAGGATGCATATTTGGGGGAGGCTTATTTTCTTCGTGCATTTACACATTTCTTTTTATTCATCAATTATAGGAATATTCCTTTGATTAAAGAATTGCCTAAGGCTCCTAATGAATATAAGCCTCAGGCAACACCTGAAGAGGCTTGGGATTTTATTATAGATGATCTGATCAAAGCTAAAGATTTACTTCCTGACAAGAATTTTTGGGATGCTAAAAATAAAGGACGTGTGACGAAAGCTTCTGCTTATGCACTTTTGGGTAAGTCATATCTTTATAGATCCGGTATTGAACCCAAATATGGAACTTCACAAACAACTTATTATAATGAGGCTGCTGCGGCTTTTGCAGAAATCATTAATGGTAATTGTGGAAACTACAGATTGGTAGATGACTATTCATGGAACTTTGATGTGGCACATGAAAATAATGATGAATCTATTTTTGAAGTACAATTTGTCGGAGTGTTGAATACAGGATTTAACCCAGGATTTGTGGACAGTGGGTTGTTCAATGATGTCCGGTGTAAAATGTGTATAATGAATAGAAGTAGAAATTCGAATAGTTCTGCACAGGTTATGCACAATTGGTTATATGATAAATTTGTAGCGTCAAAAACAGTGACAGGAGAAACTGATCCACGTATGTTTGGTTCGTTTGTTTTTAATGATAATGTATCGGAGATTATACGTCCGAAAGGTATGAAGGTTACTTTTCTTGAAGGGAAGGATTGGGAAGCAGAAATGGGTTCAAAGGAAGGAACATTTGGTGAACAATATGAGTTGGCAATGGGATATAAAATGTGTAGTAGGAAATGGTTGGATTGGACCTTACCTCCGACAGATGATGCTGGTGGGCATTTTTTTAATGGACGTGCACAAGGAGTAAACTGGAGAATGATTCGTTATTCGGATGTTTTGCTGATGTATGCTGAAGCTGTAGTAATGGGAGGGAAAGCCACTGCAAACATAACCCCGTTAGAAGCAATAAACAAAGTACGCGATAGGGTAGGAGTACCTCATGTAACAGAAGCTAATATGAGAACTATTGAAGATGAACGTATTCTAGAACTTACCTATGAAGGCTTCCGATTCTTTGACTTGCTTCGTTGGGGTAAAGTAGTAGAGCGTTTTCGCGAATTGGAAAATACTGATCCTTTGTTTAAAAGGTTTAGCAGGGCTCAATATATGGGGTTTAAGGAAAATAAGAATGAATGGGTTCCATTGCCAATTGATGAAGTAGAGGGTAATCCATATATCACTAAAAATAATCCAGGATGGTAATTAAAAATAGAATAATTATGAAAGTATTTTATTATATTATATGTGCAGCTTGCTTTGCCGGCTGTGTGTCATCTTCCAATGATAAAACGGTGAAAGAGAATGGTAGAACATTGCATAATGGCATTGTGCTGCCCGAGCAATGGCCTCCTAGTATGATTGATGATGGAGTACGTCGCGAAATGTCTTTACCTTATATTTCAAACAAACCGACTGTTATTTCTGTAAATCTAGGACGCCAATTATTCGTTGATGATTTTTTAATTGCAGAAACAGATATGGAGCGTGTTTCCCATAAGGCTATGTTCTATGAGAATAATCCGGTACTTGCTCCGGATAAGGAGTGGGAATACACTTTTGAACGTGCTCCTTATGCTGCTCCTTTCAGTGATGGAATATGGTATGATGAAAGCGAACAAAAATTTAAAATGTGGTATTTGGCTGGTGCCGGATCTATGCACAAACATCGTCAAAGCTTTTATACTTGTTATGCGGAGTCAAAAGATGGGAAGCATTGGGAAAAAGTGAATATGGATATAGTGCCGGGTACGAATATTGTAGATACTTGTGATCGGGATGCGGCTACAGTTTGGCTCGATAAAATGTGTCCAGAACCAGAAAAACGTTTCAAACTCTTCAATGTGGAAAAACATAGTGGAGGATGGAAAATAATTTTAAAATATTCAAAAGATGGTATTCATTGGTCGGAAGGAGTTGCGCAATCAGGACCGGTGGGGGATCGTACCACTGCTTTCTATAATCCGTTTACTCAAAAATGGGCTATTAGTCTACGGCAGGGGAGTAAAGCAGACGGACGCTCTAGAGGCTATTTGGAAAATGAAGATCCAGAGATGGCAGTTAGCGTGGCGCATTCATTGGCTAAAGGAATAAAGGATAAAAATATAGTTTTGTGGTTTACTCCTTCCGATAAGGAACTGCCACATCCTGAATTTCCTGATGTGCGTCCAGCCATTTATAATTTTGATGCTATGCCTTATGAAAGTGTTATGCTAGGGTTCTATGCTATGTGGAAAGGACCAGAGAATGATCTCTGTGGTAAGTTAGGTATTCAGAAAAGAAATGAAATAGGGATGGGATATAGTCGGGATGGTTTTCATTTTTATCGTCCCAGTTATGAACCTGTTATGGGAGTAAATGAAACGGAAGGGGCATGGAATTGGGGAAATATGCAGTCTGTTATTGGCGTACCTCTCATTGTTGGTGATTCTTTGTATTTGTATTCTAGTGGAAGAATGAAGAATAAAGTGATGTGGGATGGATTTACTTCTACTGGGTTGGCAACTTTACGTCGTGATGGGTTCGTTTCCATGCATACAGACACAGAAGGGGTACTTGTTACCGAGAAAATAAAGTTTGATGGTAATCATTTTTTTGTGAATGCACAAGCAAAGGATTTGCAGGTGGAGATAATGGATGAAAATGGTAATGTGATTACGGGATTTTCCAGAGAGGATTGTAAGGAAATGAATGATTTGAACAGTACTAAACAATTGGTAACTTGGAAATCAGGTAAAAAACTTGCTGCTCTTTCAGGCAAGATAGTTAAAGTGAAGTTTTATGTTACTTGTGGCGATTTATATGCTTTTTGGATTTCTCCATGGGACACAGGAGAAAGTAGGGGATATACAGGTGGTGGTGGTCCGGGACTCAATCCTTGTGGAATCGATATTAAATAACTGATATGTGTAAAACATAGTTGTGTTACATCGTGTATTTTGTTGGTGGCTGCTTCATGAGAATGAAGCAGTCATTTTTTGTATTACAGATAAATTTTGCTTGGTTGAGCTAAGTCAATATTTAAGTATGAGGAAAATGTAGACATAAAAAAAGGAGCAACGCCTTGCTCCAACCTTTGTTAACCTTAAATCTAATACTATGAAAAACACCTTGCAAAGGTACGTGTTTTAGTGGATTTTGCAAATAAAACAACTAAAAAAATATGTTTTCTAACACGTTTTAATACTTTTGTCCTATTTGTTAAGGATGAGGACTTTTTTTATTTACTTGTATTTTGTCTTTTTTACATATAAAACCGTATATTTGTTGCCACTTTTGCAAAAGGATAAAAACGAATGGTTTCAGTAGATAATTTGAAAGTAGAGTTTGGAGTAACGCCTCTGTTTGAGGATGTGTCATACGTTATCAATAAGAGAGATCGTATTGCGCTGGTCGGGAAGAATGGGGCCGGTAAGTCTACTATGCTTAAGATATTGGCAGGAATACAGGCGCCTACTTCAGGTAGTGTTTCTGTTCCGCGTGATGTGACGATAGGCTATCTGCCTCAAGTCATGATTCTGAGTGATAAACATACTGTGATGGAAGAGGCGGAGATGGCTTTTGAACATATCTTTGAGTTGCAGGCTAGTATTGAGAGAATGAATCAGGAGTTGGCGGATAGAACAGATTATGATTCAGAAAACTATCATAAACTGATTGAGAAATTCACCCATGACAATGAACGCTTTTTGATGATGGGAGGTACCAATTATACAGCTGAGATAGAACGTACATTGATGGGGTTGGGATTTAGCCGGGAGGATTTTAACCGTCCTACATCTGAGTTCAGTGGTGGATGGCGTATGCGTATAGAGTTGGCCAAGTTGCTGTTGCGACGGCCCGATGTGTTGCTGTTGGACGAGCCTACCAATCATCTGGATATAGAAAGCATTCAATGGTTGGAAAACTTTTTGAAGACAAGTGCGGGAGCCGTTGTATTGGTGAGCCACGACCGTGCATTTATTAATAATGTGACCAATCGTACGATTGAAATATCTTGCGGGCATATCTATGATTATAAAGTGGCTTACGATGAGTTTGTGGTATTGCGCAAAGAACGTCGTGAGCAGCAATTGCGTGCATACGAGAACCAGCAGAAGCAAATTCAGGATACAGAAGATTTCATAGAGCGTTTCCGTTATAAGGCTACCAAGGCTGTACAGGTGCAGAGCCGTATCAAGCAATTGGAAAAAATAGTTCCTATTGAAATTGATGATGAAGATAATTCAGCCTTGCGGTTGAAGTTTCCGCCTGCCATGCGTTCCGGCAATTATCCGGTCATTTGTGACGGGGTGAAGAAAGCATATGGCAGTCATATCGTTTTTCACGATGTGACTTTGACTATTAATCGAGGTGAGAAGGTAGCTTTTGTCGGAAAGAATGGGGAAGGTAAGTCCACTTTGGTGAAATGTATAATGGACGAAATCCCATACGAAGGTAAACTGACCATCGGGCACAACGTACAGATTGGTTATTTTGCTCAGAATCAGGCTCAGATGTTGGATGAAAATCTGAGTGTCTTTGATACGATTGATTATGTGGCAAAAGGGGATATTCGTTTGAAGATTCGTGATATTCTGGGAGCATTCATGTTTGGAGGTGAGGCTTCTGATAAAAAAGTAAAGGTACTGTCGGGTGGGGAGCGGAGTCGTCTTGCCATGATAAAACTTTTGTTAGAACCGGTGAATTTCCTTATTTTGGACGAACCTACCAACCATCTGGATATGCGCTCAAAGGATGTATTGAAAGAAGCTATCAAGGAATTTGATGGAACGGTGATTGTTGTTTCTCATGACCGTGAGTTCTTGGATGGACTGGTGACCAAAGTTTATGAATTCGGAGGTGGAGTAGTAAAAGAACACATTGGCGGCATTTATGATTTTTTACAGAAAAAGAAAATAGAGAGTCTGAATGAGTTGCAGCTTTCGGCTTCTCCTACTGTGTCTGCCACTAAAAAGGAAGAACCCGAAACAGTTAGTGAGAACAAATTATCTTATGAGGCGCAAAAGGAATTGAATAAGAAAATTCGCAAATTGGAGAAACGAATTGCGGATTGTGAACAGAAAATAGAAAAGCTGGAAACTGAGATTGGCGAGGTGGAAGCTGATATGGCTACTCCCGAAGGTGCATCGGATATGGCTTTGTATGAAAAGCATCAGAAACTGAAAAAGGACTTGGATCAGACGGTAGAAGAATGGGAGACCGTTTCTATGGAATTAGAAGAGATGCAGGGAAGTTAAAGTATGTATCATATATATAGAACAAATGAAAGCAAAACATTATTTACCAATGGCTGTATTGGCTCTGGCAGTAGCTGCCGGATGCGACAGTAAAAAGGAAGCCGTCATGACTTCGGGTATAGACTTGACAAATTTGGACACTACGGCTGTTCAAGGAGCTGATTTTTATCAGTATGCTTGTGGCGGATGGATGAAGAAACACCCTCTGACCAATGAATATTCCCGTTTTGGCTCATTCGATATGCTTGCTGAAAATAATCGGGAACAACTGAAAGGATTGATTGTGGAAATTGCTTCCGGGCAGAATGCGCAAGGTACAATAGGTCAGAAAATAGGGGATATCTATAATTTGGCTATGGATAGTGTGAAACTGAATGCGGATGGAGTAACTCCTATTCAAGCTGATTTGGAAAAGATTGCTTCAGTGAAGGATAAATCGGAAATAGTTCCTTTGATGGCGGAACTGGCTCATAGCGGTGTATTCCCTTATTTCAGTTTCTATGTGGGTGCCGATATCATGGACAGCAAGAGCAATTTGTTTCAATTGTATCAAGGGGGTATCAGTCTGGGTGAAAAAGAATATTATCTGGACAATGATGATGTGACTGTCAATATCCGTAATAAGTATAAGGAACATATTGTAAAGATGTTCCAATTGGCTGGTTTTGATGAGGCTGCCGCTAAAAAGAAAATGGAGGCTGTAATGGATATCGAAACCCGTATTGCAAAAGCTTCTTTCAGTGCGGTGGAACAGCGTAACCCTGCGGCCAATTATCATAAAATGTCTTTGGATGAATTAAAGAAAGAGATTCTGGGCATTGACTGGGATGCTTTCTTGAATGGTATAGGCGTGAAAGGGGTGACTGAACTGAGTGTTTCTCAAGTGGAGCCGATTAAAGAGGTTGAGAAAATTATCAATAGCTTGCCGGTTGAAAATCAGATCGCTTATATGCAATGGAGTCTGATAGACAGGGCTGCCGGTTACTTGAGTGATGATTTGGTGGCACAAAATTTTGATTTTTATGGAAAAACACTATCCGGCAAACAGGCTAACCAACCTCGTTGGAAGCGTGCTGTAAGTACTGTAAATGGAGTACTGGGTGAAGCGGTAGGTCAGATGTATGTGGAGAAATATTTTCCGGCAGCCGCAAAAGAACGTATGGTGCAGTTGGTAAAGAATCTGCAGACCGCATTGGGAGAACGTATTCGGAATTTGGAATGGATGGGTGACAGCACAAAGATTAAAGCTATTGAGAAGTTGAATTCTTTTTATGTAAAGGTAGGCTATCCTGATAAGTGGAGGGATTATACCGGTTTGAATATTGAAAAAGATTCTTATTGGGCCAATGTGAAGCGTGCTACAGAATTCGAACTGGATTATATGTTATCCAAGGCAGGAAAGCCGGTTGACAGAGATGAATGGGGAATGACTCCGCAGACTGTCAATGCATATTATAATCCGACCACGAATGAGATTTGTTTTCCGGCGGGTATTCTTCAATATCCGTTTTTTGATATGAATGCTGATGATGCATTTAATTATGGAGCTATTGGCGTGGTTATCGGTCATGAAATGACTCATGGATTCGATGATCAGGGACGTCAGTTTGATAAGGATGGTAATTTGAAAGATTGGTGGACAGCCGAAGATGCCAAACGTTTTGAAGAACGTGCTCAGGTAATGGTGAATTTCTTTGATAGCATCCAGGTTTTGCCGGGACTCAATGCCAACGGTTCTTTGACTTTAGGTGAGAATATAGCCGATCATGGTGGTTTGCAGGTTTCTTTCCAAGCGTTCAAGAATGCGACAAAAGATGCTCCCCTGCCGGTAAAAGACGGATTTACTCCGGAACAGCGCTTCTTCTTGTCATACGCCGGAGTGTGGGCTGGCAATATCCGCGACGAGCAGATTCGTTTGCAAACCAAGTCTGATCCACATTCATTGGGCAGATGGCGTGTGAACGGAGCACTCCCTCAAATAGGTGCATGGTATGATGCTTTTGGCATTAAAGAGGGGGATCCTATGTATTTGGCTCCTGAAAAACGTGTCTCTATTTGGTAAGCTTTGTATGTAAAAGATAATAAGAAAGCATGGTAATTGCTGAGAATTCGGCATTTACCATGCTTTCTTTTTGGAATTTACATGATAAACACCTATTTTTGTGCCCGATGAAACGGAGACGATACATAGCATGGGTATTGATGTTGGTCAGCATTATCATGTTGACAGCATCTGTTCTGCCTCATCATCATCACCGGGAAATTCTTTGTTTGCAGCATGATATGACTTTGTGCGGCTGTCAATGTTCCGTGCAGCATCAGCAGCATAATAATAGTTCTGATGAGAATCATACATGTAATGCCGGATGTGTGACCAAGTTTAAAAGTGTAACTCCGGATCGGGCCCAAGACAGTGTTTCTCCTGATTATTCGTTTTGTTTGCTGTTATATACGGTGACGGATGTATTGGCGCTTTCATTGCGGTTGACAGAACACAACACATTACCTTATAATTACTATTTAGAAAAACTGCATTCTACGTGTCTTCCCCACGTAAAGGGGTTGCGTGCTCCTCCTTGCGATGTTCTTGCTTAACAGATAGAAAGTTTATCTTTTTATCCGCAACTTTGTTGCATTTTCTTTACACTAATTTTGCATTTAATAAAAAGTAAGAACAAATAATATCATCATGAAGAAACTTATCTTTATGGGAGTCTTAGGCTTGTTCCTCTTAGGCTCTTGCAACAGTAAATCGGGCCATGATCACGAAGGACACGATCATGGAACGGAGGAAGCACATAATCACGACCACGAAGGGCATGACCATAATCACGAAGGGCATGACCATGAAAAAGAAAACCACGACCATGAGAATGAAGGTCACGAAGGGCATAATCATGAAGCGGAAGCTTCTGCAGCCGGACATTCCGATGAGATAATTCTGGCTCCAGAAAAAGCGAAAGCAGCCGGGGTAGAATCGGAAATAATCCGGCCTGAATCATTCCGTCAGGTGATAACGACCAGCGGTCAGGTGCAGGCAGCACAAGGCGATGAAAGCGTAGTAGTCGCCAATGTAGCCGGTGTGGTTTCTTTCCGCCATCCGGTAACGGACGGTATGAGTGTGAGCAAGGGGGCTCCCATTCTGAATATCTCTGCTGAGAATATGCCGGACGGAGACCCTGTAAAACGTACCCGTATCGCATATGAAACCGCCAAAAAAGAATATGAACGTGCCGCCAAGTTGGTAAAAAGTCAGATAATATCGCAGAAAGATTTCAATGCCATTAAGGAGAGTTATGAAAATGCATTATTGGCATACGAGGCTATTTCAAAGAACCAGACCAAAACAGGTGTGTCCGTTACAGCTCCTTTAGGTGGCTATATCAAGAATTGTCTGGTGCAGGAAGGTGACTATGTGTCGGTAGGCCAGCCTTTGGTGAGTATCACTCAGAACCGTCGTCTGTTCCTTCGTGCAGATGTTTCCGAGAAATATTATGGTTATCTGCATAGCATCCAGTCGGCAAACTTCAAGACTCCATACGATAATAAGGTATATGAGCTGGGTGAGTTGAAAGGGCGTCTGCTTTCTTATGGTAAAGCATCCGGTGGTACTTCTTTTTATGTGCCTGTAACTTTCGAATTTGATAATCGGGGAGATGTGATTCCCGGTTCGTATGTGGAGGTGTATCTGCTCTCGTCGGAAATGCCCGATGTGCTGGCCTTGCCTGTTACGGCACTGACCGAAGAACAAGGTTTGTACTTTGTTTATCTGCAACTGGATGAGGAAGGATATAAGAAACAGGAGGTAACTTTGGGAGCGAGCAACGGAAAGAAAGTGCAGATTCTGACCGGTTTGAAAGCCGGTGACCGTGTGGTAACAAAGGGAGCTTATCAGGTGAAATTAGCGTCGGCCAGCAATGCGATTCCGGCTCATAGTCATGAACATTAATCAGCCGTCCTATGCTAAATAAGATTATACATTTTTCCCTTCAGAACCGTATATTGGTTCTGGTGGCGTCGGTTTTGCTGCTTATCGGCGGTACTTACACGGCTTTTCATACGGAAGTCGATGTGTTCCCCGATTTGAATGCGCCGACTGTAGTGATTATGACCGAAGCGAATGGTATGGCCGCCGAAGAGGTGGAACAATTGGTAACCTTTCCTGTAGAAACTGCCGTGAACGGTGCGACCCATGTGCGCCGGGTGCGTTCATCTTCCACCAATGGCTTTTCCGTTGTGTGGGTGGAATTTGAATGGGATACCGATATCTATCTGGCCCGTCAGATTGTCAGTGAGAAATTGTCCTTGGTCAGCGAGGAGCTGCCCGAGAATGTAGGTAAACCTACCATGGGACCTCAGTCTTCTATTTTAGGTGAGTTGCTGATTATCGGTCTGACTTCGGATACTACTTCCATGCTCGATCTCCGTACACTGGCAGACTGGACTATCCGTCCGCGCCTGCTCTCTACGGGAGGTGTGGCACAGGTTGCCGTGCTGGGAGGTGATATCAAGGAATATCAGGTGTTGCTTGACCCTGCCCGCATGAAACATTACAATGTTACGTTGGCAGAGGTGATGAACGTTACCCGTAACATGAATCAGAATGCCAATGGCGGAGTGATTTATGAATATGGAAACGAATATATTGTTCGCGGGGTGCTTTCCAGTCATGATGTGGATCAGTTGTCACGTTCCGTCATCAAGACGGTGGAAGGGGTGCCCGTTACATTGGAGGATATTGCCGATGTGAAGATTGGTTCGCAGGAACCCAAACTGGGTACTGCTTCGGAAAGAGGAAAACCTGCCGTACTGCTGACCGTTACCAAACAACCCAAGACTGGGACTATTGAACTGACAGAGCAGTTGGAAGCCGCATTGAAGGATTTGCAGAAGAATCTTCCGGCTGATGTACACGTTTCTACAGATATTTTCCGTCAGAGCCGTTTTATTGAAAGCTCTATCGGTAATGTGAAGGATTCGTTGTATGAAGGTGCTGTTTTTGTGGTGATTGTTCTCTTCCTGTTCCTTGCCAATGTACGTACCACGGTTATTTCATTGGTAACCCTTCCGTTGTCATTGATTGTTTCTATATTGACTCTTCACTATATGGGACTCACCATCAATACCATGAGTTTGGGTGGTATGGCCATTGCCATTGGTTCGTTGGTGGATGATGCCATTGTGGATGTGGAAAATGTATGGAAGCACTTGCGTGAGAATCGCTTGTTGCCCGAAGAGGAACGTAAGAGCGTGATTGAAGTCGTGTTCAATGCTTCGAAGGAAGTGCGTATGCCTATCTTGAACTCTACCTTGATTATTGTAGTCAGCTTTGTTCCTTTGTTTTTCCTGACAGGAATGGAAGGGCGTATGCTGGTTCCGTTGGGCATTGCCTTTATTGTGGCGTTGTTTGCTTCTACGGTAGTGGCTTTGACACTGACTCCGGTACTGTGCAGCTATCTGTTAGGTAATAATAAAGGCAAAGGATTGCCCAAAGAGGCATTTGTGGCCGTATGGATGAAAAAGCATTACCGCAATGCCTTGTTATGGTCCTTGAATCATAAATCCGCAGTATTGGGTTTTACGGGTGGACTGTTTGCGGTGGCATTGGTTATGTTTTTTACATTAGGACGCAGTTTCCTGCCATCTTTCAATGAAGGTTCGTTCACCATTAATATCAGTTCATTGCCGGGAATTTCTTTGGCAGAATCGGATAAAATGGGACACCGTGCAGAAGAGTTGCTGATGTCTATTCCCGAAATACAGACTGTAGCCCGTAAAACGGGACGTGCCGAACTGGATGAGCATGCATTAGGGGTTAACGTGAGTGAAATTGAGGCCCCGTTTGAATTGAAAGACCGTTCCCGCCAGGAACTGGTAGCCGATGTGCGTGCCAAGTTATCTACCATTACCGGTGCGAATATCGAAATAGGCCAACCTATCAGCCATCGTATCGATGCCATGCTTTCGGGTACCAAGGCCAACATTGCCATCAAACTGTTTGGTAATGATTTGAACAAGATGTTTGCCATCGGTAATCAGATAAAGGATGCCATCAGCAGTGTGGAGGGTATTGCCGACTTGAATGTGGAACAACAAATCGAACGTCCGCAGCTCAAGATTGTTCCCAAACGCGAGATGCTTGCCAAATTCGGTATTTCTTTACCGGAGTTTGCCGAGTTTGTATCAGTGAACATGGCGGGTGAAGTCGTTTCACAGGTATATGAAGAAGGCAAAGCGTTTAATCTTATTGTCCGTACCAAGGATGAGGTGCGTGATGAGATGGAGAAGGTGCGCAACCTGATGATTGATACCGGTGACGGTCAGAAAATCCCTGTCAACTATGTAGCCGATGTGGTTTCTGCCATGGGACCGAATACCATCAGCCGTGAGAACGTGAAGCGTAAGATTGTGATTTCGGCCAATACCAGCGGTCGTGATTTGCGCAGCGTGGTGAATGATATACAGGAACGGATTGATGCGCAAATCAAGCTTCCCGAAGGATATCATGTGGAATATGGCGGTCAGTTTGAAAGCGAGCAGGCGGCCAGCCGTACGCTGATGCTCACTTCGTTTATGAGTATCGTGGTTATCTTCCTGTTGCTTTATACCCAGTTTAAGAATGCAGCCCAAAGTGGAGTCATTTTGTTGAATTTGCCTTTGGCGTTGATTGGTGGGGTATTTGCATTGATGATAACAACGGGTGAGATAAGCATTCCGGCTATTATCGGCTTTATCTCGTTGTTTGGTATTGCTACCCGTAATGGTATGTTGTTGATAAGTCATTACAATACGTTGCGCGAAGAAGGTATGGATTTGAAAGAAAGCATTCTTCACGGTTCGTTAGACCGTTTGAACCCTATCCTGATGACTGCGTTGTCTTCCGCGCTGGCTTTGATACCTTTGGCATTCCGTGGCGATTTGCCGGGTAATGAAATACAAAGCCCGATGGCGAAAGTTATTCTTGGAGGTCTTTTGACATCGACTTTCCTGAACGCTTTCATTATTCCGATTGTTTATGAACTGATGAACCGAAAGAAGAAATAATAGAAATAATATGAAACGAATCTTAGTTATAATAGCCCTCTGCTCTCCCTTGCTGATGCAGGCCCAGAGTATTGAGCACATTTTGAAAAGCATCGAGCAGAACAATAAAGAGCTCAAGGCACAGAAACATGCCGCCGATGCGACCAAGATGGAAAACCGGACAAACAACAACTTGCCTGATCCTACGGTGAGCTACAGCTCTTTTTACAGTAATGGTGTCGAAGGTGGTCACGGTACGGAATTCGTTGCTTCGCAAGGTTTTGATTTTCCTACTCAGTATATTGCCCGCAACCGGCAGGCTACTTTGCAGAACGAAGCGGTGGACAAGCAACAACAGGCTGCCCGCCGGGATATTCTGCTGAATGCGAAGAATCTCTGTCTGGACCTTATTCTGTTGAATCAGGAAAAGACATTGATGGATATCCGTATGAAAAATGCAGATGAATTACAGGCACTTTATGAAAAACGTCTGACTACCGGTGATGCGAATATACTGGAAGTCAACAAAATCAAGATGGAGCGTATGAATGTGCAGACGGAAGTTGCCCAAAACAGCGCAGCTCACCGCACTGCCTTGCAGTCTCTGCTTGCCATGAACGGTAACATGCCTTTGGAGTTTGCTGAAACCACGTATCCTGCCATACAGGAAATCAATGATTACAATGTTATGAGGGATGAAGTGATGGCGTCAGACCTTGACTTGCAGGCCGCCGCCGCCATTGCCCGTGCCGCCGAGAAGCAGGTTTCGGTAGACCGCCAAGGATGGTTGCCGAAGCTGGAAGCCGGCTTTCGCCGTAACACGGATGATGCGGTTTCGATGAATGGTTTTGTGGTAGGGGGCTCCTTGCCTTTGTTTCAGAATCGTAAAAAGGTAAAGATAGCCAAGGCACAGGCTATCAGCGCTCAGCTTATGCAAGAAAGTGCTAAAGACCGGGTCGAGGCTTCCCTGATGTCTCTTTTCAATGAGATGCAGCAGTTGAAGGATGCCATGAATGCGTATGATGTCCCTTTGATGTACCGTTCGCTGGATTTATTGAAGCAGGCATTGACCGAAGGACAAATTTCATTGATTGAATATTTTGTGGAAACGGAAAGTATTTATAAGAATCTTCAGGCGTATATGCAGATTGAGAACCAATACCAGAAGGTGATGGCGAATATCTATAAGAACAACCTGTAGGATGTTAATATCCGCTGAGATATAGTAGTGTAGGGGGGATGTTATAGTTGACATCGCCCCTAAAACTTATCTTGTCGGTTCAGTAAGTAAAATATAAAAAAATGAATAGGAAATGAATTTAGAAGAGGTATTGAACTTCCGCCGGTCTGTGCGGAGGTATGATAAAAATAAACCGATAGACTCGGAAAAGGTGAAACATTGTCTTGGACTGGCTACGCTGGCTCCCAATAGTTCCAATATGCAATTGTGGGAATTTTATCAAATAACGAATCCCGGACTGATGGCGAAAGTTTCAGAAGCTTGTTTAGGGCAGTCGGCTGCTTCTACGGCTTCGGAAATTGTTGTTTTTGTTACTCGTCAGGATTTGTATAAAAAGCGTGCTAAATTTGTGCTTGACTTTGAAGAAGGAAATATCAGGCGCAATAGTCCGAAAGAGCGTCAGGAAAAACGTATTAGGGACAGGAAGCTGTATTATGGTAAACTGATGCCTTTCATTTATGCAAGGTTTTTCGGGCTTCTAGGGCTTTTCAGGGTGATATTGGCGAGAACCATCAGCCTGTTCCGCCCTATGATGCTGGAAGTTTCGGAATGCGATATGCGTGTGACGGTAAATAAATCCTGTGCCCTTGCTGCCCAAACCTTTATGATTGCCATGGCAAACGAAGGCTATGACACTTGTCCGCTGGAAGGTTTTGACAGCAGGCGGATGAAGAAACTATTGAAGCTGCCCCATGGGGCAGGCATCAATATGGTTATACCTTGCGGCATACGG
>OLOL01001691.1_pt1 | contig 17977 bp, 15 predicted proteins | sample 1673081 | NCBI WGS metagenome assembly OLOL01 (sample SAMEA3136753, study PRJEB25190) | human gut metagenome
GGAGCTTTCAGCTCCGTCTGCTTTTTGTTCCTTCCGTCAGTCCTTCCGGGAGACCAGTATTTTTTCCCGGTATTCCCGCGGCAGCATCCCCGCCACACGTTTGAACACCTTTGTGAAATAACTCTGATCCTCATACCCCACAGCCAGGGAAATATCCGTCATGCGCAGCTCGCGGCGGCGCAAAAGTTCCTTCGCCTTGTTCACACGCACGCGGTTGAGGTACTCGTTGAACGTCACGCCCGTCTCCTGCTTGAAAATGCGGCTCAGGTAAGCCGGAGAAAGATATACCATCCGGGCGGTGTCCTCCAGCGTGATGCGCTCTTTGTAATTGACGCTGATGTACTGTGTACACCGGTGGATGATGTTGGCGTGCTTGGCGTCCGAAAAGCGGAACAGGTCGTCCATAAAGTGGTTCACCACACCTGCAAGCCACAGGCAGAGCGAATCAATGGTGGTGAATGCGCCGATCCTGTAACGGTATTCATGACTCAGCCGCATCGTGTGCTCTGCGTCCGCGCCGTTCTCGATGGCTGTCCGGGAAATCAGCACCAGCAGCTCATACAGACGGGATTTCACAAGCTCCATATCCCCGCCGTCCACGAACAGGATCGCGCCCAGCAGCTCGTTCAAAAGACGGCGCGCGCCGTCGCGGTCCTTCCGGGCCACGCACTGCAGCAGCACATGCTCCTTTTCAAACGGATAGGGCGGCGGCGCTTCCTCTTGCTTAAGCTCCAGGATATAGGAAGTGATCTGCCCCTGCAGCTCCTCTGAATGGCCCGACTCCATCATTCTGTTTTCCGCCGAAACATTGTTCATAAACCCAACGGCCATGAACAAAAGCACCGAAAGCTGCGTCACCCGTTCTGTCGGCACAAAGGGAATATTCTCCAGCACCTGCACCGCGGCCTGTTTCTGTGCCTCTGTGAGGCGGACATTTTCCGTCAGCTCGCAGGCGATAAAATCCTGTTTTTCTACCATAATGAACGGGCCGACCGTGATTTTCGCCTCGGCGCCGCCTTCGCCCAGAATCGGAGAGACAAAGCATGTGAGCCCCATCGGACAAAAATAGATATACTTGCCGCCGAAGCGCTCGGCCTCCGTCATACCGTAGATATGCGCCTGCACGCACCGGTCATGGGAGGCGCCTGCGGCGGCGCACATGCCGCAGCTCTCGCAGCCGTACCCGTATTCATCAAAAGCCCTGCCGGTTTTGTCGGACAGCGTGCAGCCCAGACCTGTGGATTGGGAAAAGGCCTTTGCACATTCCCGCGCCAGCCTGCGGTCGAATTGCTCGTATTCCATCTGCGTTCCCGCCTTTCCCCGTGCGCTGCTTTTCTCTCCTTTATCATACAATTTTTCGTTTGGAACATCAATAACATTAAAGCAAAAAAATCCCAAAGGCAGCATTTACCGGCTGCGCCGCATCCGCTTTATACGGTATGAGCCGCCGTTTTACCATTCACCGGCAACCTCTACTGCAATCTTGTGCCACTGCGCCAGCCGCTCGGGATGGTACTGCACCGTGCTGACATCTTTCAAAATCAGCTCGCAGGTACATCCGTTCTCCTTTGCCGCGCGGCAGGTCTCCTGCAATTCCCTGCGCACAAGCTCCGGGTCAAAGGAAGCAGCCGCCAGATAGGCCGGGTTCGGCTTGCGGGAGATGACATAGTCGCTCTCCTTTGCTTTGGCATTCAGCCTATGTGTGAGAAATTTACATTGTTCCTCTTGCATATCGCCGCTTTGCCTGTTATGATAAAAGCAGGATTTTTACTAAAACGTTTTACCTGCGCATTGTAGGAACCGTGCCGCAAAAGGAGCAGGATCATGGAGCACCGTGTGACCATCAAAGAAATCGCCGCCGAGGCGGGCGTTTCTACCGGCACCGTCCACCGGGCGCTGTACGGCAAAAAAGGCCTTTCCGAGCAAACGCGCCAACAGATATTGGATTTGTGCGCACGGCGCGGCTACCGCGCCAATTCCGCCGCGTCCGCGCTCAAGCGCAGCGCGCTGCGCATCGCGGCCGCGTTTCCCGGCCCACAGGAAGAAAACTCCTATTTTTACGGCAGCGTGTGGCACGGGTTTCGCCGCTGCATGGCCGAGCTGGACGACTACAATCTGGAAGTTTTGGAGCTGCCCTATTATCCCGGCACAGAGCGCGGCCAAGCCGAAACGCTGAACGCCTGCTTTGAGCAGTACGGGGGAAAAATAGACGCATTGCTCACCATCGGTCCCACGGAGGACACTGCCCGGCGGGCGGTACAGCGGTACAGCAGCGCAGGGACGCCTGTGTTCTTCGCCTGTGACGACGCGGAAGGCTGCGGCCGCATCGCCTGCGTGCAGGCGGACCACGACATGGCCGGCCGTATCGCCGCCGAGCTTCTGAGCGCGCAGCTTTCACCCGGCGATGCGGTATTGCTGTGCGCGGGGGACGCGCACACGCCCTCCCACTACCGGATGGCGGCCGGATTTGAAGCATATCTGCGGGAGAACAGCGTTCCGCTTACTCTGGTCAGGGCCGACGGCTATCATGACAAGCAGGAGCTGGCGCTGCGCCTGAGACGGACACTTGCGGAAGACGCACGTATTTCCGGCGCATTCAGCGTCAGCGCGCGGTTGAGCGTGCTGCTGGCGGATGCTGTCGCCCAAATGGGCCGGGCCGGACAGGTACGCGTCGTTGCCAGCGACCTGTTCGGCGAGACTGTCCGCAACATGGAGGAGGGCCTTGTGCAGAACATTCTTTATAAGGACCCGGCGCAGCAGGGATATCTGGCTGCCCGGCTCATGGGTGATTTCGTGCTGCGCGGGATACAGCCCCCGGCCGGCGTCCACTACGTGGAAAGCCGTGTGATCTTCAAAAGCAGCCTTGCCTATTACCGTGCATCCGGGGCGGTCTGCCCCTGAATTCATCAAAAAGGAGCGAAGCAAAAATGGAACAACTGTGCTATGAGACACTTGAAAAGGCCGGATATACCGGCTATCTGCTGAAAAACGCGCCCGAGCGCGTGCTGCAGTTCGGCGAGGGAAATTTTCTGCGCGCCTTTGCGGACTACTGGTTCGACATGGCCAACGAAAAGGCGGGCTGGAACGGGAAATGCGTTCTGGTGCAGCCCATCGCCCAGGGGCTGACGCAGCTCATCAACCGGCAGGAGGGCCTGTACACGCTGTACCTGCGCGGACGGCAGAACGGCGAAAAGGTGGATGCAAAGCGCGTCATCTCCTCGGTGAGCCGCTGCCTGAACCCCTATGAAAAACAGGATTACGACGCCATGATGGATGTAGCCGCCGGCGAAGCGCTGGAATACATCGTCTCCAACACCACCGAGGCGGGCATCGTGTACGACCCCTCGTGCCGCCTTGAGGACTGTCCGCCCGCTTCCTTTCCCGCAAAGCTGACACAGGTTCTGCTGCACCGCTGGAGAGCGGGCAGGCCCGGCGTGGTGGTGCTCTCCTGCGAGCTCATCGACAACAACGGCAAGGAGCTGCTGCGCTGTGTGAACCAATACATAAAGCAGTGGGGGCTGGAGGAAGGCTTTGCCCGCTGGGTGAACGGGGACTGCACCTTCTGCTCCACGCTGGTGGACCGCATCGTACCCGGCCGCATTCGCGACGCCGCCGAGGCCGCTCGGCTGGAGGATGAGAACGGCTACCGGGACGCGCTCATCGACGTGGGCGAGGTGTTCGGCGTGTGGAATATCGAAGGGCCCGAATGGCTGGCGGAAAAGCTGCCATTCCGGGCCGCAGGACTGAACTGCCCCGTGGTGCCCGATGTGACGCCCTACAAAAAACGCAAGGTGCGCATCCTCAACGGCGCGCACACAGGCTTTGTGCCTGGGGCGTATCTGGCCGGGTACGACATTGTACGCGACTGCATGCAGGACGATGTGATCCTGGGCTTCATGAACCGCATGCTTCACGAGGAAGTCATCCCCACGCTGCCGCTGGACAGGCAGGATCTGGAAGCCTTCGCGGCCGCCGTGCAGGACCGCTTCAACAACCCGTTCATCAACCACGAGCTGATGAGCATCACGCTGAACTCCACCTCCAAGTGGCGCGCGCGCAATATGCCCAGCCTGCTGGAATATGCACAAACGGCCGGAAAGCTGCCCCCGTGCCTTGCGATGAGCTTCGCCGCATACATCGCTTTCTATTCCAGCGATATCCAGGCCCTGACGGAACAGGGGCTTGTATGCCGCCGGCCGAAGGGCAACGAATACACCGTCAGCGATGACCGCTGGGTGCTGGAATTCTATTACAGCCGCCGCGGCGTTTCGGACGAAACGCTGGTGCATGACGTGATGACGAACGAAAAAATGTGGGGACAGGACCTGACGCTGGTGCCCGGCTTTGAGCAGGCCGCTGCGGAAAACCTGCGCCGCATCCGTACCGAAGGCGCCCGCGCGGCTTTCGCCGCGTGCCTGGCCCGTCCCGCAGTGTAAAGGAGGAGGCCCGATATGCCGCAATGCATCCGCATCCACCCGGCCGACAACGTAGCCGTCGCGCTGTGCCCCATCCCCGCCGGGACGCGGCTCTCCCTTGAGGGCCGCGCCGTCCAAATGCGGGAGGACATCCCGCAGGGACACAAGCTGGCGCTCGCCCAGATCGCCGCGGGCGAAAACATCATCAAATACGGATATCCCATCGGGCACGCCGCTTCGGATATCCCGCCCGGCGCATGGGTGCACACCCACAATGTGCGCACGAACCTGTCCGGCGAGGTGGAGTACACCTATGCGCCGGACGTGCGTCCCCTGTCCCCCGTGCCGCCCGAAACATTCCAGGGTTACCGCCGGGCGGACGGGCGCGCAGGCGTCCGCAACGAACTTTGGATCATTCCCACCGTCGGCTGCGTAAACGACTGCGCCAAGGCCTTGGCCGCGGAGAACCAGAGCCTTGTCTCCGGTTCCATCGACGGGCTGTATGCATTTCCCCATCCCTTCGGTTGTTCCCAGACCGGAGCCGACCATGCCCAAACGCGCCGCCTTCTGGCCGCGCTGGCGCGCCATCCCAATGCAGGCGGCGTGCTGGTACTGTCACTGGGGTGCGAAAATCTGACCCATGAACAATTTGCAGAAGAACTCGGCCCCTATGACCCCGCGCGGGTGAAATTTCTCACCTGTCAGGATGTGGAAGACGAGATGGAGGCGGGCGGCGCGCTGCTGGCGGAACTGGCGGCCCACGCCGGACAGGCCCGGCGCGAGGCCGTGCCTGTTTGTGAGCTTGTGGTAGGCATGAAATGCGGCGGCAGCGACGGCCTTTCCGGCATCACCGCAAACCCGGCGGTGGGCCGGTTCAGCGATATGCTGTGTGCACGGGGCGGCAGCACCATCCTCACCGAGGTGCCGGAAATGTTCGGCGCGGAGGGCATGCTGCTGGGCCGCTGCCAAAGCCGGGCCGTCTTCGATAAAGCCGCGTCCATGCTGAATGGATTTAAGGAATATTTTCTGGCCCACGGAGAAACCGTGTACGAAAACCCAAGCCCGGGCAACAAGCAGGGCGGCATCACCACGCTGGAGGACAAATCCTGCGGGTGCGTGCAAAAAGGCGGCAGCGCGCCCATTGTTGACGTGGTCGGTTATGGCGAGCAGGTACACGCCCGGGGACTGAACCTGCTGAACGGTCCGGGCAACGACCTTGTCTCGGCTACGGCGCTCACGGCGGCGGGCGCACAGCTGGTGCTGTTCACCACAGGCCGCGGCACGCCCTTCGGCGCGCCCGCCCCCACGCTGAAAATCGCCACCAACACGCCGCTTGCGGAAAAGAAAAAAGGCTGGATCGACTTCAACGCGGGCACGATAGCAGACGGTTCGCAGAGCATCGGGGAGGCTGGCGCGGCGCTGTACGCGCTGGTGCTGGACGTCGCCTCCGGGAAACAGACCCGCACCGAGCAGAAAGGCTACCGAGAAATATCCATTTTTAAGGATGGCGTGGTGCTGTAAACGGCGTTCATGCGTTTCGCAGGATGGGCGGCACGCAGAGTGCTGCAACAGGCTTTCCATATAGACCCCACAAAAAAGAGCTGCGTACAGCAATATTGGTGTAGCAACGACTTCAGCCCGCTTCAAAGTGAATTCAAAATTTATTTTTACCCGATAAAGCACGGCAGCCCTTTGGAACATTGCTCCGAGGGGCTGCCGTGCTTTATCTTTATCCTTCTGTGTCCGGTTTTCTGCAGATGCAGATTTCAATTGGCAGTCTGCCGCCTTTTACTTCATCGTTCTACAGCAATTCACATCACTTTGTCTCACGGGCGACCACCAGAATACGGCCATTGTCCCTCTGGTTGTCGCAGGTGCTTAACGTCAAAAGCTGTTCGCCCCACTGCGCACCGGCGCCGCCGCAATAAAGCGATTCCTGTTCCAGCATTTCAACAAAAGCTTCGAATGCCTCCTGCGTCTGCGGTTGTTTGTAATATTGCTCCACGTTCTCCGGCGTCAGTTCTATATGAAGCACCGCCATCAATGCATATCGCCGCACACCGTCCGCAAAGGACAGTTCAAAGGATGAGTGCTCCAGGCCATACTCTTTTTCCAGATAAAAACGCAGCGGTGCGAACATACTCCCGTCTTTCATATTATGTCCGTGGATGATAAGGTTCCTGCTGTCCGCCGGGCTGCTGCGCACATCCAAAAACGGCGTGCCCGCCAAAGAGTACTGTTCTTCAAAATCTCTGCGCAGATAATATTCCGGCTGCTGCGGCGTATACATCACGGGATAATCCAGCCCCGTATCCGCACTGTACAGCCAGGCCAGGCAGTCCCTGTTTTGGGCCTGCAGCGTCTCTACGCCTTTCTGCCACGTCTCGTCCCGTTCTTCCGATTGCGGCGCGGCGGCACGAACGGCCTGCGCCAGCTTTTCAAACGTCTGCTGCGCGGCCCGCATCTGTCCCCAATACGACGTAAGCCACGCGGTACTGCACACCGCCAGGCCCAGCAGCGCCCCAACCAGCAGAATCTCATACCATCTCCAGCGGGCATGCTTTTTCTTTTTCATTGTCATATCTCCTCTGCTCTCCGAGGCATCCGGCGGCACTTACTGTACTGAATGCTTCCAAACGGGCCCTCCATGCATTGTGGTCCCCGATACCGCCACTACAATGATATCTGCTTTTGTTCAAAGTACAACCTTTTCGCCAGCCCTACATCCCGACATTCTCTCCGCCTTATCTCTCCAATAGCATTCAGTTTTTTCATTTTTTCTATCGCGTCCGTGCCCCTCTACTTTCATTGCATATTTCAACGCATCGCGCATGATGTAATATCTGCAATAAAAATTCAAGTAAAAGTTGAGAAAAATTTGTAGACATAGGGAACAATAACATAAAAAATCATCGCTAAAGTGCCAGCCTAAATGCGAGAGTTGGTATAAGTCATGCTGGTTCCAGAGATAACAAGTATTCCTTCACTCCGCCATAGTAGATACGAAGAAACTTGTTGACTTCAGTGATCATGTAGACGTAGTAAAGGTTACCCTCGGCACGTTTCTTGTCCAAGAACTGAAACACGGGGTCATCTGCAAGAGAGGTTTAGAGGTATAAAATGTCCAATTATAGATACGAAGCTCTTTACGGTTATGTCATAAACAAGGGAAGCAAGATTGTCACAATAGAAAAACATCAAAACGCATTCTCTCGGTACTTATCATTGCACATAAAATGCCCTCTGTATGCACTTCTATGTACCAGAAAATATGCACGCGGCATAACCTTGCAGATGCCTGTTTACACATGGTATTCTTTATATGTCAAAAATTCTCTAAAGGCTCAGAACCGTTCTCCAGTAGTGGAAAGGTGGTGGGCAAAATGACCCCTCGTGAATATGTAATTCAACAATTGCAGGATCATAATAAAATCCGCAAAGAAATCTCCGTGCTTGAATTTGAATTAAAAGCACTTTTAACAATGAACTCAAACGATTTAATCGAATCTATGACCTTTGTACCGTCGGTAACAGAAACGGTGCAAAGCAGCAGCATATCTGATAAAACTGCCTCCATTGCTCTGAATTACCAACAAGTATATCAAACGCAGGTCCATGAAACTGTACAACAAATTTTGGTACAGTTAAATGAATCCAAATTACAGGTGGAGCGTTTAGAATTTTACATATCCACCCTTGCCCCAGAAATCTCCGAGATCCTACGCCAGCATTATTTTGACGAACTTACATGGGAAGAAATCGCCAACCGAAACTGCAGTTGCTTGCGAACAATCAAAAACCGCCGGGAACGCGGCATTGAATATCTTGCCAAGTTATATGAAAAGCTAGCTGATATGGGGCGTTTGCCAGAAATTTCCATCCCATAGGGTGTCCAATTTTGGACACCCTATAAGAAGGGAGTAATTTTCGATGTCAATGGCATCTGAAAATTACTCCCTTTTTGGTGGGGCCTCTGGGACTCGAACCCAGGCCCGGTCGGTTATGAGCCGAATGCGCTAACCAGCTGCGCCAAGGCCCCATATATTTATTAGTATACTACAAAATCACAAAATTTGGAAGAGCTTTTTAAAAATTTGAAGATAAAATTAACTTTCTCGTAAAAAATTAACCAGCCGAAAGATTTAATACTCTATTGGAATCAAGTCCTTTCCTCTATATAATAAAATCAGACACAGATTTGATTATATAAAGAAGGGGAGGTTGATTTTCTTTTCAATCTAACGAGGTGAATCAATATGAACCAGTACGATAAAGACTCTGGCGAAAAAGTATATCTTCCGGAGGAAATCGCGCAGATTTTACGGATCAGTAAGCGCGGTGCATACAACTTATGTGACCATGCGCCGTTCCGTGTGCTCAAATTCGGTGGTTCTGTGCGAGTCAACAAGAAGTCATTTGATGACTGGTTCGAGCATTTAGAGTCGGAGGATTGAAAATGGCTTTTATTCAAAAAAGAGGAAAAGGAAAAAACACATACGCAGTAATCTATTCTTATAAAGATCCGCAAAGCAACAAGAATATATCCAAATGGGAGTGTGGTTTTACCAAAGAGGAAGCAGAAAGGCGAAGAGACGAAATCAATATGCAACAGCGAGACGGATGCTTCATTCTTCCAAGCGATCAAACTGTCCGGGAGTTTTTTGAAGAGTGGCTCCCTGTTCAAGCTTTGAAGAGCCGCTGGGGTCTGAGTTCATACAGTAGCAATCGCGGAATTGTAATGAACCATATCAATCCCAACATTGGCGAGTTAAAACTCCAAAAAGTAACATCAGAGGATATTGATAAGCTATATGCAACTTTGCTTCAAACGAAAAGAGGACAGTATGTTCAAGGGATTCGTCAGCGCTGGACCCCTGCACAGGAAGCTAAGAAAAAGTGTCTTTCAACGACAACTGTGAAAGAGGTTCGGGATCTACTCAACGCAGGCTTTGAAACGGCAGTAGAATGGAAACGGATTGCAAGGAATCCGATGCCCAAAAAAGGCCCTCAAAAGGACAGCGTGGAACGAGAAATTTGGGAAGCGGATACAGTTCTTGAGGCCCTTGAGGATTTGGAGGATGATCCGCTTTTACACCTGCTGGTCCATATGACCTTTATCGGGTCGCTGCGTGAAGGAGAAGCCGTGGGGGTACAATTGTCGGATATCAACTTTGATTTTAAAGGTGTTGGAGCTTTTAGCGTTACAAAGATGGTTCAACGTGTACGAAAAGATGCGCTAACATCGGTAAATGAAAAAACCATTTTGTTCCGCTTCCCAGAAGTCTTTTCAGGGAAAAAAAGCATTCTCGTCTTGAAAAAGCTAAAAACAAAATCCAGCGAACGAATCATTTTTATGACACCTCCGCTCAAGGAAGAGATTCAAACACGGCTCAAACAGATCGAAGAGGACAAGGAACGCCTTGGTGAACGCTATTTTGACTATGGATTACTAATTTGCCAACCCAATGGTCGCCCAATTGAACCGGCCCTGAGCTATAAAAAGTTTAAAAATTGGCTGGTCAAACAGGAAGGGCGGTATCCGGATATTGTTTTTCACGGCTTGCGTCATTCCAGCTCTACTTATAAGCTGGAGCTCAGTGAAGGCGATATCAAGTCAGTACAAGGCGATACCGGCCATAAAACAGCGGGGGTTCTTTTAAACACCTACGCTCATATTCGCAATCAGCCGCGCATGGAATTGACAAAGAAGATCGCGCGGGAGTTTTACAAGCAGAACGATCCCCCCCCTGCGGCATCTTCCAATTCAGAATCTCTGAAAGCTGCCGACGAACCACTCCTTGCTTCTGATGTAACGGAAAAACTGATTGTTACAATGTTGAAAAACAACCCCGATTTGCAACAAAAACTTCTGCGCGCGCTGATTGCACCGGATGCGTAGAATACACAAAAATAACAAGTATTGCGTATGCATAGCAAAAAAATAGCAATTGTACAAACCGTAAAATAATACAAATTGGATATATCAAAAAAACCCGCTAGAACAGCGAGTTTATAAGCACCATAAGGTTAAGACTAAAAGCTTCGATACCAAATAGAAATGGTTATGAGCCGAATGCTCTGACCAACTGAGCTAAGGCCCCCAATCACGCCGCGGCACACAGTGATGCGGCTTATATATTATACAGGATTTTCTCCAAAAAGAAAAGCCCTAAAAATTTTTCTGTTTTCCCGCGGTTCACGCTTCCCGGCAGGGAATGCGCGCGGCCATCACTGCGGCGGCAAGAGCGCCTGCCAAGCCCACAAAAAAGATGCAGCGCAGTGCGTGGGGCGGGTAGGCCTCCAGCACGCCGATGAGCGCAGAGCACAGCACCGAGCCCAGCAGAGCTGAAGCCCCGTTGAACAGTGAGTTGACGGAAAAATACATGCTACGCGTGGCGGACGGACTGGTGGCCACCTGCATTTTCAGGAAACCGACGCCCATGCCCGCGTAAGGCACCGCCCCCAGTATGGACAGCACCGGAAACAGGTATGCTGCATTTTGCCGGGTGGCCGCCGCCCACAGCGCGGCCACGCATGCCATCATCGCAATGGTCAGCGCGGTAACATTCTTCCATCCGATGCGCGCAGCCAGACGTGCCATCAGCGGAGTGCACAGCGACCGGCACAGGTTTCCTGCCGTCACCCAGACCATGATTTCAAAAAACGTCAGTTCCAGCACCTGAATCTGGTACACCGCGGCAAAGCCGCCGATGAACATGCCCGAAAGGCTCCACACCATATTCGTCAGCATCACCCTCCGAAAACGGCGGTTGCGCAGCGGCTCCAACAAGGCGGCCACAGCTGGGGCAGGCTCCTCCTTTTCAGGCCTTTCCGGCGCAGGCAAACGCAGCAGCACTGTCAAGCTGGCGGCCAGCAGCATGGTCTCCAGCACGCCTACGGCCAAAAAGCCGGTCTGCTGTGCGCCGTGCCGGGCAGCGCGGTCAATAATCAGGCTCACGGCGCAGAACACACCGGTATATGTAAGCATGAAAAACATCTCACGCACCGAGTAATAGTCTCCCCGGACACGGCCCTCCACACTGCTCACCAGCCAGTCCGTCTGAGACGGACATGCAAATTGATAAATGCCGATGGCCAACACATAGCACACCACCATCAACGGCGCGCCGGCAGTCCTCGGCAGCAGCACCGAAAAAAACACCAGCGGCAGCAGTACACGCCATGTGCCGTTACACAGGCGCAGAAAGCGCAGCGGACGTGTTGTGCGCTCGTAGGCAAGGCCGCCCGCCAGCTGTAGGATGGGCAGCGTGCCGCTCAGGCCCGTGACCACATTGGACAGCGCGAGTGAAAAACCGTAATATGCCGTCAGGCTGGCAATGATGGCGCCTGTGCAGGCCCAGTATGCCGACATGGAAAGAAGGTTATCGAAAATAAAATCGCGCGGTGTCTTTTCCATTTGCTGTCCGCCCCCGCATCCGTTTGATGCTTATTTTGTTGTGCTATGGGATGCGCTCCGCCGTTCCCGCCTGTAAACAGCCGGCAGCGCAGCATAAATCCCAGCACATCATAGCATGGCCCCGCACAAAATACCAGATGAAAAATCATATTTCGGAAATTTTCGATATCCTTTTTGAACAGACTGCAAAGCCGCAATCCCTACGGTTCTGTTGTACCCCTTTGCGGCGGCATGCTATAATGAAACCAACACTGTCTTCCCAACCGGGAAATGCCGTTTGTTTCTGCCGTTTTTGACAGCTGCGGCCGTTCCCGCGCCGCACGCATCCGAACGTATTTTACAAAGCACCAAAAGCTCCCGGAGGAAATGTATTATGAAAAAACAACCTGTCATCGCAGTCATCGGCGCAGGCGCGCTGGGCGTCATGTTCGGCCAACGCATGACGCAGACACTTGGCCCGCAGCGTGTATTCTTTGCTGCGGATGCACAGCGTGCAGCCCGTTATGCGGCACAGAGCTTCACCTGCAACGGCGCTGCCTGTACCTTCCGCTTTGTGACACCGCAGCAGGCGCTGCCTGCCGCGCTGGCGGTCTTCGCCGTCAAAAGTACCGGGCTTGCCGCCGCCATTGAAACGATGCGCCCGTTCATCGGGCCTGAAACACTGGTCATCTCCCTGCTCAACGGCATTACCAGCGAGGGCGAGCTGGCCGCAGCCTACGGGACGGAGCACGTGCTTTACTGTGTGGCCCAGGGGATGGACGCCGTAAAGGACGGCCCCGCCGTCACCTACCGCAATATGGGAAAGCTTCTTATCGGCAGCGGTACGGGCGCGCGCACCCCGGCTGTGGACGCCGCGGCCGCGTTGCTGCTGAAGGCGGGCGTGCCCTGCGAAATACATGAAGATATTCTGTACCGCCAGTGGAGCAAGCTGATGCTCAATGTGGGGCTGAACCAGGTATGCGCGGTTTACAATGTGCCGTACCGGGGCGTACAGCACCCGGGGACGGCGCGGGACACCATGCTGGCTGCCATGCGGGAGGCACAGGCCCTGGCCGCACGGGAGGGTGTGACGCTGACAGACGCAGATATTTCCGCCTGGATGAAAATGACCGATGCTTTGAACCCCGACGGGATGCCCTCCATGCGCCAGGATACGCTGGCCCGGCGTCCCACCGAGGTAGAGCTGTTCGCAGGCGCCATGCGCCGCCTTGGGGAGAAGCACGGCGTTCCTACCCCCGTGAACGATATGCTCTACCGCCGCATTGCCGAGCTTGAAGCCGCGTATTGAGCATGCGGCGCGCTATAATCTTATCGCACAGAGAAACCAGCGGAGCCTGTGCCCCATAAAAAGGGCAGGCTCCGCTGGTTTTTCGTCTGTATTCCGCGCTGCGGCGCTCATCCGTTGGCGGGCAGCTTTTCCGCAAAGCCGGGCACATGCACGGCCGGCACCTCCATGCCGCCGTATACCGGCACTTTCTCGGCTGCGCCGCCCTGCGGGGGCGTGCCGCCGCTTTGCCCAAGGCGTTCCTTGGCCACACTCAGCATCAGCTTGATACGGTTCTCCTGGTTCACCCGCGTTGCGCCCGGGTCATAGTCGATGGGTGTGATGTTGGCGCGGGGATATATGGTGCGGATCTTATTGATCATTCCTTTGCCGCAGATGTGGTTGGGCAGGCAGCCGAAGGGCTGGGCGCAGATGATGTTCTCAAAGCCTGTCTGCTGCAGCTCCATCATCTCGGCCGTCAGCAGCCAGCCCTCACCCATCTTGTTGCCAATACCAATGATTCCGTCCGCCATTTTTTTCGTGTCCAGAAACAGTGTGGGCGCATGGAACTGGGGATGCTTTTTGATCGCCGCGATCATCAGCTTTTCCCGCACGGTAAGCCAGCTCATCAACGTATCGGAGCCGAGCTCCAACAGCTTGCTGCCGCCGTACAGGCGCACGGTCTCGGCCATGTTGGCAACACAGTACTGCACAAAACCCATCAGGCCCGGCAGGTTCACCTCGCAGTCCTCGCCGTGGAGGAACTGCTCCAGATTGTTATTGCCCAACGGTGAATATTTCACATAGATCTCGCCCACGACACCCACTTTCACCTTGGGCGTATAGGTAACGGGCACCGCCGCAAAATCCGCCGCGATAGCTGCAAAGTTCGCAGCCATATCCTTTTTCGAGAAGCCCTTTTTTTCATCGAACTGGCTCGCCACCCTCCGCGTCCAGGCAGCCACAAGCGCATCCGCCGTGCTCGGATCGTTTTCATAGGGGCGCGTCTGGTTGGCAAGGCTCATCAGCTCGTCTCCGTAAAACACCGCCGCAACAATCTTTCGGATGAGCGGAAGCGTCAACTGAAAGCCGCTGTCCTTTTCCAGGCCGGAAAAATTCAGGCTGGCCACGGGCACCTGAGGAAAGCCCGCTTTCACCAGCGCCTTACGCAAAAGGTGGATGTAGTTGGACGCCCGGCACCCGCCTCCCGTCTGCGTGATAAGCAGGGCCGTGTGATCCAGATCGTATTTTCCGCTTTTCAGCGCATTGATGAACTGCCCGATGACAAGAAGCGCAGGGTAGCAGGTATCGTTGTGGACATATTTCAGCCCTTCCTGCGCCACGGCATGGCCGCCGGAGCCAAGCACCTCCACATGATAGCCTTCGTCCTCCATGGCGGCGCGCATCATCTCAAAATGGATGGGCGCCATGTTGGGGATCAGGATTTTATGTGTCGCTTTCATCTCCGGAGTGAATTTGGGATAAGTATGGACATTTTCCATGGGCATGCCCCTCCTTTGGGCAAATACGCAGTTATGGATACGGGCGGGAGCATTACTCCGCGTCCGGCGTTTCGCCGGAGGCCGGCTCTATGGCTGCGAACAGACTGCGCAGCCGGATATTCACCGCGCCCAGATTCGCGATCTCATCGATTTTGATCTGTGTGTACAGCTTGCCTTCCCGCTGCAAAATTTCTCTCGTTTCGTCGGTGGTGATGGCGTCCACGCCGCAGCCGAAGCTCACCAGCTGGACGAGGTTCATATCCGGCTGGTCCGCAATGTATTTCGCCGCCGCGTACAGGCGGGAATGATAGGTCCACTGGTTGAGGATGCTGGTGGGGAATTTTTCCACCAGATGTGAGATGCTGTCCTCTGTGATCACCGCCGCTCCATAGCTGCAGATCAGCTTGTCGATGCCGTGGTTGATCTCCTCATCCGCATGGTACGGACGGCCCGCCAGAACGATGATCTGCCGGCCCTCGGCCCGCGCCTGGGCGATGATCTCCCCGCCCCGGACACGCACGCGGGACATATGCTCCGCATATTCGGCATAGGCCGCGTCCGCAGCGCCCTTCACCTCGCCCAGGCTGATGCCCGCGAAGTATTTTGCAAGGATGGCCGTCATCTTCCTGGGAAAATCCCTTCGGCGGTGAATGCCGATATAATCATAAATAAAACGGATATTCTCCAGCTCGTGGCAGTTGGCCGCAATGACCTCCGGGTAATAGGCCACCACAGGGCAGTTGTAGTGGTTGTCACCCAGGCCCTCGTCCACATTATACGTCAGGCAGGGGTAAAAAACGGCGTTCACAGCCATCCGGCTGAGCCGGTGGATATGGCCGTGCAGCAGCTTTGCCGGGTAGCATACAGTGTCGGAAGGAATGGTACTCTGGCCCTCCAGGTAAAGCTCCCGGCTGGAGGGACCGCTGGTCACCACCGAAAAGCCCAGCTTCGTGAAGAAAGCATACCAGAAAGGCAGCAGTTCGTACATCCCCAGCCCCAAGGGGATGCCAATAGTGCCGCGGATGCCCGGCTGGGGCTTGTATTCGGCCAGAAGGCGCTGCTTGTATTCGTACAGATTCAGTGGGTTTTCCGCGCCCCGGTGGGACACCGGACGGTCGCACCGGTTGCCGCTGATGTATTTTTTGCCGCCCGGAAAAATATTGACCGTAAGCTGGCAGTTGTTTCCGCACAGGCCGCAGTTGACGCTACGCACCTTCTGGGTGAAGCCCTCCAGCCCCTCCAGCGTAAGCAGAGACGATTGGCTCTTTCCCTTTGCCTTGCCGTACAGTGCCGCGCCGAACGCGCCCATCAGGCCCGCGATATCCGGCCGGATGACCTCCACGCCCATTTCCATCTCGAACGCACGCAGTACAGCCTCGTTGTAGAACGTACCGCCCTGCACCACGATCTTGCGGCCCAGCTCCTCCGGGCCGGAGGCACGGATGACCTTGTACAGCGCGTTTTTCACCACGCTGATGGCAAGCCCGGCCGAAATGTTCTCGATGGACGCGCCGTCCTTCTGGGCCTGCTTGACGCTGGAATTCATGAACACCGTGCAGCGGCTGCCCAGGTCCACGGGCTTATCCGCAAACAGAGCCAGCTTCGCAAACTCCGGCACGCCGTAGCCCAGCGCGCCCGCAAACGTCTGCAAAAAGCTGCCGCAGCCGGAGCTGCATGCCTCGTTCAAAAAGATGTTGCTGATGGCTCCGTCCTCTATCTTGAAGCACTTCATATCCTGCCCGCCGATGTCGATGACGAAATCCACGTCCGGCATAAAGTGCTTGGCCGCCGTAAAGTGGGCCACTGTCTCCACCACGCCGAAATCCACGCCGAAGGCGCTTTTCACAATGTCCTCGCCGTAGCCCGTGGCTGTGACGCTGGCCACCCGCAGGCCCGGACGCGCCTTGTAAATGTCGATGAGCATCTGCCGGATGATGGGGATGGGATTGCCGCTGTTTGGCTGATAGCTGGTGAAAAGCAAATTGTCGTCTCCGTCGATGACGGCGGCTTTTACCGTGGTGCTGCCCGCGTCGATGCCGATATGCACAGGGCCGGTGCTGTCCGCAAAGGGACGGCGCGGCACGCTCGCCTTTGCATGCCGTGCGCGGAACGCCTCGTATTCCGCTTCGTCCCGGAACAGCGGCGGGTTGAACGCATAGGTGGCCGTGGCGCTGTATGCGCGCAGCTTTTCCACCACACCCGCCAGGTCCAGTTCCTTGTCGGAATACAGCGCCGCGCCCAGCGCCACAAAATAAAGGCTGTTTTCCGGGCAGGTCCCCGTCACGCCCAGCGTCTTGTCGAAGCTCTTTTTCAGCTGGGGCAAAAATGTGAGCGGCCCGCCCAGATACAGCACGTTGCCGCCGATCTTCCGGCCCTGCGCAAGGCCCGCGATGGTCTGGTTCACCACGGCATAGAAAATGCTGGCCGCCACATCCCCGGCCTTTGCGCCCTGGTTGATGAGGGGCTGGATGTCGCTTTTGGCAAAAACGCCGCAGCGGCTGGCGATGGTATATGTTTTTTCCGCATGCCGCGCGGCTTCGTTCATTTCGTCGGGCGTCATCTTCAGCAGCGTTGCCATCTGGTCAATGAACGCGCCGGTGCCGCCCGCGCAGCTTCCGTTCATGCGCACCTCGGTACCGCCCGTCAAAAACAGGATCTTCGCATCTTCGCCGCCCAGCTCGATCACCACGTCCGCATCCGGCGCGTAACGCTTTGCCGCCACCCGTGTGGCAAACACCTCCTGTACGAAGGGCCGCAGGCGTCGGCCAGGCCCATGCCGGCCGAACCGGAGATGGAAAGTTGCGCGGGCGCGCCGTGCAGCACCTCAGTGTGCATGCGCTGCACCAGCTCCGCCGCTTTTTCCACGATGTGGGAAAAATGACGCTCATAGGTTTTGTATGTAATATTCAGCGCGTCGTCCAGCACCACGCATTTGATGGTGGTGCTGCCGATGTCAAGACCTACTCTCACGTTTCTCTTTCCTCCTGAAAGACGATTCCTACCAGTTTTTATGCAGCAGACTTTTCGTCTGATCTTTGCTAAAAATTAGTTCGTTAGCGAATCATTCATTCGGTTCGCATACAATTGTATTATAACCAAAACCGTCGGAACAATCAATTAGCATGTCCCATTTTACACGCAAAAAATAGTATTTTCCGCTCAAAAAGTTAAACATTTTGTTAATTTCACAGAACTTGCGGCATCTTTTTCCAGCAAAATAACTAAGATTCTTTACTCTGTGTGTTTTTTGCCCCGGACAAAAACTCCCCCGCAAGCGGGTGCTTGCGAGGGAGCTGCGGTTTGGGTTGGTTTTGCTGCGGGTATGAAAATGCGGTTCAATCCGACAGCGATGTTGAAAGAAGCTGCGCGGAAAACGGAC
>OLOL01001697.1_pt1 | contig 17931 bp, 21 predicted proteins | sample 1673081 | NCBI WGS metagenome assembly OLOL01 (sample SAMEA3136753, study PRJEB25190) | human gut metagenome
TCGCCTTTCCCGTAAGTTTTACATAAATTTTCAACTTTTAAAATTTCCATAAATCATAGACCTCCTTTCTTAAAGGATAACAGGAACAGCTTACAATCCGGTGAATTTCACCTTACGATTTCGTAAGGAAAGAAACTGAAAAAGTAGTACCTTCATGTAAAACACTTTGAACAGAAATGAGCCCCTCTTGTCCCTCTATAATAGATTTTGCAAGAGGAAGTCCTAATCCAATTCCCGGAGTGTTGAGGGAATATTTACTGCGATAAAAGCGTTTGAAAATATGGTGTATATCTTCCGGGGCAATTCCACTTCCATTATCAGAAACTAAAATTCGTATCATAGTTGGTGTACTTTCCCAAGTAATCTTTACTATTCCTCCTATTTCTGTATGGTCTAACGCGTTCTTTACAAGGTTTCCAATCGCTTCACTTGTCCAATCCATATCACACATAATAACTTGATTAGATGTTCCATTTACAATAATCTGTTTTTTTTCTTGTGTAGCTCTTATTGTAAGTTCACTGATAGCGTTTTTAACTAATTCCTGTATAAGACAGGTACGCTTGTCAAAAAGAATATTTCCAGTATCTAAACGTGCAATTTTAAGCATAGACAAAATAAGCTGTTCTATTCGTTTTAAGGCGGTTCCGGTTTTTTGCGAAAATTTTTTTACTGTTTCAGTATTATCCGGTTCCGCTTCTATAATTTCTTGATACATCATCAAAGCTGCTAATGGAGTTTTCAGTTGATGTGAAATATCTGAAATTGTGCTTTTCAAAAATTCTTTTGTTTTATGTTCTGTTTCACTTTTGGCTTTAAGCATAGTTGCAAGCTGTTCAACAGATGCAAATAAATGAAAAAGGTCTCCCTCACTGTCTTGCGGTAAATGACAAGAATAGTCATTGTTAATATAGTTATCTATAATTTTTCCAGACTGTCGATATAGATTATTTCTAATTTGTAGGAAAGAAAATCAGTAAACATTCCCCATCCATTATCATGAACACTCTTTCCAAACCTTGAATCCTGGCTCACTAGACAAATTCCTCCTCCTAATGCTATACGCAAAAAGTGATATTGAAACTGGGAAAAATGTGGCAACAAGCTACCAAACGTATTTGTGGTAATTCCCAAATTATCTAAAAATTCCATTCCCGCGGTACTTATATCTGTGGAAGAAATAGCATTGGCAATTACTTCTTTTGAAACCTCCTGTTCCAACAAGGCAGATACAATAGCTCTATCATGTTCCAGATACATAGACTTTGCTGTATTTAATTGATTTATAGAAAACCATGTAGAAACTCCCACAAGTAAAATACTGTATATAGCAATAAAAAGAGAAAAATGTTTTATTTGCTTGTCACGAAAAATATTCATACTTACACCTCTTTCCACTGATAACCAAAGCCGCGAATGGTTATTAAGCGCTGCGGGTGGGAAGCGTCAGTTTCCACTTTTTCGCGAAGCCGCCGGATATAAACCGATAAGGTGTTATCGTCAACAAAATTTCCTGTACCGTCCCATAAATCATTTAGAATAATATCTCTGGAAACAATGCGATTTGCATTTCGTACTAACAGACAAAGCAGACGGTATTCTGCGTTTGTCAGTTCTAGTATTTTATTGTTCAAAATTACGCGGCAACTTAAAAAGTCAATCGAAATGTCCCCGCATTTCAATACACTTGCCTTGTCCTGCGGTGTTACTCCTGCACGTCGTAACAAGGCACGAATACGGGAACATAGTTCCCCCAACTTAAAGGGCTTTGTAACATAATCGTCCCCGCCGCAATCCAAGCCACGAATAATATTGACTTCTTCATCAGAAGCAGTCAAAAAGATAATCGGTATCTGTTTGTTATGTTTCCGCACATTTTCGCAAACCTCAAAGCCTGTTCCGTCCGGCAGTGTCACATCAAGAATAAGCAAATCGTATTTTTCGATTTGTGCTAATTGCTTTTCTGCTTCTTCAACAGTACGGGCAATATCAACGTAGAAACCATTTTTCTTTAGAGAGTAATGCAACCCGTCTATTAAGCTAATATCATCTTCTAAAAGTAATAAGTTACTCATGCTTAAACTCCTTTCTCCTTGCGTCAACAGGTTTTTCTGCATCCTTTGGTATCAACCACATATAACCGATTTTTGAAACTCCCGGTATTCTATCTTCCTTACAAAGAATCTGTACTCGTCGTTCAGAAATGCCCCATTTTTTAGCTGCTTCGGGGCAAGACATATATTCCATAACAGTCCCAGTCCTTTCTATAAACTATATTATCATAATTATAGTCGGACATACGAATAATAGCAAGTGCAAACATATGAATTATTATGGCTACAAATAGGAACTGTATAGACGTATTCAGTATGAAAGAGGAACAGTAGAATGTATATGGGTGAATAAATATGGCAAAAAGACCAACAGCTAAATATGACTTTAAGGCTTTCGGACAAGCTATCAAAGCAGCGAGAACCGAACGAAAAGAGAGCCGCAAGAAAGTAAGTGATGAAATGTATATCTCACCACGTTATCTTGCTAATATTGAGAATAAAGGGCAACAGCCGAGTTTACAAATTTTTTATGAGCTTGTAACACGTTATGATATATCCGTAGACCAATTCTTTTTTCCGAATAAATCCGCGGAAAAAGATACACAACGCAGACAACTTGATACATTGCTTGATAGTATGAGTGAGAAAGGAATACGGGTAGTCACCGCCACAGCAAAAGAGATAGCCGAAGTCGAAGCAGAGGACAGGTGAATGTCCAGAACAGAATTTTAAAATGAGAAGACACATTGTAATTTTTTGAGAAATACAATGTGTCTTCTGTTTTATATAGCTTATTTCACAATCTTCCAGTTTTCCCCGTTCTTTTCCAGTACAAGGTTAAACTGTGATACCTGTGTTGTCATGGTCTGGTTATCCAGATATTTTACTGCAAGGGAAGCTGTCACCTGATTTCCGTTTCGGTTATAAACCGGATTTACCAGTTCCGAGAAAATATACTCTTTTCCCACAGTTTTCAGCACACCCTCATTTACATAATAGGTCAGTTCCTTTGCGGTTGCCGTAGGGTACAGCTTGAAAAAGGTGGTGAGAAATTCGTTGATTTCTTCTGTAGTGATGGAATCTACCGTACCGTCACTTTGTACTGCTTTTGGGGTATAGCCGGATTTTACGGGAACACTGGTGATGGTTGGATTCTGAATAATCGTCAGATTCCCAGAGCCGTCCACATAGACTGTCACCTGATAGGCGGAACGGACGGTTTTACTGGATTCCCCCTCTGTGATACGCTGTTCCACCGTATAGGTCACTTGATAATGCTGCTCCTTTTCTTCTGTGATTTCCCATATCTGAAAATCGGTCAGGGCAGACGATACGGGGATGTCCTTTCGGACAGTATCTACATTCAGGGCTTGCAGCTCTCCGGTGAGATAGCCTTTTAAAGCATTTGTCCGGTTATCAATGGAAGCGGCGGACTGTTCCCATGAATAGTAGACTTCTGCGAAATTCTCCACAAAATTCTCTATCTTGTGAGTGTCGAGGATTTGTTCCTCAATCACTTTCGTTTCATGGACAGTGTGAATGTCTATCGCCGTGAAATTCTTATAGACGGCAAACAGGAAGCTCATTGCCAGCAGCACCCACAGGGCAATCACGGTTTTCTTATGGGTATTGACTTTGTAGACTTTCAGTTTCTTTTCTTTCTGCTTTTTCTGGTTTTCCTCTTTTCTAATCTGAATCATATCGGTTCATCCTTTCTTATTGTTTGATTCGTCCGGCTCCGGCAAGGTGCTGTTGCCAGTAGGAGCCTGTCAGGTCTGCGTAACCAATGGGATTTCCGGCATGGTACATCCGGTTATTTCCCACATACAGCCCCATATGGGTGATGTAGGTTCCAGCATTGTAGGTGGAATGGAAAAAGACCAAATCCCCTGCTTTTGCTTCGGACAGGGGGATATGCTGCGTCACATTGTACTGTTCCTGTGCTGTCCGTGGCAGGGTGATTCCTGCCTTGCCATAGCACCACTGCACCAGTCCCGAACAGTCGAAGGAAGTGGAGGGGGAATCGCCCCCGTACACATACGTCCAGCCCTCATACTTTAAGGCTTCCTCCATGATAGCCTGTACCGTTTCATCATCAAACTGTGCCACGGTCAGGTATTGCGATACCAAGAGGACATAGAACATATTTCCATAGGAATACCGCCAGCCCCCGTTTTTCTCTACCGCAACAGGGTTGGTGTAGGTGACTTTCTTTCCGCCGGATTTGTCCCTTGCAAAGCTCTCTGCCAGTTCAAAGGTGTATTTTTTCCCACGTCCTGCCACATAGTCTAGGAAACCGCCGCCATAGTTGTAGGACTGAACCACACTGTTTAAGTCACAGCCCTTTGCTTCTGCCGCTGCGAGCAGTTCCGAGAAATATTTGCAGCCCTGTTTGATGGATTCCTCTGTACTAAGGGAGTTCGGGGGAAGCCCCAGAGATTCCGAGGACTGCATAACGTCTTCCAGCGTGCCGCCGGATTCCACCTGAATGATGGCGAGCAGCACATTTAAGTATTCCTCTATGCCATATTCCCTTGCATACTTTTCCAGCATAGGCTTATGGGCGAGGACTTCCTGTGATACGCTCACGCCCCCATAGATAAGGTTTCCGCCGCTTCCGCCGTCTTCCTCATCCGAGAAGACAATCACCACCAAAAGGAGCAGGGAGAACATCATCACGAACACGCCGGAACAGGCAAAGAAAAGGTGTCTTAACTTCATGGCTTCTCCCCTTTCTTCTGTTTGGACGCCGCTGTTACTGTTTTTGTCCACTCCTTTCTGGCGGTGGTACGCCGGATGGTAAAGTTGGATTCTTTTACCGCAGGGGCAGCCCGTTTTCTTTCCGGTATCACAGGAGCCGTATCATTCTGGACAGGTCTTGTCGGAGGGGGAGCAGCAGGTGTAGTAGTTGTCTTTTGTCTTTCATCTGGTTTGTCTGGGAAAGCCGGAGGGTCTATCTGGCGTTCTGTCCTTACAGGCGGCGTCTGTTCATGGTGGATGGAAGCCGCTTTTACCACCGGAACCGAAGACCGTTCTGCCACAGTTCCCCCATAAGAAACCTGTCCCCGTTCCCTGATGGATGGGGAAGTTGGCTGTATAGCTGGCTTTCCTGTATGAGAGGTATCTGCATGATGTCGGAAATCTTCCGGCTGCTTTGCAGTAACAGGGCGTTCATGGACAGGAGCCGCCCCTTTGGGTACTTCGGAAGCTGTCTTTTGCGGCTGTTTTGCCTGTTCCAGTTCCGCCCTGCGTTCTGCAATGGTCTGTCTGCGGCTTTCTGCCTGTGCGTTCCGCTGTTCGGCTCTGGCAGTTCGGGTCTGGGTCACGCTGGAAGTAAAATCCCGTACTCCCTCTGATACCTGTGTTTTCCCGTGGTAAAGGGCGTACTTTGCATTGACAGGCAAATCCTTTGCCTGCTCCCGAAGCTGTCCGGCAGTATCGGCTATCTTATCTTTGGTATCTGCCACCGCACCTACCGCAGAGCCAGCCCGTTTCCATGCAGATTCCTTTTCCGGTGTTGCCTGCCCGTCTGGTCTGTTGTGGTCTGCCTGCGTCCGTTTGGAAGAACCAGATGTTGAAGCAGTTCTCTGGTCTGAGCCAGCCTGTTTTCCTGCATGATAGGCAGCCGTTCCAGCCCCAAGAGCCGCCACAGAACGTCCTAACTTATGCTGTAAACGGTGCATATGGGCGTGCATGAGCATACGGGGTCTTCGCATGATACGGCTCCCCATGCTTTGGGAATCCCCACTTTGTAAGGAGAACATCCCCATCAAATCCCCCAGCTTGAAATAAATTCCGGCAAAGGTCACTATCTGCAAGAACGCCGTTAGGAAGAACGGATATTCCCCAGACAGGTTGTAGAGCATGGTGGAAATGCTGAACGCTACCGTGATAATCAGGGTGATTCCGGCTCTGGTAAGGATGGTATTGAACAGTTTTGTAATGGCACGTTTGGACATCCCCTCAAAAGAGGGAACCATGCTGAGGAGGAAGCTCACAGGCAGGAACATGGCGTAGATGATAAAAAGCACCTGTGAGAAAATCATTATCCCCGTGAGCAGGAATACAAAAACGGAGATACCGATATTGAACATGAACAGGAAGAAGACGGTTCCCAATCGGTTGATGGTCTTTGTGATGGTAAGGTTCGTGTTTTCCCTGTCTTCGATTTCCTCCACCACGATTTCTTCCCTGTCCTGCCCGTTGTTTTCGTCTGGACTGGTTGAGAGCAGGCGTTCCACACGGTCAGCCCCAAGACTCTCCACATCCGAGTTGCCATATTGCAGCAGGAGCCACGGCTGCTTGACCTGTATGGAAAACAGGCTGTCCCGTATCAAATCCACGCTGTCTTTTCCTTGACTTTCCGAGTTCGGCAGCACAATCTTTGTGCCAAGGGTCAGGCTGGCATTGCTGATGTCTGCGGAAAATTCATTGATTTTCCCGATATAATCAGGAGCATAGGCGATAAAGGCAGCGGACAGCACGAACACCACCACGAAATTCACAACGGCATGGATGGCTTTTGTGGTTTCCCGTTTGATAAGCCCTGTGTAGGCAACGTAAATCCCCACCACCAGAATGAGAATCAGCAGGAACCCGATATAAAATCCCTCCGAGGACAAGCCGCCTGTGGTAACGCCTGCAAGGGTCTGCATATTTTTCCCAATGGAATCCGCCGTAGAGGAAATGAAGTCCAGCGAGTAGGCTTCCTGAATCAGATACCCCGTGGCGTTGGAAAGGTACAGGCTGATTGTCCAGATAAAATTTGTGATGGCATACAGCCCGTACATCACCTGTTTTCCGATACCGTCCAGCCAGTTCCACGGGAGCCAGTCCCATCCGCTGTCCACATAAAAATCAAGCTGGTAGTTGTCCAGAGGATATTTGCTGTATTCGTTGGCAGCGTCCACCGTATCATCCACCAGTCCGGCAGCGTGGGCGGCTGTGCCGAAGACTGCCAGCAGCAGGAGGATGAGCAGGAGTGCCAGAAGCACCCTGCCAATCACTTTTCCTGCCATCTTCCAAGACAAGCCCTTTTTTGCTGAATAGGGAACAGGGAGTTGCTGCCCGTTGGAAGTTCTATGTATCACCATCAATCCACCTCTTTTCTCATGGGCGGTCTGGTATCAAAGGCATGGAACAGGTCTTCAAAGATAGGATGGAACTGTATCACTCCCACACGCCCGTACAAATCACTGATAAGGCACTGTCCGTTTTCCAAGTCACGGAGCCGCTTCTGGTTGTTTTCATCTTCGGAATCCACCCCGAAAAAGGCGAGGGTCTTCTTGATTTCGTTGATGTCCGTGGAACGGAACGCAAACTTCAAGCCCAGATTGTTTTTCAGCTTTTCATCCAGCAAATCGTCCGTGTTCTGGGTGACAAAGTAAACGCCTGCGTTCATGGCACGTCCGGCACGAACCAGCTTCATAGAGAGGGTCTTGCCCTGTGCCACCTGTAAGAAGCTCCATGCTTCGTCCAAATCCACAATCTTAAACACGCTGCGGTCGGTGTGGATGAAGTCGAGGGCAAAGGTGCTGATTACAATGAGCATTGCCACGGAAAGCAGCTCCATTGTGGTGTATTCTTCAAATGAGGTTTCCTTATCCGGCAGCACCAAATCCGCTACCTGAATGATATTGAGCTGCTTTTCAAGGCTGATGGACTGTGTGACATCCCCATCCGAAAAGAGCAGGTGTGCAAAGTCATAGTCCGTAAAGGATTCGATATGGTCGGCTATGCTGGTGCTGATGGTGGTTCCCTCCGCCCGAAGTTCCTCAATCACTTTGAAAAGTCCCCGTTCCTCACTGTTTGTCACCGCACGAATGGCTTTCCGAAGAACAGGGAACTTTTCCCCGTCACGGCTGGAAATGCCCGTTAAAAAGGTCAGGATGTCGATTGCCAGTGATTCGGAATCCTTTGGGTTCTCCATAATCACATACGGGTCGAGTAAGCCCCTGTTCTGTTCCTCCGAAGTCAGGTTTACGATATTGATTTCATGGGCGATTTCCGGCAGGGTTTCTTTCCAGCGTCCCCGTTCCGCTTTCGGGTCAACAATGAGTGCCTGTGCCCCAAACAATACGGAATAATAGACTATCACGTTGTTGCTGAATGATTTTCCGCCGCCGAGGGAGCCGACAAAAGCGGCAGCAAGGGCGTTGGTGACGGAGCCTTTTACCCCTTGACTGGCAAGGGCAGGCTTTAAGTACACGTTTCTTCCCGTATCAAGGCTGTACCCGATATAAATGCCCTCCGGTTCCCAAACATCTGGGTTGCACCAAAGCCTAGACCCGCGAGGAAGTCACTGGTGACATATTGGATGTAATCGTTCATATACCGTTTACTGGCAGGGAGAAATTCTCCATGCAGCCCCAGTATATCCCCAAAGGGGCGAACCAGCTTCACGTTCAAATCGTCATAAAAATCTTTCACCTCATTGCAGCGGCGTTTCAGTTCTTCCAAGTCGGGAGCCGTCACACGCACCACATAGGACAGCTTATACATGGATTCCTTGCTCTGGTCTAAGGTGGATTCCAGCTCATTTACGCTGTCCAGAGCGTCCACCACGTTTGTACTGGTTTCGCTGTCATTCTGCCATGCGTGGTTATCCAAATCTTTCAGCTCTTTTTTCTTGTTCCGCACTGTGGAGAGGGCTTTCCGATTTGTGACAATCTCCACATTCATAGAGGTATCAATGGGAAAGGTGAATTGCTGCTGTTGATAGTAAAAGATTTCCGAGGATGGAAAGTCCAGTTCCCCCACAATGCTGTTGATGGTAAAGTAGGCGGCATAAACTGTCCCGTATTCCTGTTCGATTTTCAGATACCGCTGGTTTTCCTCTATCAGACAACGGGTGGGTTTGATGAGGTCATAGTATTTCACCAGCGTTTCCTCCTGAAACCGTTTCTTCGGAAGATAATACTCATAATCTTCGTAGGCGGTTCCGGTCTGCCCGTATAAATGCTCAATCAGATAACCAAAATCGTCCTTGTTAAGCCGCCGGACTTTAAAGCGGCGTGAGATTTTATTTTCCAGCAGTTTTTCCATCTTCTGAAACCGCCAGATTTCCTCATTGCTCATGGAAACAAAATCCCCCATGAGCTTGTGGTTGACTTCATGGAGGAAATCGGAAACGGCGGTCTTTGCTTCCCTGCGAAACTGCTTCATGGTGACTTCCTGCTCATTGACAAGCAGCTTAAAGCCGATAAAAAAGCGGTAGTCCACCTGATTTTCCCCTATCATGGAAATCAGGGCTTCGGTCTGTGCGTCAATCTTTGCACAGGCAACGTCCTTTAACTTGCCCGTCACTTCCTGTTTGGAGCGTTCCTGTGCCGCCCGTATGCTGGATTCAGTGCTGATTTGCAGGGCGTGAATCTTCCCGTCCCTGTTCTGGGCGATAAGCTGCCGGGAGGAATCGTGTACCTGATATTTCTGTTCGGGGCTTAAAAAGGAATAGTTGTAGGGAAGCAGCTCATAGTAAGCAAAGCACTCCCCGTCATGGTTGAATACAAGGTTATTTTCGATATACTTAATCGGATATGCCATAAATATCACTCCTTACTGCCGTGATGGGCTGTGCCGGATATTCCTTTTCCAGCTTCACGGGCTTTCCTGCATAGGTCAGTTTCGGGCGTACCAGATATGCCAGTACGGATTTCAGGAAGCCGTAAGGCTTCTTCCCGTCAAAGGTCTTCTGGCACATGAACCAAGTGAGGGCAAAGGGTACGCCGAAGTATTTTAAAAATGCCCCGTCAATGAACGAAAGGGGAGGGAGGTTCCCTAAGAGTATCACTGCAAACACCGATACCACGAACCACGCCATCTGTGTGAACGTGATGGGGAATGGAAGCTTAAAATCATTGATGGAATAGAGTACCTTTTCCACCGACCAGATACTGGTATAGCTTCGTATTTTCTTCATGTTGTCCGTCCTTTCTAAAAGATGGGGGCAGCAAACGAGCTGCCCCTGAATCAAAAAATCCGCCTGTATTTCCTGAAAGAGATACAGACGGGTCTACCGTAAGATTTCATATACGCCGTGGTTTGTGACAACAAAGGTTCCCTCCAATTCCATGTCACGCCCATAGGCGGCGTAGTCGATATAGTTTTGTAAGTGTGCCGGAAGTTCGCCAAGCTGTCCGCTTTCTTCCAGATAGCAGCGAGCCACATCCGCCATATCATCACAGCCGGAATGGCAGATAATATCGTCTTCATGCTCACAGAGTTCTTCGATACTGCCAAAGTAGGATTGCAGCTCTGATAGTTCCTCCTGAATGTGCTCCGGTAAGTCCTCCACCATCTCACACAGGCGGTTGACTTCCTCAATGGGGGTATATTCGTCAATTTCAAAGGGCAGCTCATAATCATGGATGGCGTATTCCTCATATTCATCATTCAAACCGATACGTTCCTTGACTTCCTCAAAGTCCACAGGCGGCGTGAACCATGCCCCGACCAGTTCGCCCTCATTGTATTTTCCTAAGTTGGCAATGTAAATCCGCATTTCCTCCAAGTTCTTCTACCTCCTTTTAGCGGTAATAAAAGATACCATTGTCCGTAAACAGGTAGTTTTCGCTGGTTTCCAGTTCCCGACCAATGGCAGCGTAGTCGATATGGTTCAACAGGTCTGGATGTACTTCTCCAAATAGCTGTACCTCCTGCACCAGATAACGGGCGAGGGATTCCCCGTCCTGCACCGGATAGCAGCGTATCTGGTCTTTGTGGTCGATAAATTCCGTAAAGCTGGGAAACCACCGCTTTTGTACCACATCCATTTCATAATAGAGGGGCGTTCCCTGCATTTCCTGTACCATCCGGCAAAGGGCGTTGATTTCCCAGAGCCTTGTGTTGCCCTCCAATGGAAACGGCAGCTCATAGTCTTCAATTTCGATTTCTTCCTCACTCTGAACCCCAAGACGTTCCCTGATTTCTTCAAAATCCACAGGACAGGAAAACCATGCCCCAGGATATTCCTCAAAATCCTCATGGTAAAACCTTGTGGTGTTCAGGATGTAGATTTTCATTTCCTCAATCAGTATCACGTCCTTTCTCTGTCAGGTTTTTGGGGAGTTACGCTCCCCAAGCCCCTAGTGGACTTCCGCCATGAAGCAATCAGAGCTTGCTCCATAACGGAAGTGTAACAAGGGTTTCCTATGCACCGATAATCTTATTGAACAGTTCCAGTAAGATGTCCTTTACACCGTCCGCATTGAAGACCAGACCGACCGCTACGAGGGAAACTACTAAAAAGCCGATAAGTTTGGAAAATTCCCTCTTAAATCCGAGGTACAGTCCAATCACCACGATTGCCAGCAGCACAAGGGACTGGGCGTTGGATAAAAACCAGTTGTAAAGATTCTGTCCGAAATTCATAAAAGCTCCTTTCTTTCCTGTAAGATTTCTTAGGTTCTAAAATTGCCGCCGTTAAAGCACCACCTCCTTTGCAGCGGCGGCTTGCTGCTTCAGGATTTTTTCATGCTTCTCCGTCAGCCTTGCATGGGTGATGATGTCATGGACAATCTGGGTGTGGTTCATCTTATCCAGACGGAGAGCCAGCTTTAACGTGGGGGCTACCTGATGGGAGAGCCAGTGCAGGGTGCGTTCAAAGGAATAGGGTTCCGGTTTGGTTGTCAGTTTCAGGCTTCCCCTGTGTTCCCCCATAAACCACGCCCATTCCTCATTGATACGCCAGTCCGAACGGGGCTTCGTATCGTCCCTGTCCACAAACCGGACATAGCGGTTGATGATTTGAAAGGCTGTCCGTTCTGGATTGTCATGTTCTAACAGGTCACGGATGGCGTAAAAGGCACGCTCATTTTTCAGCCGGATTTCAAAGCGGTTCTTTACCTCTGCGTCCGCAATGGGAATATCGTGCTTTTTGTACTGCTCATAGTCTTTTTCATAAATGCAGAAGTACACCTCACTTTGGAGGGAGCCGATATACAGGGTGTTCCCCATACATTCTTTTTCCCCACTCCGTACCAGTTCGCCGCTGCGGTAGCTTTTGAAGCTGCGGAAGACCGAGATACATTCCTCATTCCGGCACTTCTCTGTCAGATGGGGAATGTTCAGGATTCCTGTTTTGTCATTGATGGCAAGGTCAAGCCGCTTCATCACGCCGTCCTCCATGAGAACGTCCATAAAAAACTCATACCAGCTCCGTTCCTGTGCCAGCAGATAGCTTTCAAACTGGCGGCAGCCACGCCCTTTCAGTTCCAGCAGCACCCCTTTTTCCAGCTCCGGCGATACTAGAACGAAAATATCCCCCAGATAGTAATGCTCTGTGTAAGAGTAGAAGCCGTAGTCTTCATGGATAAAGTAGGGGAGTTTTAACCGCAGCACGTCTTCCACGATATGCTTCACATCCGTAGTAGGAAAGCGAATCCGAACATAGTCAAAGAGCATTTCAAGGGGATTATCTGGATTGAAGCGTTCCAGAGCTTCTGAGATGGCTTTCTGTAATGCTTCGGATGGGTGAGCCTTGCCCGTTTCAATATCGCTCAGGTACGGACGGGTGATTCCGGCAGCTAACGCAAGTTTCTGTTGTGAAATGCCGTAAACTTCCCGTTTTTCTTTGATGTCCTGTACCCATGTTTCTTCATTCAGTGAAAATCCCTCCTGTCTAAAAAAGCGTATGTCAACTTTCAGAGTCTTGTTGACATACGCCGGATATGGGAGAATCCCTTGTGTATCGTGGGATTCTGCCCTGTTGTTTGGTTGTTGCCTGTCGATTTGTACCCCTCTGTTAGATACGAGGGGTTCATGCTGGCGTGCCTTGCGGCACACCAGCCACAGCAGGTCAGTCCGTTTCTGCGGCTTTCGCTTCGCACGCCGCCTGCACTTCCTGCCTGCTGTCTATCAGTTTTTTTATTTCTTTGAGGAAATCGTGTCCTTTTGGCACAAGGGGCGTGTAAAATTCCGAGATAACGCTGGTTCCCACATCCACATAGCCACGCCCTTTTATCTGCTTTAGGAAGAAATCCTTTGTGGTTTCCCCGAACATCATCCCATAGCCCATTTCCGACATCCGCCCCAGAGCCACACGGAAATTAAACTGGTCACGGATTCCGTCCCCCAGATACTTTGCGTCTGGACGCTGGCAGGCGAGAATCAGGAAGAAGCCAGCCTGCCGCCCAAGCATAACGATTTGTTTTAATTTGTTGAGGACAGCGGCATTTTCCTTTGTGCCGAGCATTTCCATAAATGCCACATATTCATCAAAGATAAGGAAATTTGCAGGAAGCCCCAGATAAGCGTAATTTTCCCCTGTCCGGTAATTCTCCATGAGCTTCATGTCTTCGCTGCGTTTCATCATTTCTTCATAGAAACGGTCAATGCAGTCGAGCATATCTTCCTTTTTGTAGTACACATCCGGCATAACCGCCTGTAAATCCGCAAGGTCGGCGTTCTTTGGGTCTAACACGAACAGGACGGCGTTGGTGCGGAGCAGGGCTTCAATGAGGGTCAGGATGAAGTAGGTCTTTCCGCCGCCGGTTCCTCCGGCAATGAGCATATGGGGGAGCTTGTCATACTCCCACCAGACATTTTCCATGAGCCGGAGCCTGCCGTCCTTTGCCTGTACATCCTCAATGGAGATACGGTTCGCAATGGTATCATAGAGCAGGGTGTACTCCACATAGGAATCCTTTAATTCCTTATCCGTCAGCTCACAGTACAAGCCGCTTTCCAGCTTTCTCTCCAAGTTTAAGAGCTGTTCCTGATATTTCCCCAAGGTGATTTCCACACGGATATGGAGCAAGCCTTGTTTCATCCGGTAGTAGATTTTGGGAAAGTAAGTGATGGTTTCTTTGGAACGGCTGGAAGACAAGTCCTTGAAAAAAGCGTCCTCCTTTCTCTGCTCCGATTCATACCACTTGTTTTCCAACACCATCCTTGCCAGCTTTTGGCGGTGGATGAGCTGCTTTACTTCATCCCTGCGGTATCGCCAGAACAGAAGAACTGCTGTAAGGCACACCAGCCCTGCCACGCCCATACTGAATAACAGATAAGGGATGTTTACATCCTGTGTTATCTGGGAGAGGGACACTTCCTGCCAGTTGGTTCCGGCAATCTGCCCGATATGAAACAGCAGGACAACCAGCAGGAAGACAGGGAGCAGAGAAGCAAGGGCAGTATAGAATACAAGGTCTTTATCCGTGGGACGGATACGTTTTCCACGGGGGAAAAGCTGCTTCATAGGAACAATCCTCCTTTCGTTTTTTTATGTTCCTGTTATTTTGCAGGGGGAACGTCTTTCTTTGGTGGCTGCGGATTCATGGCAGCCCCTTTTTTCAGGACAATATCCTCCGCCTTGATGTACCAGTCCACCTCTGCCCCCTGAAAGGTAGCCGTTGCCACGGTATCTGCCACAGGATTGATAAGTTCTACCTCTGCGTTATAATCGAACTCTTTTAACGGCACGCTGGCAGGGACGGAAACCTGAATCATACGCCCTTGTCCTCTGGATTTTAAGTCATAGGTACGCTCCTTAATTTCTTCTGATACCGAGCCGTCTTCATTCTGGAGGTGAACCTCACGGCGGAGGGCAGAAAATTTCAATGCCCCGAAAGTTGCTTCCTTGTCAATCACGATTCCGTTTGCTAATCTCATAGTCTGATGTCCTCCTTTTCCTTATGCTTTTACCATATCGTCAGCGTGTAAAATGTAGTTGGTAAAGCCCCTTGTGCCGATTTTATAGCCCTCTGCGGTGATACGGGGATTGATGAGTTTCACACGTTCCTCAAAGTCAAAATGCTTCTCTCCGGCTTCGGCAGGGAGGATAACCACAATATCATCCGCCCTCTGTACGTCTGAATAAAGGTTGAAGCTGCGAGAGAGTACCGCCATGCGTCCGTTGATTCTTCGCTGTTCTGTTTTGTCTTCTCCGGCAAACTCCAAGTTGCCGAATGTCTTTTCCATGTTGGGGATAACGAATTTTAATTCCATATAGATGTACCTGTCCTTTCTGAATGTTGTGTTTGATGTTTGGTTTCGGGTTCCGGTCTGGAAGCTGGAGGGGAACGCTCCGGCGGTGGTGATTTCTTCGTAGTATCACATCCTTTCGTAAACGCAAAATAGCAAGTACCTTTTCAAAATCATCCGATGTGAGATAATAGACTCATCATTATAAAGTCTAAAAAGTTTGGTACTCAACTTTTTAGACTTAGCTACAGGAGGTGAGTCATGAAATCTCACACAAGTTTAGTTGCACAGCAAACCCGTTTGAGTGAATGGGCTGATCTGATCAGAGACTGCCAAAACCGTCCGCAAGGAATGAAAATCGATGAATGGTGTCAGCTCCACGACATTACAAAAGCGAGTTATTACTGGAGACTCCGGAAAGTCCGTGAGGCTTACCTGGAAACTGCGGATCATACACAAACATTTGTAGAAGTTCCCTCTTCTGCAATCCATCCGGTAAATATGGCATCGGAGTATAAAATCGCTGCCGTGATCAGAAGCGGAAACAATCTCACTTTGGAAATCACCGAGCAGGCATCTGCTTCATTTCTGCAAACACTTTTGGGAGTGATTCGCAATGCTCAATGATGGTACCGGATTTAAAAAAGTGTATCTGGCATGTGGATTTACAGATCTGCGCAGAGGGATTGACGGCTTAGCCAGAATCATACGTTTTCAGTTCCAACTCGATCCTTATGATAAAAATACATTATTCTTATTTTGCGGCAAACGCACGGATCGTATAAAAGGACTGATCTGGGAAGGAGACGGATTCCTCCTTTTATTAGAAGAGAATTATTATTCGAGATAATCTCTTGGAAAGTCCAGAAATTAAGACTTTCAGAGAAATCTTCTCGAATAATGATGTATCATTGGACTTACTAATATAAGACGGAGGTGTCCAATGAATAATACCCAAATACCTATTGATGAATTGTATGATCAACTAACTTTAATACTTCAAGAAGAAAAGTATGCAAAAAGCACGATACAACTGTATCAGGAACATGTAAAACGAATCAAAAAATTCATGTTAGCTAATAACATAACTGATTATTCTTCATCAGTTGCAGATCAATACTACAAAAAAGAAGTTGAATCAAGAGATTACAACTATACGACGAAACGTTTTTTCAGGACAGTCATTCGAAGATTAAATAATATCTGTTCTGGTACAGGTTTCGTATATTCCGTTCCACGAAAAGATTTGTCTGTTCCAGAGCAATATCACGCTATTAAGGCGGATTATCTTGAACATTGTCGCAAGATAGGAAATCGTCCAATTACTCTAAAGACTAAAGAACGCTTGTTATATTTATTCCTTACTTATCTGGATGAAAACAATTGTAAAAGTCTTGAATACATAAATAGTTCTGAAATCATTCAGTTTTCAGTGAATCTTAAGAATAAAGAATTCTATCCTGAACTAAGAGATTTTTTAAGATATCTTTTTGCACAAGGATACATTGAAAAAGATTTTTCAACATTAGTTCCTAAATTCAATCGTGGTATACGTATTCCTGAAACTTATGATATCTCTGAAATCATCGAGATCGAAAATGCTGTAGACCGAACTTCTTCTATCGGAAAACGAGATTATGCGATATTGCTTCTCGCTTCGCGATTAGGAATGCGTGCGGGAGATATTGCCTCGCTTAAATTAGATTCTCTTGATTTCAAAAATCAGCGTATCTGCTTTATCCAAAATAAAACGGGAAGTGTTTCAGAACTTTACATGGTGCCAGAAATCAAAACAGCACTGATGGATTATCTGTCAACAGATCGTCCTGCATCCACAAGCGACTATGTATTTTTAAAATCATGTGCCCCTTATTCAGAAATATCGTATTCTGTTGTCTCATTTGCTGTAAAAAAACATATGATTCGCTCTGGTATTAACATTGCAGGTAAAAAACATGGACCTCATAGTCTGAGAGCTTCTCTTGCGTCATCGATGGTAAACGATGGCATATCTTATGAAACCGTAAGAAAAGTACTGGGACATGATAGTCCCAATGCAATCAGGCACTATGCACGTCTTGATATTCAGATGCTTAGGAATTGTGCTCTTGCATGCCCGGCACCTTCAGGAACACTTCACCAATTCCTGAAAGGAGGTCGTATATGAGAACCGTGATTTTTAAAAGTTGTTTTAAAGACGACATGCAGTCATTCATGGAGTATCGTGTTGCGACTTTCGCATGGAATACCTATCGTTTGGATAATTATCGCCTGTCTTCTTTTGACAGATATCTTACAAAAATATCTTATAATGATGAAATTGTACCACAAACAATAATAAATCAGTGGCTTAATGATGTAGGTGTTCCAGAGGCATCTATTAATGGATACATAAAGACTATACGAAACTTTATGAAATATAGAGCCGATATGGGAAAAGTTGTTTATCTTCCGCCCTTCCAGAAAACGAAAGATTTGTATATTCCCTATATATTTAGTGATGAGGAATTGTCGAATATATTTGCTATTGCTGATGCATATCCAATGACAAACAAATTTAGCAGCATTCCGCATATACATATGGAAATGGCGGTTCTCATACGCCTTTTGTATTGTTGTGGACTCAGATTAGGCGAAGCTCTAAATTTGAAGATGGAGCATCTGGATCTAGAAAACGGAGTCATCCGTATTATACATTCAAAAAACAAGAAACAACGATTAGTTCCAATGCATGAAACATTAACAAACATGCTGAAGGATTATTGTAAGGTGATAAAAATCTATGGTATAGATAATCCATTTTTATTCCCAGGACAAAGCGAACATTTATCCCCAATAACTGCTGAACGCCAATTTAAAAAGATTCTTAGGAAAGCTGGTATTATCAAAGGGAATGAAGATCCTCATAAACGTGCTCCATGCCTGCACTGTTTAAGACATTGTTTTATGTTCCATGCTT
>OLOL01001698.1_pt1 | contig 17931 bp, 16 predicted proteins | sample 1673081 | NCBI WGS metagenome assembly OLOL01 (sample SAMEA3136753, study PRJEB25190) | human gut metagenome
GTTGGTAGTACATGAAGTTAAACCTCCTGGAAATATATGGTTAGTGATTAAAAGCTTTATGAATATGATAACACAAATTTTATTATTTTTTAATTGCTTCTGCCAAGAGAAACCAGTATTATTTGAAATAAGGCGAATGTAGAAAATCAAATCATATATAGATATGAGTGTATTTATTGTAGATAAAATTTTATATCTACACGAAACATGAGTTATGACGAATTTACTTATTAACCTTTTTCGATTATAATGGAGGCAGAAATGAGAAAACAAAAGAAAAAGATTCGTCATAACAAACAAACTCATAACCGGCAATATAAAGACCGATTATGGAGAATGATCTTTAATAACAAAGAAGATCTGTTGCAGCTTTACAATGCAATCAATCACACAGACTATCAGAATCCTGATGATCTGGAAGTAAACACATTAGAAGATGTCCTTTATCTATCTATGAAAAATGATGTATCCTTTCTGGTGGGTGGTACAATGAATCTGTATGAACATCAAAGTACCTTTAATCCCAATATGCCACTACGTGGCGTGTTCTATTTCGGAAGGCTATATCAGGGATATGTAGCAAAGAATGATCTGGATATATACGGAGAAAAAAGACTACGGCTCCCGATACCGAAGTACATTGTTTTTTATAATGGAACAAAGGATGAACCAGATTCAATGGAATTAAAGCTGTCTGATTGTTTTGAAGCGACAGATGATGAAAAATCGTGTCTGGAATGTACAGCGATTATGCTGAATATCAATTATGGTCATAATCAGGAGCTGATGCATCAGTGCAGACGGCTGGAGGAGTATGCAATATTTGTGCGATGTGTCAGGGAATATATGCAGTTGGAAGATACAATGGAAGATGCGGTTTCTAAAGCAATGGATGCCTGTATCAGGCAGAATGTGTTGACGGATTTTTTGAAGAAACATCGAGCGGAGGTGTTGGAAATGATTTTGACAACATATAATAAAAAATTGCATGAGAAGACGTTGAGAAGAGAAGGGCGTGATGAGGGGATACAAAATATCAATCGACTGAACGGATATCTGTTAGCAGATAAAAGATACAGTGATTTAGAACGCTCAACGAAAGATACCGAGTATCAGGAAAAACTCCTGAAAGAATATGGAATAGAGTAAAATAAGAATCCCGTGTCAGATGTCAGGAGAAAGTGTAAGTTACTTTCTCCTGACATCTGACACGGGAATTTTCGTTTTGATAATTGCGGATTTCTTCTGCAATCTGTGTATAGTCTCGCTCAAAAAGCTTCTGGCTGATCTGCTCATTTAATATCATCTCCGGCAATTTTTCTACAAGCTTCTTCTGGACAAAAGCCTTACTCTTCTGCTTATATTCTGGCAGATGATATTTTTGCTGGATTGAATACAATTCTGGTCGCCAGAGGATTCGAATTTTTCTGGTGAGGTCAACGTGAGGATTTGCCAGCATTTCCCGGACAACATTTTTCAATTGTGTTGATATCATTTGAAGTTGCAGAATATTTTTTTGCCAGATTTATAATTTCTTCTAAAATACTATTGATTGTCATAAAAATGCCTCTCTATTCAGATATCCTAATAAATTCATAAGCGATCCGCGGAGTCCCGTCACTGACGTAAATAATCCCACATTCTTCAAATCCATTCTGCTTAAAGCAAGCCTGCATTGGTTGATTATCCTTGTGGGTATCTACACGCAGATGTGAGATTTGTGTCTTGCAAAAATCAAAGCAAGCCCGTGCAATCCCTTTGGTTGTTCCGTCAGATGCAAGGCGGTGAACGGTTCCGTATGGAGCCTCGGAACGCCAGCTTCCATTTTCAATGAGTTGATAGTTCGGCTCGTCTCCGATGATAAGTGTAAAAGTGGCAACGACCTTATCATTTTCTACGCAGACATAACTGTTACCATTCTGGATATCCGGTTCGAGATCTTCGAGAGCCGGATAATTTGCATTCCATTGTGTCGGGTTTCCGGTTGCGTGCATGAACTGGCGTGCGGTGTCAAAAATATTTAAAATCGTGTCTACATCTTCTGGGAGTGTTTTTCTGATTAACATAGTGTTTCGTTACCTTTATTTGTTTTTTGCTGTATATGAAGTATAACATTTGAAATAAAAAAAGAAAAGGTGGAGAAGAAGGGATTTCTGGAAGCGGTAAGGATTTTGCTTTCAGAAAAAAATATGCTATTTAAGTCTTTGCGTGAGAAGCTGGAAAGCTATCCGGAATTGAATAGTATGCTCTATTCAATTCTATTTACGGGAAAAGCGATTGTGTAACAGCCAGAATTAAAAAATGCCAGGCAGGATACAGCATGCAAAGGAGGAAAAGGGATTGCTGTACCCCGTCTGGCGTTTTCGTATACGGGAAGCTTGGGGAAATTTCCCATATACGATTTACTGAATTTTATCGAATGTAATGTGGGCATTTGGGGAATGCACCACAATCTTATAATCATTTGGATAATATCTTGTAGAGAATACGAATTCTCCGTCATTTACAAATACTTCAACGGAGGAAGTATCTGCAAGGATTTTTACATTTTCCAGAGTGCCGACTTCGGCGTAGCGAAGGCTTCTGCCTGCGGATACGGAAGTTTTACTTTTGTTTGTGAAATGCATCTGGAACCGTCCATTCTCATAGTCAAGGATCAGTTCATCTGAAAGGACAGCCTGGAAATGATTCTCCTTAATTCCATTTACATTTACTTCATATACCGGGCAGCCGCTCTGGGTCAGTTCATTCTGAACATCCTGAAGCTGTTGTTTTTTTGCATCCAGCTCGCGAACCGGTTTCTGGCAGACTTTGCCATCTTTTATGAAGACTTCTCTTGGAAATGTAAAGCAGTGCTGCCATCCGTCTTTGATGGTCGGATTGATATATTCTTCGCAATCCGGCATTCCCATCCAGCTGATATGGATGCGTCTTCCATCTTCTGCTTCGAAGCTCTGCGGAGCGTAATAGTCAAAACCATAATCCCACAGATGATATGGGGATAATTTGTAGGAATCTAAAATGTCGCCGTCCACAAGGAAGTAACCGGACTGGTATACATTTCGGTCAGCCCACTCTTTGCCTTCCAGGCCCTGGACGGAGGAAGAAAGGATTTTGATGCCGTCCGTTTCAAAATAATCCGGGCATTCCCACATATAACCGAAAGGCTTTTCGGATTCTACACGGCTGCGGAAGTGCCAGTTTATTTTATCGGAGGATTCAAAAATCAGTGCCTGACCGACATCATTTTTAGTACGTGCGCCCTGGATCATGTAGTAGGTATCGTCCTTTTTCCAGACCTTCGGATCGCGCACATGGCAGGTCAGGTCAGAAGGATAATCGCTGTTGCGGAGCAGTTCTTTTTTGCTGCCAAAATGGATTCCGTCTTTGGTTGTGACGAGTACGGTATTTGCCTCACGGCCGGTGTTGATATAATCAAAATCTCCATCTTCCAGCTTGACATTTCCGGTGTAGTAAAGATACATTGTACCGTCTTCGAGGAAGGCAGATCCGGAATATACACCGTGGCAGTCAAATGGCTGATCCGGGTAGAGGGATACACCTTTGTATTCCCAGTCGATCAGATTGGTGCTGGTGTAATGACCCCACATTTTCACACCGCCTTCGGCGTTAAATGGGGAGTACTGGAAAAATGCGTGGAACACACCATCCATCTGACAAAGTCCGTTCGGATCGTTGAGCCAGCCAACCGGAGGCATCAGGTGCAGTTTCTCGCGGAACTGCGCGCCGGATGTCTGTTCTTTTGCTGTCTGGTTCTCTTCAGCTGTATTTACTAAGTTTACAAAATCTCTGGTTAATGCGTTCATATTGATTCACTCCTGGAAATAGTTCCGCAGGCAACGGTCCGGAAAACGTATTGATACGGATATCCGACACCCGCTGCGGGAGACAAATCTGATTATTTGTCATGAGTTATTTTATTTTGTAAGTTTCATAACAGATGATTTACCGGTTACAGTGCCGGGTGCGGCACATTCTACAGAATCATACAGATCTGTATTGGTAAGGATCATCATGGTTGTTGCCGGATGTCCGGCTTCTTTTATTGCATTTAAATCTGCTTCGATCAGCACGTCTCCGGCGTGTATTTTTGCGCCGTCAGATACTTTCTTTGTAAATCCATTTCCATCCATTTTTACAGTGTCGATTCCGACATGGATCAGAAGCTCTGCGCCGCCGTCAGTCAGGATGCATACTGCGTGACCGGTATCAAAAATGCTTACGATTTCGCCATCACAAGGTGCGGTGATGATACCGTCAGCAGGTTCGATCGCTACGGTTTTTCCAAGGACTTCTGCTGCAAATGTATCGTCTGCGATCTGATCATTTGGAATGATCTTTCCATTTACCGGAGCATTTAACACTTCTTCGGAAGAAGTGGTTTTTGTATTGCCTGAAGCTGTTTTGGTTTCGGAAGCAGCAGATTCTTCGCTGTCTGTTTTCTCAACAGAAGCTGCAACAGTAACAGGAGCTTCTGCGACTGGTTCTTTCTTCTTGTCTTTGTAAAGTGCGAAGGATACTGCAAATGCAACACCGACTGCGATTGCCATCTCAATGACGTACTGAAGTGGCTGGTTCAGGCAGAGCAGGATTCCGAAGATACCGGTTACACCTGTTCCTTTTGCACCGAGGTGAACAAGGGAAGCATAAAGGGCTCCGCATCCTCCACCGATGCATCCGGCGATAAATGGTTTAAAGAATCTTAAGTTTACACCAAAGATTGCAGGTTCTGTAATTCCCATAAATGCACTGAGTGATGATGGAAGTGCAAGGGATTTGATCTTCTGGTCTTTTGATTTTACAGCAACGGCAAGTGCTGCCGCACCCTGTGCCACGTTTGCTGCACTTGCGAGTGGCAGCCAGTAGGTTACACCGTATTTTGCAAGCTGTCCGATATCGATGGCTGTGTACATCTGATGGATACCGGTAACAACGGTCGGTGCATATAAACTACCCATGATCAGACTTCCAAGTCCGAGTGGAAGTGTCAGCATCCACTGGATTGCTCCGAGGATTGCATTTTCAGCCCATACGAAGATTGGTCCGACGATGGAAAGTGTAAGGTATCCGGTTACGAATACGCTGACAAGCGGTGTGACAAAAAGGTCTAAAACTTCCGGTACGATCTTGTGAAGCTTCTTTTCAAGTACGGATAAGATCCATACAGCGATGACAACCGGAATAACGTGTCCCTGATAGCCGACCATGTCAATGTGATACAGTCCGAAGAACACGCTCTGTGTCTGCTGAACACCTTCCGTTGCAACTGTGTAGGCGTTCTGCAGGGACGGATGGATCATGATCATACCGATAACTGCGCCAAGGTAAGGATTTGCGCCAAATGCTTTTGCAGCGGAGAATGCAATCAGGATCTGCAGGAATGTGTAAGCAATGTTACTGAAAAGGGTTGCAAATACATAGATCGAGCTGGTTGTGCTGATGTGTAAGAACCCGTTACTGTTCATGAAATCCAGTGCGTTCATGATTCCCATAAGGAAACCGCTGGCTACGATCGCCGGGATGATCGGTACGAAAATGTCTCCCAGAAGCTTGATGGCTTTCATAAACCAGTTCTGCTTTTCGGCAGCAGCTTCTTTTGCTTCTGCTTTCGTGCTGGCTGTGATGCCTGCGATTGCAATAAATTCATCAAATACTTTGTTGACGGTTCCTGTTCCGAGAATGATCTGGAGCTGTCCGGATGCTTCAAATACCCCCTTTACCCCGTCTACATTCTCAAGTGCTGTCTTATCCGCTTTCGTGTTGTCTGCAATGACAAGGCGAAGTCTGGTAGCACAATGGGCAGCAGATACGATGTTCTTACTTCCACCCACATGATTCAGAATTTCCTGTGCGGTTTTTCTGTAATCCATATTCTCTCCTCCTTTAGATACAATGTGTAATCGATTTCATATCTTATGCTTAAATAATATGAAAAAAAATGCCATTTGTAAATATGGCATTTTTACTGATAATTCATATTGTTTTTTGTGAAAAGTGTTGAAAGAAACTTTCGTTTCCTTAAGAAACTCCGGAAAATCAGGTAAGATTTTCGGAGTCTGAAGGGTCTGCTCCAACAAGACGGAAGCCGAGCTTCATCTCGATCGGGATCTGTTCTCCTCTTTCAATACTGTCAAGAAGTAGCTCTGCGCCGCGGATTCCACTGGTTTTGTAGCCGAAATGGATGGTTGGGATTCCTCCGGTGACGGCTTTTAACATCTGGTTATCTCCGAATCCGGTTACTCGGATGGACGTATTTTCAAGGATATAGCGCATTCTTGCACCTGCATCGGCTGCATTTGTCGGAATCTGCTTTTTTAAGTAGGTCTGAATGGCTTCGATTGCTCCCGCTGCTATGGTATCGGTTGCACATGATATGACATCGATATCACATTTGCTTTCTAAAAGATCCAGAGCAGACTCATATCCAGATTCCAGCGTGAAGGCTGAGGTTCGCTTATTTTCCTCGAAAAGCGTGACACCTGCATTTTTGAGTCCTGCGATAAATCCGTCCTCTCTTGCGGCACCTGCCGCCTTGTCATCGCGGGTAACGCCGATGTAAGCAACTCCTTTTTTACTGAATCCGGCAACGGCCTGTCCCATTGCCTTTCCTGCACCGTAATCGTCGTGGTAAATGCAGTTTGCGTGTGAGGTGCGCTGCCCGATCACGACAACAGGAACCTTTGTCTCTTTTAAAAATTTCCGGTGACCGGCGGTGAACATCGTACCGACAAGAATAATTCCGTCCACCGGATAATTTCCAAATAACCGGAGGTATTCTACTTCCTTTGCAGGGGTGTTGTCGGTTCCGGCAAGAAGCATCTGATAGCCTCTTTCGGCGAGAACACTTTCAATTCCGGCAGTGATCCGGCTGATGGATTCGGAATTGATCTTCGGGACGACCACGCCCACCAGGCTTGCTTTTTTGGTACGAAGCATACGCGCCTGTGCGGATGGCTGGTATCCGGTTTCTTCGATGACTTTACGGATCTGTTCTTTTTTTCCTTCACTGACGTAGCCGCCGTTCAGATATCTGGATACAGCTGCGCTGGAGACACCGGCGAGCTGTGCGATTTCTTTGATGGTCATAATATAAAAATCTCCTTCTTATACAACAAGTATAAAAAGGAGATTTCAGGATGTCAAACAGAAAAATTCATTGTAATCAGAATAAAATATGGACTACTAAGGACGCAAGCGGAATTGCGATAATAGTACGCTCCAGGAAACATACAACGATTTCCCAGAATTTAATTGGGGATTTGGTTGCTAACATTACTGTTGCTGTTTCTGAGAAGAAAATAATCTGTACCATGGATACCAGAACAACGAATGCTCTTGCTTTTACACATACGGTAACGCCGCTTCCCATCATGACTAATACAGGAAGGAACATTTCTGCGATTCCAACCGGGATTGACGGAGCAATCGCTGATACGTCAGGAATCCGGAATAAAACAAGGAGTGGCTGGAAAATGTAACCTAACCATTTGAATACAGGAGTGTATTCTGCAAGGATCAGACCACTTACACCGATGGCCGATAACATAGTCAGAACCTGTGGGAGAACCAGTAAGCTGTCTTTTAAGCTGTTCTTAACTTCTACGGATACATTCTTTGCAATATAAGCACGCTTGACTGCACGGTTTATACCGAGAGGAAGAAGGCTGAAACTGAATTTGGTATCATTTTTACGTTCTGCCTCTGTCTGCACATGTCCAGAATAGTATACATCCTTTTTCTTGCTGATCGGTGGAATTCTTACGGTTATCATTTCGATAATGAATACGAGAACAAAGCTGATCGCGTAAACTTTTACGAAATGATCACCTAGTTTGGCTGTATTGATTACCATGTATGCAAAACCAATACTTACAGCACTGAATCCGGTCATGATGGCGACCATTTCTTTTTCAGTGTAAACATTTCTTTTCCACAATCTGTTTGTGATTAAGACACCAAGTGAAGAAGAGCTTACAAAAGAAGATACGGCATCCAGAGCAGCTTTTCCAGGAACCTTGAATAACGGACGCATCAGTGGTTCCAGGATGGCACCGATAATTTCCAGGATTCCATAATTTAAAAGGAATGGCATGAAAATAGCACCTACGATGATGATTCCAAAAACACCAAGAACGATCGGAGGAATAACGCTTCCACCGGTAGAATCGCCAATGATGATTTCCGGTCCCTGGAATCCTGTGATATTTATATGACAGGCATATAAGACCACATAGATGAAGCCGAGAGCGTATAAAAATGTATGGATAATCGTGTCGTTATCATAAATTTTGGCAAAAGGTGATTCAAGAGTACCTTTTTTCACATACTTAAAATAAATATGACAGACAAAATTTCCGGCAACGATGAGTGTCAAGATCCAGTAGGCAAAATTGCCAAACATATTTACAAAGGCATTATAAATAATACTAAAGATAATTTCGCTCTTACCGTTGTGTGGTACAGAAACAAAAAAAGCGGCGATACCGATAGCTGAACAGATGACTAATCTGAGAATGCCCTTTATAGTCTGGCTTTTGTTCAACTGGATTTTATCAAGTTCGGCGGACATCATATCGCTGTCATAAGTAATTTGTTCGGTAGTAGTTATGGTACTTTCCGTGGTCATAGTCTTAGATTTAACCATAAAGAGTCTCCTTTCCTGAAAAATGCGTATTTTAAGAACAACAGCACCAGTTCCAGTAGAAACTGGTGCTGTCATTTATCTTAAAAATATAATCTAAGATAAATTATTTTCTTTTTTTCTTGAGTGCAAGAATAGAAAGATATTCAAATACGATATTAGCTGCAAGATATGCGGTAATTTCACCATGATCATAAGCTGGAAGAACTTCAACAATATCAAATCCTACAAAATTCAGATCTTTCAGTGCTCTTACAAGTTCCAGTCCTTCGAGAGAAGTAAATCCGCCAACTTCCGGAGTTCCTGTACCTGGAGCATAAGCAGGATCAATAAAGTCAATGTCGAAAGTGAGGAAACAAGGTTTATCTCCTACTCTTTCAATTGCTGTTTCAATCAAAGCCGGAAGTCCCATTTCACGTACCTTGTGTGCAGGAATCAGTTTCATGCCAAGTTCTGCAGCCATCTTGTGTTCGTTTGGATCATAAAGGGAACCTCTCATACCAATCTGAATAGAATGAGATGGATCGATAAGTCCTTCTTCGATCGCTCTTCTGAAAGGTGTTCCGTGATTGTATTTCTGTCCAAATACTTCGTCACACAGATCTGAATGAGAATCGAAATGAACAAGAGCTACCGGACCATATTTTTTGGCTACTGCCCGGAGTTCTGCAAGTGTAATTGCATGATCGCCGCCGAGAACGATCGGACAGGCATTTTTCTCAAGTATTCCAGCAACCCCTTTTTCGATTGCGTCGTAACTCGGGTGAATATAACCAGGGGTGATATTGAAATCACCAATATCTCCACCCTTCAGGCTTTCCATAATATTAACCTGCATGATTACATTGTTCGGTTTCATCATTGCAGAGATGTTACGGATTGCGTTCGGACCAAATCTTGAACCAGAACGGAAAGAACTTCCTGTATCAAATGGCGCACCTGCAATCGCAAAGTCAAGACCTTCTGCGGTGTCTACCTTTTGCATTCTCATAAAAGTTCCCATGTTACAAAATCTTGGTGATGATAAAGCACTTGCTGGCTGTTTGATTTCTGACATATCTGTATCCTCCTTAAAATCATATGTAATCATTGCGAACGTTCGATATTTGTTTCGTTGAATGTATGATAGCATCTTGTCAAAAGCTTGTGTTATATCGATCTTTGATAAGTTATATGAAAAACCATATAAGAAATAATATAAAAAGATATAGATTACAGAGATTTTTTGTGTTAACATATAAAAAATATCAATAAAGTCAATAGATCCAGAGTATGAAAAAACAGGTAGGTAGTGAGTGAAAATGGATAGCAAATGTTTTCGATATTTTATTGAAGTTTATGAATGTGGATCAATTAACAAAGCAGCCAAACATCTGGGTTTGTCACAGCCAAATTTAAGTGTTTGTATTAAAAATGCGGAAAAGGAACTGGGATTTTCTGTGTTTTCAAGAAACAATAACAGAATACAATTAACGAGTGAAGGAGAATTGTTTCTGAAATCCGCCCGTAAAATCGTCAGAGAGCTGGACGCGATCGGGAACATCCCTTCTCTTTTTGCAAATAAGGGGAATATTTCGGTTTCAAGTACCTATTCTTTTGATTTTATGAACCTTTTTATGCAGTTTAAGAAGAAAAATCCGGCACGAAATATAGAAGATTCATTTAAGGAAACGGGGCTGATCCAGGTAATCCGGGATGTTATGGATAAAAGATACCGGATGGGATTATTTTACTGCTTTGATTCAATCAGCGAAAGCTATTTTGAAATGGCGGAAAAATATAATATGAAGTTGATCCCGATTGTCAAAAGCAAACCGCTGATCCTTCTGACATCGAAGAAGAATCCGCTGGCATTGCGCAAGAAGATTGAATTTGAACGGATCAGAGAACTCCGCTGTATTATGTATGAAAATTTTAAATTTGAGGAGTGGCTGGGGATTCTAGGTTTTGAAGATGATAACAAAATTCTTTATGTGTTTGACCGGGGTGGTCTTCTGGATGCCATCAAGCAAAGCAATTATTCTACCGTTATGATGAAGCGTTTTTCGGATATGTCTTATAGTTCAGAGTGTGTGGAAATTCCTGTTGTGAATGCACCGTGTGGGATGAGCGCGTACTTGATGTACCATTCGGCATATGTACCGAATCCGCGAGAGAAAATCTTTATCCGGCAGTTAAAGGCACTGTTTAACAACTGAAAATATGCGCGAACAAATAAAACGGGGATGCAGATTATATAACTGATCTGTATCCCCGTAAATTTAGGATGTTAAATAAAAGGCACTGCGTGCCGTGACGTATTCTATTATAATCTGCGATACAGATTTTTATAGCGTTTTTTGTCCTCTTTCGTTAAGATAACAGCCAGAAGCAAGAATGCGACTCCTGTCAGAAGAACGATGATCCAGGTAAAGATTGGCGTATGATTTTTGTAAATAAATCCGATCAAAAGCTGGTACAGACTCATAAATCCGATACGGATGATCTCCATCAACCCGTGGATTCTTCCGCGGTGGCTGGATGGGATACGCCTGGTCATGTACGGGCTTTCCGCCAGCATGTAAGAAATCTCACCCCATGTCAGTACGACCATTGCCGCATAATAGAACGGGATGTGTCCGGAAAAGAGGATGAACATCACGTAGCCGACCAGTGTCAGTAAAAATCCGTAGATTGTCTTTTTCGGTTCGGAGGATCGCTTCAGGATCTGGGTGATAAGTGGTGTGAAGAGAACAACGATAAAGCAGTTGATGCTTGTAACTGTTCCGAATATCACCGCACCGGTATCCCCGTGTAGACGGATCAGATCCATAGGAAAGAGATAATTATACATCTGGTAAAGTGCTGTGTACCCGCTGGTGATCAGAATGAACAGCAGAACAAGCCGGTTTTCTTTAAGAATCGTCAGCAGGCTTTCCCCGTGGCGTTCGGCCTGATAAATGGCGTTGCTATCATTTTCTTCTTTTTCCGGTGTGATATTCTGTACAAAGAAATAGATCAGCACAGAAGAAGTGCCGATGGAAATTCCACTGAGCAAAAATGCAAGCCATAAGTAATTGCGAAACATAAATCCGGCTACAGCAGAAGCCATCACGCCGCCGAGATTTGCTGTCAGATACTGGAGGGAATACCCTCTTTCCCTGTCCTTGCTGAGGGTGATGTCCGCAGTAAGCGAATTGTAGGACGGATTTTCCATGTTCTGGCAGGTCGATGCGATAAACATCAGCACAATGGATTTTGTCGTCAGCGGGATCAGTCCGCAGATGATATAAGAAATGACGGAAATCATATCCAGGTAAACGATATTCATTTTCTTATTAAAACGATCGGCCATCTTTCCACCAATCAGATTTGCCGGGATCGTCAGGATCCCCATCAGTGCCGTGATCCAGGCAACCTGCACGGCATTCATCCCAAGCTTCTGGCTTAAGATCATCGTCAGCATCGGACGGACCATTGCCCCCATGGCCGTCACAAAGCGTCCGAAGCATAAGACATAGTTTTCTTTTCTAAGACCTTTGTATTGTGAAATTAGATTCATGATACATTTTCCCCTTTGCATATTCCCCAGTTTTAAACTACTAATAATATACAATGCGGGCACTTTTTTGTCTATCTTATTCCGCCGGGTTTCAGCAAAAATGGTGGTTGATTGAAGCCGGAAAATGATGTATGTTAGTACTTAGGAAATAGAAGTTGTAGGGGATTATGACTGAGCGAAAAAGGAGAATATGATGAAATCAGAAGAAGTTACGAGAATACTGGAAAATGCCATCCGTATCGGAAAAGGTGTGATCCGGTATGGAAGTGTCGCATCGTATATTCCGGAGCTTGCCAAGGCAGATAAGAATAAACTGGGGATCTGCCTTTACACAATAGACGGCAATCAATTTGAGACCGGAAATACAGAGGACAGATTTACGATACAGTCCATTTCCAAAGTAATGGCACTGTGTTTGGCGCTGGAAACGTTTGGAGCAGAGTTTGTGTTTGATCATGTGGGCGTGGAGCCGTCGGGAGAGGCTTTTAACTCACTGGTAGAACTGGATAACCGGAGCAACCGGCCCTTTAATCCGATGATCAATTCCGGAGCAATTACGGTTGCAAGTCTGCTAGTGAACCATTATTCCATCGAAGATATGCAGAAGTATATGCAGGAAGTATGCGAAGATCCGGAGATCGCGATAGACGAAGCCGTATTTCAGTCTGAGATGGCGACCTGCGCAAGAAATAAGGCGATTGCCTATCTTTTAAAAAGTAAGGACATCATTGATACCGATGTAGAAGAAAGTGTTACCTTTTATACAAAGATGTGTTCCATGTCGGTAAATGCAAGAGATCTGGCAAGGTTCGGTCTTCTGCTGGCAAATGACGGAGTGCAGCTTTCCACCGGAAAACGTCTGATCTCATCTCAAACTGTGCGGATGGTGCAGACCATTATGCTTACTTGCGGAATGTATGACGGATCGGGGGAATTTGCATTAAGAACAGGAATTCCGACTAAGAGTGGAGTCGGCGGAGGTCTCCTCAGCGTGTCGAAAAAGAAAATGGGAATCGGGATCTACGGACCGTCTCTTGACAAAAAAGGAAACTGTATCGCAGGCTGCGAATTGTTGGGATATATTTCAGAAGCACTGCATCTTCACATCTTTGATACCAGAGAGTGGAAGATAGAAGAATAAAAAAAGACGATACTACAGAAATTCTTTCATAAGAGTTTCTGCGGTATCGTTTTTCTTTTATCTTAAAACAGATTTTTGAAGTTTCTCTAAATCAGCTTTATCCGGATGAGATAAAGCTCTGTCAAAGTTTTCAATCAACATATCAAGATTTGGTTTGTGGTTTGGATCTTCTTTCATTTTCACATACCGTTCTCTCATAGCCATCGGCATCTTGCCCTGGCACATATACTCTCCTACTATCTGATTGCTCGGATCAATATTTTCACGTACGTTGTGAAGTACTTTCTGATAATACTCTTCGCTTCCACCAAAGCCGGCTGTTCCGAATAAGAAGATTTTTTTATTTCTAAGTGATTTTAACAGTGTGGTTGTCGCTTCGTCAGCAGTTCCTTTGTCTGTCCAGAAGCCGATATAGAGTATTTCTGACTGCGGATCTGCATCTTTACATAGGCCAAAATAATCGAGAGTTTCTTCCGGAAGTATTTCGCGGATCGCATCGGCAAGTTCCTTTGTATTGCCTGTCATGCTGCTGAATAAAATAGAATATCTTTCTTTTCCCATGTTTATTACCCCGTTTCTTTTAAACATATTTTAATTATAACACTATTTTTTAAGATTGACAGTTTTTTTGTGGTAGGCATAATACAAGAAATAAGGTAATATATAGATATGAATCAAGTCATGGAAAGAGGGGGATGAAAGCAATGGTTGATTTGAAAATGCTGGAGGAAAAGACTCCGATCTTGAAGGAGATCTGTAGTGAAAAAGAGGTGTTCTGGAAAAATCCGGACAAAACAGTTTGTGGGGAAGCAATGGAACAGATCGAACTTGGTATGGAAGATGTAGAAGATGCGGAGCGCAGACTGGAGCGTTTTGCACCGTTCATTATGAAATGTTTTCCGGAAACAAAGGAGAGAAACGGAATTATTGAGTCTGTTCTGACACCGGTTCCGAAGATGAAGGATTTGCTGAATGAGAAATACGACAGCAATCTGGAAGGAAACTTATTATTAAAGCAGGACAGCCATCTGGCAATCGCAGGTTCGATCAAGGCACGCGGCGGTATTTATGAGATTTTGAAGCACACAGAAGAACTTGCATTAGAGCATGGGATTTTGAGTCTGGAAGACAATTATGAGAAACTGGCGAGTGAAGAATGCAGAGAGTTTTTCAAAAAGTATACCATTCAGGTTGGTTCCACCGGAAACCTTGGACTGAGTATCGGAATCATGAGTGCAGCAGTTGGCTATCAGGTGATCGTACACATGTCAGCAGATGCGAAACAGTGGAAAAAAGACTTGCTCAGAAGCCACGGGGTAACAGTAAAGGAATATGAGTCAGATTACAGTGAAGCGGTGAAAAACGGACGTGCTTTATCTGATGCAGATCCGAACAGCTACTTTGTGGATGATGAAAATTCAAAAACACTCTTTCTTGGTTATGCAGTAGCGGCAAAACGTCTGCAAAAGCAGTTGGAAGAAAAGAATGTTGCAGTTGACGAGGAACATCCACTCTTTGTATATATTCCCTGCGGAGTAGGCGGAGCACCGGGTGGTGTATGCTTTGGACTTAAGCTGCTGTTCGGAGATTATGTACACTGCTTTTTCATAGAACCGACACAGGCACCGTGTATGCTAGTCGGAATGGCAACCGGACTGAACCAGGAGATTTCCGTACAGGATATTGGGCTTACCGGACTTACCCATGCAGATGGGCTTGCCGTGGGACGTCCTTCTGGATTTGTAGGCAGAGTAATGAAGAATCTGCTTGGCGGCGAATTTACTATCCGCGATGGGAAATTATATGATTACATGAGAGACCTTCTCGGAACAGAGAACATTTTTCTTGAGCCAAGTGCTTGTGCTTCTTTTGAAGGACCAATACAGATTGAAAGGAATGAATCTGCACGTAAATATTTACAGGAGAATCATCTTGAAGAGAAAATGAAAAATGCGACACACATTGCATGGGCAACAGGCGGAAGTCTCGTGCCGGAAGCAATTCGTGAAGAATACAAAAACACGTATCTGGAGAAATAAAAAGATGCGGTCTTCCTCTGAAGTGGCAGAAGAAGACCGCGTTTTTTTATTCATTTCCCATATTATTCGAGAAGATATCAGCCACTTCGCTGATGATAATGTAAGCTGTCGGATCGAGGCTGTGCACGTCAACTCTTGAAAATGCCGTATACGAGAACCGTGACGTATTCTGTTTTATGACACTGCCTGGAACTGGCTGTTATACAGATGACTGTAGAAGCCGCCTTCTTTCAGCAGTTCTTCATGAGTTCCCTGCTCAATGATCTTACCGTCTTTCATGACGAGGATCAGGGAAGCGTTGCGGATCGTAGACAGGCGGTGTGCAACGACAAAGCTTGTACGACCTTTCATCAGGTTATCAAATGCTTCCTGTATCTGCAGTTCGGTACGGGTATCGATACTTGAAGTCGCTTCGTCCAGGATCAGCATTGGCGGCAGACAGAGCATAACTCTTGTGATACACAGGAGCTGTTTCTGTCCCTGGCTGATGCTGTCCTCATGCAGGACGGTATCAAGTCCCTGCGGAAGTCTGCGGATGAAATCCCAGCTTTTTGCCTCTTTTGCTGCCCGGATGATTTCTTCATCCGTGGCATCTGGTTTTCCGAAGCTGATATTTTCACGGACAGTACCGGATTTGATCCAGGTATCCTGAAGCACCATACCGAAGCTCTTTCTGAGCGAATGTCGGGAAATCTCATCGATCGGTTTACCGTCGATACAGATTTTTCCGGAATCCACGTCATAGAAGCGCATCAGGAGGTTGATAAATGTTGTTTTTCCGCATCCGGTAGGACCTACGATCGCAATACGCATACCAGATTCAACCTGAAGGTTAAAGTCTTCAATCAGAGATTTACTCTTGTCATAGCTGAAATCTACGTGGTCGATATCCACATTTCCATCCACCTTCTCAAGTACTTCAGAAGAATCGTTTACTTCTTCCGGTTCTTCTAAGAGGTCAAAGATACGTGTCGCACATGCAAGGGCGTTCTGAAGTTCTGTGACAACAGAACTGATGTCATTAAATGGTTTCATATACTGGTTTGCATAGGAGAGCATAACGGACAGCCCGCCGACGGTCAACATTCCATAAGGAACAAGGAAGGCACCTAGAAGCGCTACGCCTGCGTAAATGATGTTGTTGACAAAACGTGTGGACGGATTTGTCAGACTGCTGTAAAAGACAGCTTTCTGGCTGTATTCTTTCAGATCCTGATTGATCTCATCAAAGCGTGTAGATGCTGTGGTTTCATATCCAAAAGCATGTACGATTTTCTGGTTTCCAATCATTTCTTCAATAAGAGCTGTCTGCTTTCCACGTGTAGTACTTTGCTTGTGGAACATCTCATAAGAACGAGAAGAAATAAATTTCGCAACAAAGAAACTAAACGGTGTCAATACGATGACAAGTAAAGTAATCCAGATATTTTTGGATAACATGAAAAGTAAAGTTACAATAATTGTTACAATTCCGGAAAACAACTGGGTAAATCCTAGAAGCAGACCATCCGAAAGAATATCGGTATCAGCAATGACGCGGCTTATGATATCACCGGTGCTGTGGCTGTCCAGATAGGAGAGCGGAAGTACCTGAATATGACGGATCGCTTTTGCACGGATATCCTGTACCGTACGGAAGGTCATACGGTTGTTAATGATATTCATGATCCAGGTAGCAACACTGGAAACGATGATCATCACAAGAATCCGGCTGAGATAATACCACATCATACGGAAATTAACTTCACGTTTGGCAACTACCTGGTCAATCGCATTACCGAAAAGTACTGGTACATATAACTGCAGGATGACAGATACAGCTGCCAGAATAATGCTCAGGACCAGAAGAAAACGGTATTTTCCGATAAAGCGGAGTACTTTCCAGAGGGTTTCCATGCTGGTCGTATTTGTCTGCTGTTTGTTCTGTTTGCTCATAAGGTCACCTCCGAAGCATTAACGGATACGGCTGTATTTGATGTATTGTATTTTTCACGTTCTTCCGGGAACTGGGAGAAATAGATTTCGCGGTACGTATCGCAGGTGCGGATAAGGTCATCGTGAATGCCTTTTCCAACAAGCTCACCGTCATCCAGAACAAGGATCAGATCTGCCTGACGGATACTTGCAGCACGTTGGGACACCAGGAAGGTGGTAACATTTCCACTGAGCTGATGGAGAGATCTGCGAAGTGCAGCATCTGTTGCAAAATCCAGAGCACTGGCACTGTCGTCAAGAATCAGAAATTCCGGTTTCTTTACAACGGCACGTGCGATAGTAAGACGCTGACGCTGACCGCCGGAAAGATTTCGTCCATTCTGTTCCAATTTGAAATCAAGCTGTCCATCTTTGTTTTCTACAATTTCACGAGCCTGTGCGGTCGTGAGTGCATCCCAGATTTCTTCATCGGTTGCATCGATTCGGCCGTAACGAATGTTTTCTTTGATGCTCGCGGCAAAAAGGAACACATCCTGCTGAACGATGCCGATATTGCGGCGCAGTGATGAAAGCGTAACATCGCGAATATCAATTCCGTCAACGGTGATGCTGC
>OLOL01001706.1_pt1 | contig 17854 bp, 20 predicted proteins | sample 1673081 | NCBI WGS metagenome assembly OLOL01 (sample SAMEA3136753, study PRJEB25190) | human gut metagenome
GCGGAATCAGCCCGAAGAGCAATTGCAGGAAGAACTCGATGAGCTGCGGCAGAACCGCAGTGAGGGCAATCAGCAGCATGGCGCGCCAGTGTGGGCGGATGGCGTTCCACGCGATTCGGCGGTATTCCTTGGCAGTACGCATGGGTATCTCTCCTTTACACTTCTTTCGGTGCGGCGGCTTCTGGCTCTTCCGGCGTATCAATATCATCCAGCGCGAGCAGCAGGGTCAAAAGTCGTTTTTTCATCGCGCGCCTCCTCAGGTCGTGATCGGCACGAACCACAGGTCACGGTCCACGCTGCCGGAGACGCCCGGCACCGTGCCGTCGTAGCTGTACTGCCAGAAATCGTGCGCGTAGTAAAAATCGTCCGCCGTGCCCGGCGCGCTCACCCAGAAGGCATAGTCTTTGAGCTGGGCAAAGTCGTAGTCATAGTACCCCTGCCAGCGGTTGCCGTAGACGGCGGCGTCGTAGCCCGCGGCCGTGACCGTCTCGCAGAACGCGACGGCGCAGGCCGTGACGTCCTCGCCGGTCATCTCCGCCGTGCGCACCGTGTCGCCGGCGGCGACGGTGCTCTGGTCGATGTTCTCCCAGTCGAACACGAGCGGCATGTCGATTTTGTAATCGCGCGCCGCGTCCACGAGCCACTGCGCCTCCTCGGCCGCCTCCTCGGGCGTGACCGCCTGCGAGAAGAAGTACAGCCCCACGCGCAGCCCCGCCGCGCACGCCCCGGCCACGTTCTGGCGGAAGCGGTCGTCTTCGACGATGCCGCCCTTGCCGTAGCCCCGGTAGCCCGCGCGGATGACCGCGAAGGCGATGCCGGAATCCGCGACGGCCTGCCAGTCGATGTCCTGCTGGAACGTGGACACGTCGATGCCCTGCAGCACGCGGTAGGCCGTGCCGGTGTAGGTCACGCTGCCGTCCGCCCCGGCGGAAAAATCGGCCGCCGGAATGTCGAACCTGTCCACGCCTCTGGCCGGGGTGATCCACGCCGTGCCGGCGCCGGTGTTCACCTCGACCTGGCCGATGTGCAGCTCGCGCACGGAGCAGCCCGTGAGCGCGAACGTCATCGCCGCGGCCAGCAGCACGGCCAGCGCGCGGCGGAATGGAAAATCGAGTTTTTTATGTAAGCGTTTCATGCCGTCAGTATACCACACCTGCCGCCGGAACGCAAACCGGGCCCGCCCGACGGCCGGCGCGGTCAGCTGCGGTCATAATAATGCGCGAGATAGCTCGCCGTGCACAGAGTCTCGCCCGCCATCTGCTCCAGGCGCGTGATGCGCGCCTCCAGATCGCGCCGGGCGCGGCCGGCACGCGGCATGGCCGCCAGCTCCAGACGCAAGGTGGCCGCGCGCGCACGCAGCGCGTTGCCCGTGGCGCGGTACTGCGCCGCCAATTCGATCAGTTGCATGTTCTCCCTCCAAAAACATTGAATTTTCCGAAAATTTTTGTTGACAAACATAGTCCGTTTTGCTATGATACATAGGCCGGTGTTGTGCTGGTATAGCTCAGTTGGTAGAGCAGCTGATTTGTAATCAGCAGGTCGGGGGTTCGAGTCCGTCTACCAGCTCCACCTTCTGACAAAATTGCATATGGGGGAATTCCCGAGTGGCCAAAGGGGACAGACTGTAAATCTGCTGGCAATGCCTTCGATGGTTCGAATCCATCTTCCCCCACCAGATTATGTGCCTGATTTTACTGTCAGGCACATTTTTCTTAGTATTCATGCGGGTTTGCGGGCTTTTTTCCGTTTCAAAAAAGGATTGGTGTCCCATTACTGTCATCCCCGTTTTTAGAGATATCTGCAAAGCTAAGCGGAGTTTTCACCTGATTTTTCAGGCTGGGAACTCCGCTTTTTTGCGTTTACCACTCTTTTTTCCCGTTGTCGGAACTGTAAAAGTTTTCGGCAGATATATAGATAGATTGACGAAAGCCCCAAATGGGCCAATTTCAAGCCCTCAAGATACAAGGGGGTAGTGCGCCCTTTTTTAGAACCGCTCCGGCTGAATGGCCGGGGCGGTTTTCCGCTTTTCCCCCCTCTCACACTCTCCCCCCTAATACTTTACCAGCTGGGAAAGAACAAGATAACTCTAAGCTCTAACTCAGCAAGAACCTCAAGTTTTCAACAACCAACAAGAAAGGATGAGTAAAACCATGAACATTGGCATCGACCATGGCTATTACGCAATCAAAACCCGGCATTTTTCTTTCCCAGCCGGTATTGCAGAGTATTCCCATGAACCCTACACCTTGCAAAACACACTGGAATTCGGCGGGAAGTTTTATGTCTGCGGAACCGGCAGACAGCCGATCCTGCGTAACAAAATGGAAAACGACAATTACTACCTGCTTACTCTTGCAGCCATCGCCAAGGAAATCAAACAGCGAGGTGGAAAAACGGAGTGTTCGGTGCGCATTGCCGCCGGGCTGCCTTTGGCCGGATTTGGCCGGGAGAAAAAGCCCTTCCGAGAATACCTTCTGCGTTCTTCCCAGCCGGTGTGCTTCAAGTTTGAAGGAATTGCCTACAAAATCACCATCGAGGATGTGAAACTGTTCCCACAAGGCTATTCCGCCATTGCTCTGCATCCAGAACTCATCCAGAATGAGCCTTCTGTTCTTCTCATGGACATCGGCGGCTGGACTGTTGATCTGATGCGGCTGGATAATGGTGTTCCCAATGCGGCTACCTGCCGAAGTCTGGAACTCGGTATGATCCGCTGCATTGATGAAACGAAAGAACAGGTCCGCCGGGATACCGGGCTGTCTGTGACCGACGCTCAGGTGGAGCGTGTTCTGGCAGGTAAGTCCTGCAGTATGGATGAGGATGCCCGAAACATTATCCAGAAACAAGGGCGGCTTTACAAAGAGAGCCTTCTTTCGGCAGCTATGGAATCAGGGTTTGACCTGAAAGCCATCCCGGTGGTGATGCTGGGCGGCGGCGCATCGGTAGTCAAGGGCAACGTGAGCGAACAGGACAGCCTGTGTCGGGTTTTTGCCCTGATAGACGACAAGGTAAACGCTGAAGGGTTCGAGAGGATTTTGGGGCAGTTTTCGGGCGGTGTGGGCAAGGCATGAGCAGGCCCCTATTTATGTTCCGCCCCAACCTCCAGAATGAAGAACATCGCAGAGCATGGGAAATTCTGCAGACTGTGCCGGAAGGCCAGAAAAACGCCTTTCTGGTACAGGTGATTCTGGAAAATGCCCAGCGAGAAGAACTGGAAACAATTCTGCGCCGGGTACTGCGGGAAGAACTCAAAGCTGTGCCTTCCCAGCCCATACCACAGCAGGAAGAAGCCATTCCGAAGGAGATGATGGGCTTCCTTGGTTCCCTGTTGAGAGAAGAATAACCCCCACATAGCCTTTATTGGTTGTGACGTTTGTCGAGCCTGCTTTGACTGAAAGGTTGTTGGTCTTGGTAATAGCTTTATCCGGCGGGTTGCAGTATGCTTGTGTTGCCCGAAAGGGAAAGAACGAAAAAAGGAGCGATAGGCGTGGAAACAAAGGGCGTAACCTGCAAAATCCCGCTGGATCTGCATAACCAAATCAGCGAGGAAATCAGGGAAACGGAAAGTACGATGAGCAAATTCATCGAAATGATCATCCGGGAGCATTATGAGAAAGGGGCTAACAGAATTATGGAAAAAGGAAGAACATTAGCATTTCAGGTGAGCGAGGAATTGTTCCAGAGGGTAAAGGAATACCTTGAAAACTATGAGAAAGCCTATCATCGCCGCCTCACCCAAAAAGAATTCGTGATTGGGCTGATCGAACAGGCGCTGGAAGAAGCGGAAGAAGAATTCGAAGCCGCCAGAGCAGCCGAGCACGAGGAACAGGCTGAAAACGGCTGGGAAGCCGCAGAAATCGCTGAAAGCGATGAGGACGAGGAAGTATCCGATGACGAGGAACCAGAGGACTGGGACGAAGAAAATGGCGAAACCGAGGGACTCAGTGCTGATGAAGAAACAACCGGGAGCAGCTGGGAACCTGCAGAAAACACCGAAACCGGTGAGGGCGAGGAAGAACCCAGCGAGGACGATGAGGATACTACACCGGAAAGCTGGAATCAGGATGAGGAAGAAGAAACCGAGCCGGATGACGATACCATAGAATCCGGCGAAACCAATGAAAATGAAGATGAAACCTACGCATAACACAGCCAGCAGCAGCCCGCAGGAAACTGCGGGCTGTTTTCATATATATTTCATTTCACCATGGGAAAGGGGCGATGTCCATTGATTGTGTGTTAGCTTTTAGTATCATACAAGATAAGGGGCGTGATATAGAAAACCATACGATATATTGACCTGTTCTCCGGTATTGGCGGGTTCCGGGAAGGACTCACCCGTGCCGGAGGATTTACCTGTGTAGGACACTGCGAAATCGACAAAAAAGCCAATCAAAGCTATGAAGCCTTGTTCGATACCAAAGGAGAGTGGTTCTGTGAAGATATCCGAAAAGCCGATCCGAGCGATATCCCCGACTTCGAACTCCTGTGCGGAGGTTTTCCCTGTCAGTCTTTTTCGATTGCTGGAAACCGTGGGGGATTTTCCGATCCAAGAGGTACCTTGTTCTTTGAAATTGCCCGGCTGACTGCGGCAAAAAGACCTGCGTATCTGCTGCTTGAAAATGTTCCCGGACTGCTTAATCATGACGGGGGCAGGACATTTGCGGCCATCCTCCATACGCTGGACAGACTGGGGTATGGTTTGGAATGGCAGGTGCTCAACAGCAAAGATTTTGGAGTCCCCCAATCCAGAAAAAGGGTGTATCTTATCGGATATCTTGATGAACGATGCAGAGGAAAAATATTTCCTTTCACCGAAACAGCAGGAATATCTCTTGTACAAATCCTGCCCGGAGCTCAGGGAGAAAGAATCTATTCCACAAAAGGAATAAGCTGTACCCTTGCTGCACAAACGGGTGGATTTGGCGGGAAAACCGGACTGTATGAAGTTGGGCTTCCGATTAAGGAAAACACGAAAAAAGGCTATAAAATGGCGTATCCCGGCGACAGCATCAGTTTGGCGTTTGCCGGACTGAATACCCGCCGCGGCAGAGTTGGCAGAAAAATCGCCCATACCCTCACCACAAACAGCGACCAAGGAACCTTGGAAGCCCGTGCGGTCCTTACCCCGGAAAGGGAAACTGTCCGTCAGAACGGGCGGCGAATCAAATCTGCGGAAGAACCCATGTTCACCCTCACCGCCCAAGACCGCCACGGTGTTTTTTTCGGCGGCCGAATCCGCAGGCTGACTCCAAAAGAATGCCTGCGGCTGCAAGGCTGGCGGGACGAACAGATCGACAGAGTGCTTCCTATTCAATCGGACGCACAGCTCTACAAACAGGCCGGAAACGGCGTTACCGTTACAGTGGTGGAAGCCATCGGCAAACGGTTGGCTTCTGCCCATCGGGAGGTGAATGCCATCGATTGATCTGAAAGACCAATATTTCGGCTGTGAAATTGAGATGACGGGACTCACCCGCCAGCAGGCAGCAGAAGCCGTGGCTTCCCTGTTTGGAACCAACGCTGTCCATTCCCGTTCTTCCCGCACCTATGATCCGTGGGAAGTGACCGATAACGAGGGAAAAACATGGCGGTTTGTTTACGACTCCAGTATCCATGGTTCTCATCGAACCGGGCGGCAGCAGGTTCCAATCGGTGATGGTGACTACAAGGTGGAGATGAATTCCCCAAAACTGGAGTACAGCGAAATGGGAAAACTGCAGGAAGTTGTCCGTACCCTGCGCCATGCAGGAGCTGTTGTCAATGGAAGCTGCGGTATGCACGTTCATGTGGACGCTTCCAAGCATACACCGCAGAGCCTGAAAAACGCCCTTTCCATTATGTATTCCAAAGAGGATATCCTGTTCAAAGCCTTAAATGTAAACGAGAGCCGGGTGGAACGCTGGTGCCAGAAGGTGCGGGAACCCATGCTGGAGAAAATCCGTAAACTTCCAAGCAATACTACCATGGATCGGTTAAGGCGGGAATGGTATGAAGGCTCTGACGGAAGCTACGAGCATTACAACTGGACAAGATACTATGCCTTAAACCTTCATTCTGTGTTTTACCGTGGAACCTTGGAATGGCGCTGTTTTGAAAGCACCCTCCATGCAGGCAAAGTCAGGGCAAACATCACGCTGGCACTGGCGATCTCTGCACAGGCTATTAACCAGAGCCGGACAGTCATGCGGAAAACCGAGATCAGCGAAAACCCTGCCTTTACCTTCCGCACCTTTCTGCTGCGCCTTGGTCTTATTGGACCGGAATACAAAAATGTGCGAGAACATCTGCTTTCAAAGCTTCCCGGCGACAGGGCATGGCGCTACGATAAAGCTCAATACCCCAGCCTGCAGAACCGCCAAAACCATGAACGATAGGAGATGATCAAAACCAAAGAAAAACTTTATTTTGCGTATGGTTCTAATATGAACCTGAATCAGATGGCGTTTCGCTGTCCGGATGCAGAAGTTGTGGAATCCGTCCGGTTAGAGGGATACCGCCTTGCGTTCCGCACCAATGGCGGCGGGAATGGCGTTGCCACCATTCTGCCGGAAGAAGGAAGCTATGTGGACGGCGTCCTTTGGCGTATTTCCGAACGGGACGAACAGCATCTGGATCATTACGAAGGATTTCCCTTTTTATATGGGAAAGAGCCTGTTACAGTGACAAATCAGGACGGAGTCAGACGGGAAATCATGGCCTATACTATGAACAGCCCGTATAAAGACAAACCCGCCATGCCCTCTGTTTCCTATTTGGAAGGTATTCTGAATGGATGCAGACAAAATGGGATCGATACCCAAACTGTAATCGAAGCGGTTCGCTGTACACAGCAGGAACTGCCTCAGAAGGTAGTCCCTCACAAAAAACAGCGCCATCCCAAACACAAAGAAGAACGATAAATTGACTTGCCCCCGTAAGTTGAGAGTTTTCTTTCAGCCTGCGGGGGCATTTTTTATTTTATCCGAAAGGAGAACTTCATGAAAAAATATCTAAAAAGACTTCTGTCTATGATGATGGCAGTGCTTCTTTGCTTTGGTATTGTACCAAGCAATGCTTTTGCCGCTGAATACGAGTATGATGGATATATCTCCATGATCGACTATAACGGCAGAGGATATTCTCTTAGCTCCAGCCTTCCGGCGCCATTTGGCGGATACAGCACAGATAAGTTTACTGAACTGCGAATTAACGATTTAACAGCTTTCCGCACCGCCTATTGCATCCAGCTTGGCGTGGCAACCCATACCGGGATTGGCTATGACCAGTCGGATGATTATGCCGCCCTTACCACGGAACAGAAAGCAATGATCAACACTGCTCTGACCTTGGGATATAACGTGGAAACCGGCACTAAGTACGGCGGGAGCGCCATGGATGAATACATTGCCACCCAAATCCTCATTTGGCTGATTGCCCACGGGCAGCTTGGCACCGGATATGAAAACCAGATCGTGAATGAAATTACTGCCAACAGCCCTGCGGCAAAGACGATCTTTCAGAAGCTGAGGGAAAACGTGGTTACTTATCACACCGTTCCATCCTTTGCCACCGACAATCCCAGTGCGGTCGGCGCATATACACATGACCTCAAATACAATGAGGACACTGGAAAAAATGAAACCACACTGGTGGATGAAAACAATGTTCTCAAAGATTTCTCCGTCAGCTATCCGGGAGTGGATTTTTCCATCAGCGGGAACAAACTTCATGTTTCTACGGATAAAAAGGAATTCGGTACAATCACCGCAGAAAAGGAGCTGCCTTCCTCTATCCCCGGTGTTGTAACAGGCGGCACCAAATACTGGCTGCGTGATGAATACCAGAATGTAGTCACTTTTGACGTCAAAGGCTCCGCTGAACCCGTAAAGTGCTATTTTTCCCTTGAGATCAAGGCGGGTACCCTGCAGCTTGTGAAAACCTCCGAAGATGGCGAGGTTTCCGGCATTCCTTTTCATATTTCCGGGAATGGAATCGAAAAAGACGTGGTGACCGGACCGGACGGAAGCATCCGGGTAGACAATCTCCAAGCTGGAACATACACCGTAACGGAACGTGCCCCGGACAAATATGTCCAGCCTGAATCCAAGCAGGTAACCATCTATCCCGGCCAGACTTCCAGCGTGAGTTTTTCCAATCTTCTGAAGAAATTTACAGTTAAATTGGATAAAGTGGATTCCGAAACCGAGGAAGCACAAGGCGATTCCAGTTTGGATGGCGCTTTATACGGTATGTTCAAAGGGGAAAATCTGCTGGATACCTATACCACAGCAAACGGGGGCAAATTCACCACCAAGGAATACCCCTGCGGATCGGATTATACAATTCGTGAGATTACGCCCAGCGAAGGATACCTGCTGGACGAAACCATCTATCCGGTAGGTGCAGAACCGGGAAATTTCACCTTGGAAAACAACAGCATCCCCATGACCGCTACAGAGGATGTTATCCTCGGCAGCATTGCTATCACCAAGCATACGGACAAACCTGCTGAGAGCAGCGATTCCGATCAGATCGAGCAGCCAGAAGAAGGCGCTCAGTTCCAGATTTATCTGGCCAGCGCAGGCAGCTATGAGAACGCAAAAGAAACCGAGCGTGACCTGCTGACCACCGATTCCTATGGATTTGCCCGTTCAAAGGACCTTCCGTATGGCTTGTATGTGGTGCATCAGACCAAAGGTGCCCAAGGACAGAAATTTGTCCCAGACTTCTCCGTGTTCATTTCTGAGCACGGTAAAACCTATTATTTCATTCTCAATAACCCCACCTTTACCTCGCTCATCCGCTTTGAGAAGAAAGACGCCGAATCCGGCAAAATTATTCCTCTGGCGGGAACAGCAGTCAAAATCCGCAACGCTGATACCGGCGAGTGGGTAGTACAGCATATCAATTACCCCAGCCCCATCGATATCGACACCTTTGTGACGGACTCCACAGGAACCCTTATGCTGCCGGAACCGCTTCCGTTTGGAAATTACGAGCTGTATGAACAGCAGAGTCCATGGGGATATGTTCTTGACAAAGAGCCGGTTCCCTTTGTGGTGGACGGTTCACAGGACGTGGTTACAGTGGAGAAATACAATATCCCGCAAAAGGGAACGATTACAGTCTCCAAAGAGGGCGAAGTATTTAAGTCTGTTGCAGAATCCGGCGGGATGTACCAGCCTCAGTATGAGGTGCAGGGCCAGCCGGGCGCTGTTTATGAAATCACAGCACTGGAAGATGTCGTTACCCCGGACGGAACCGTCCACCTGAAAGCAGGCGAACTGGCGGCTACTTTGACCACCGGAAGTGACGGGACCGCCACCTCGGAACCTTTGTATCTCGGCCGCTATCAGGTGAAGGAAATCACTGCGCCGGATGGCATGGTAATCGATCCTGAACCCAAGGAAGTCGTTTTGTCCTATGCCGGTCAGGAAGTAGAGATCACCTCCGCCAGCATTGGTTTCGTCAATGAACGCCAGAAAGTGGAGATTTCCCTCAAGAAGTTGCTGGAACAGGACGAAACCTTCTCCCTCGGCATGAATGAGGAATGGAAAAACATTACTTTCGGACTGTTCGCTGCGGAACAACTGACCGCCTCCGATGGTACCTCCATCCCGGCAGACGGGCTGATGGAAACAATCGGCATTGACGAGAATGGGAATGCCGTATTTACAACCGACATCCCCTGCGGGGCTTCCCTGTATGTACAGGAAATCGGAACCGACGATCACTACATTTTGAGCGACAAAAAATCCCCTGTGGTGTTTGAGTATGCCGGACAGGATGTGGCGAAAGTGGAAATTGAAGCGAACGATGGAGAAGCCATTGAAAACACCTTAAAGCGCGGCAAGGTATCCGGCTGGAAGGTCGATCAGGATGGTTTTGAATTAGGCGGCGCTGTTATCGGCCTGTTCCGTTTTGACGAAACGGAGTTTACCGAAGAAACCGCCCTCATGGTCACCGAGAGCAATGAAATCGGGTACTTTGAGTTTGATAATGTGCCTGCTGGAAACTTCCTCGTGCGTGAAATCGCATCTCCGGAAGCCTTCGTATTGACGGAAGAAATCTTCCCGGTAGAAATCACCGAGGACGGACAGACCATCGAAATCACCATTGAAAACCAGATCATCAAAGGTACCGCCGAAACCATAAAGGTGGACGCCGATTATCCGGACCACAAGCTGTCCGGGGCTGTTTTTGAAGTTTATGCCGATGTGGACAATAATGGTGAATTCAATGCGGATATCGACAAGCTGGCAGGTGAAATGACAGAAACCGAACCGGGCCTCTACCAGATGAAGGATCTTGTTTATAGAAATTACTTCCTGCATGAGAAGGAAGCGCCGGAATTTTTCGAAAAGGATGACGGATATTATCCTTTCTCCATTACTGAGAATGAAGCGATTGTCCGCATCGAAACCGAAGCTGGCGAAGGGTTCCTGAACAAAGCGCAGACCGGTTCCCTAAAGGTGGTAAAGACCGCCGACGATGATAAGGTCGAAGGGCGCACCTTCAAAATCAGCGGTACTGACTTCATGGGCAATGCCTATGAGCAGGAATTCAAAACGGATGAAAACGGTGAAATCAATCTCACTCTCCGTGTGGGAGAATACACCGTATCTGAAGTAGCTGGCGAAGATTCCGAAAAGTATATTCTGCCTGACGATCAGACCGTAGAAATCAAGGCAGGCGAAACAACGACCGTAAAGATGCATAACAAGCTGGTGCCGGAGGTTCCCTCTGTTCCGCAGACCGGCGATAACCCGTGGATGCCTGCCATCCTTGGCACTCTTGCAGGCTTGGCAGTTTTGTCCGGCGGCGCTCTGCTTTTCCTGCGCTATACAGGTAAAAAGCGCAAATCTGCTGATCAGGCCGATGAGGATCAAGGCACAGAAGAATGAAAATCTTTCTAAAAGGATTTTGCATCGGCCTTTTGTGCCTGAGCCTATTGGGACTTCTCTGGTTTTTGGTTCTACAGCCGGGGCTGACCAATGGAGAAGCACAAGCCCTGAAAAAAGAATACGCACAGCCTCTCCCCGGAGCCGAAAGCTCCGGGGTTTTACCGGCTGGGAAAGAACAGCTCGAACCGGAATCCCTTGTGGACCTTCCCGCTTTGCAGACTGAATACCCGGACATCAAAGGCTGGATTTCCATTCCCGGCACCTGTGTGGATTACCCGGTTTTGCAAAGCAGCGCTGACGATCCCGAATACTATCTGCGGCGTACCTACAAGGGAGAATGGCGCACTGCCGGAAGCATCTTTTTTCAATGGGATTGTTCCGCAGAGAGTCAAAATACCGTGGTCTACGGGCACAACATGAATGACGGGACCATGTTCGCTGTTCTTCAAAAGATGACTGATGAAGCCTTCCGCAACGAACACTCCAAAATCCTGCTGCAGACCAGCAATGGACTGCGGGAATATCAAATTGCGGCTGTGCTGAAAACCGATATCACAAAGTTCCGGTTTAACCGCACTGAATTTGCGGATCATGCGGATTTCCTGTCTTTTCAGAAAGAGCTCTTCGCACAGTCATTATACGAATCCCAAACCATCCACGGCGAGGACTGCCGCCTGCTGACGCTCGTCACCTGTTCCTATGAATGGGAAAACGCCCGCACGGTGGTCATCGCCGCAGAAGTGAGGTGAGAATCAATCAATGGAACCAAAAGCAATTATTTTGATCTGTTTATGCGCTGTCATTTTGGGCGGCCTTGTGTTCCTGCATATTCGTAACCGCAGGAAAAAATAGCGTAAGAACCAATCGGACGGGGCGCTGCGGAGCGCTCCGTCCCTATTTTTATCATACTGGAGGGATTGATTGAAAAAACTTGGACTTTTGGATGTGGTAGCCGAACAGCACCGCACCTTTATCTCCAACCTGCGTCTGCTGCCGGAACTCAAATGGGCGGCGCTTGGCGATCTGTACCGCCTGCCGGACAAGGAAAGATACCCTTTAAAGGAATGGGAAGAAGCGGTGTCTTATCTGTTGGGCTGCGAGGTGCATTTTGAAAACTATGAAGCAATCGGGAAAAGCCTCAAGCCCTTTTCCCTGCAAGTGAGGTGATCTGCCGGAATGTGAGTATTGCTTGTAGAACCGGGCAAAGCAGCCCGGCCTGTTGAGATGAAAAACGACCTTCATGAAATGCAGCAAATGGTAGGCGGACCCATTCAGGCACTTTATCCGTGGGAAGAACCGGTTGCTATTGTCTGCAATGACGAAGGAAAAAATATGGGGCTGCCGCTAAACCGTGTGCTGGAGAACTATGACATAATTGCGGGAGCTTTTTTTGTCTGTGGTATTCAGGGAGAAAACTTCTCCAGCCTGACTGAAAAACAAATGCAGAAGTATCAGCAGATGTTTTTAAGCCCTGAGAAATTCATCCAAACACCGGAAGGGCTTTTGTGTATCCGAATAAACCCGGTGGTAAGCCCAAAACCCAAAACCAAAAAGCCCCCGAATCATGAAAGATAAAGGAGAATGCCATGAATCAATTTTATACCGCCGAATCTGTTACGGAAGGGCATCCGGATAAGCTGTGCGACCTCATTGCCGACAGTGTGCTGGACGAATGCCTTTCCCATGACGCCCTCTCCCGTGTGGCCTGCGAAGTGATGGCTACCAGAGGGCAGATCATTGTCGCCGGGGAGATTACCAGCCTGTATGAACCTTCTATCCCTTCGATTGTCCGTTCGGTTCTCAGAAAAGTAGGCTACAATCCGGCCCGTTTTGCCATCCAGTGCCTCATCCATAAGCAAAGCCCGGATATCGCCGCAGGTGTGGACTGTTCGTTAGAGCAGCGAAGAAATGTGGATGGGAGCAGTCCCTCTCTGCAGCTCGGCGCTGGCGATCAGGGAATCATGGTGGGATATGCCTGTTCGGAAACCCCGCAAATGCTTCCTCTGCCGGTTGTGCTGGCACACCGTCTGACCAGCGCTCTCACCATCGCCCGAAAATCCGGTGCAATTCAAGGACTAAGGCCGGACGGGAAAGCACAGGTCACCGTGGAATATGATGAGGATGGAAAACCATTCCGGCTGGATACCGTTGTGCTGTCTGCCCAGCACAGCCCTGAAATCCCTGCCGATGAACTCTGCTTCGAACTGACGGATAAAGTGATTGCCCCTGCTTTGCAGGTCCTGCCACCGGATGAGGATACAAAAATTTTAATCAATCCAGCCGGAAGGTTTGTGCTGGGCGGCCCGGAAGCAGATACCGGTCTCACCGGACGAAAACTCATGGTGGACAGCTTCGGAGTGTTCGCGCCTCACGGCGGCGGTGCTTTTTCCGGTAAGGACGCCACCAAAGTGGATCGCTCCGGCGCATACATGGCCCGATATATTGCTAAAAACCTTGTGGCGGCGGGTTTGTGCGAACGGTGTCAGGTTACACTGGCTTATGCTATTGGGGCAGCCCAACCGGTGATGGTGGAAGTAGATACCTTTAAAACCGGAACGGTCTGCGCCGATGACTGTCTGGCAGATGAGGTAAAACTGGTGTTTGGGTTAACGCCTGCCGAGATTATCGCAAAGCTGGATCTGTTATCACCGAGATATACTGGGACCGCCGCCTATGGACATTTCGGCAGGCCGGAGTTCCCGTGGGAACGCACCGATCAGGCGAAAATCCTGCGGGCGGCTGTCATTTAAGTAAGAAAGGGGGATTCCCATGCCCGGAGTCACCGAAGAACAAATCACCGCTGCCAAACAGATGAGCGCCATTGAGTTTTTGCGGCGTTACCGTCCCGGACAACTGGTGAAAGCCGAAAGCCGGGGTGAGTTCCAGCTGAAAGAACATGACAGCTTTAAAATCAACGAAACCACAAGCCTTTGGCATTGGAAAAGCCGGGATGTCGGCGGCAAAAGCGCCCTTGACTATCTTATTAAGGTTGAGGGGCTGAAATTTGTAGAAGCGGTGCAGACCTTATGCGGGGAAAACCCCAGCTATGTTCCGCCTGTTTCCCAGCCGGAACAGCCGAAGGAATTTCTTTTGCCGCCGGCAGCGGAAAATAACCGCAGGGTGTTTGCCTATCTTTTGAAGCGTGGTATCGACCGCAAGGTCATCGAAGCCTGCATCCGGGCAGGAATCCTCTACGAAAGCGCCGACTACCACAACGCTGTGTTTGTTGGGAAGGACGAAACCGGTACTGCCCGGTATGCTTTTCTGCGTGGTACCTATACACGGGGAAACCCATTCAAGGCAGAGGTGTCCGGCAGCGATAAGCGGTTTTGTTTTTGTCTCCCGCCGAAAAGGGAAAGCAAAAAACTCGCCATATATGAAGCCGCAATAGAGCCACTCGCACATTTAACGCTGGAAGGGACAACAGATAAATGGCGGCTGTCCCTTGGCGGGATTTATGCGCCTGAAGAAGGAACACAGACAAGCCGGGATATGAAAAAACCCATTGCGCTGGACGCTTTTCTCGCCCGTCACCCGGAGATTGAAGAAATCGAAATCTGTACCAATAACGATTTTGCGGGAAGGTGGGCAGCCGATCATATTGAGAAAGCCTATCAGGGCAAGTACCGCATGGTCAGGAATCTTCCGGAAAAAGAAGGCTGCGATTATGCCGACCTGACAAAAGAAAGATACGAAAAACAGGCTGTCCGGCAAAGGGCAGCCTGTTCCCGTTAAAAGGAGGTTTTGCAATAGCGGATAAAGAAATTACACTCAAACTTTACTCTCCATTGACAGGAGATTTCCACGAAAATGAAATAGACGAGTATGGCTGGAACAATGGAGTATCCGATTATCCCACGCTGTTTGATGGTACGGATATGGTCTGCTATGAGGAAAGCATCCGCCCTGCTGTAGAACAGTATACCGGAAACCTCATGTCTTACTTTTATAAACAACGCAATCCCGGAATTAAAGAAAAGGTAATCAGCGCGATTCCTTCGATAGAAATTCGGAACGGAGAATTGATGGGCTGTACAACTGTCGTGCTGAAAGAACCGTTGGCTGACGAAGAAATGGAAGATTTGCAGGATTATCTGCATGGACAGTTTTCCGATGGCTGGGGCGAAGGCTTTGAGCAGCAGGAAATCCAGACTGACGATGGTGTGCTGTATGTTCATTTTGGAGAAGCAGAACCATTTTATTTTGAAGTAGAGCAGATGCAGCCTGCAGAACCCCTGAAAGAGCAGTTACCCCCTCATCGGCCAAAAATGAAATTGGTGGGACAGGACGGAAACATCTTTTCCATCCTCGGCAGAGCTTCCCGGCTGCTGAAGGAAAACGGACAGCCGGATCAGGCAAAGGAGATGTGTGACCGTGTCTACCAGTCCGGGAATTATTACAAAGCGCTTAATATCATTAGCGAATATGTGGAAACGGAATTATCGGAGAAAACTCATACGAAGTCGAAAAACGAAAAGGAACGAGGTGACGCCAGATGAATCAGAAATACGAGATTACCGACATTGTTCACCCGCAGTACCCATGGCTGCACCGTATTCGGGCCTTGCGGGATGTTCGTGAGGATGTCCATGCGGGAGATCTTGGCGGTTTCGTCCAGTCTGAGGAAAATCTCAGTCAGGAAGGGCAGTGCTGGGTTGCGAACAATGCTGTCGCCGCCGAGGAATCCTATATATCCGGTGACGCCATCATGTGGGATTACTCCTGCGCTCGTGGTTGTGCAGTCATTTCCGGAAAAAGCCGAATCGGTGGAGAAGCCATCATAGAAGATCATGCTATCGTAACCTCTGGTTATGTCCATGGAAACGTCCATATATCTGGAAATGCCAAAATCTTTGCGAATGCTGTTACCGGCGGAACCCCTGTAATCATGGAAAAAGCTTCTGTTTACGGGGAGCTTGGCGGCGAGATAGAGGTTCATGAACACGCAGTCATTCTGCCCGGAGTCGTAATTGATAACCCCACCATTGATGTGCTCCACATCCGGCCAGATGAAATTGTGGTGGAACGAAAATTCAAACGTGAGTCACCTGTTATTACTCCTCCTCCCGAATATCAACCGCACCCTCGTGCCTCTAAAAAGCGCAGCCGAGGGGAAGAACGATAAAAAACACTGTAATTTTTTTTTAGAAAGGAAGATGCCTCTGAACGAAACGAAAGAACTGGCTCAAATTGTTGACGAAACCATTCTGCCCATGGAACACAGCGGCGGGGATGGCTGGACGATTCTGCACGGGGATACCCTGCAGGTAATCCGGGCATTCAAGCCGCAGGTGTTCGACGCCATTATTACCGATCCGCCCTACGCTTCGGGCGGGTGGAAGCCAGCCGAGAAAAACCGCACCACCAATCAAAAGTACAGCAGCATGGACAAAGAAAACGCCCTGCCCGATTTTGACGGAGATCAAAAGGATCAGCGAAGCTGGACCAGATGGATGGCTGAATGGCTTTCTGACGCCAGAAAAGCCTGCAAACCAGGAGCGCCGGTTTGTCTGTTCATTGACTGGCGGCAGTATCCTTCTATTACCGACGCTCTGCAGTGGGCTGGATGGATCTGGCGTGGCTGTGCGGTATGGGATAAGATGACCAGCCGCCCCCAGAAAGGACGTTTCCGCCAGCAAAGTGAATACATCGTATGGGGTTCCAATGGTCCTATGCCGGTGAATAGACCGGTTGGCTGTTTGCCCGGTGTGTTCCGTTACGCCAATCCTCAAAACAGAATTCATGTGACGGAAAAGCCCTTGCAGCTCATGCGTGACCTTGTGAAAATCTGTGTACCGGGCGGGAGAATCCTCGATCCCTTCTGCGGAGCCGGAACTACCGTTCTCGCTTCCCGGCTGGAAGGATATGAAGCCGTAGGGATTGAAGTCACCGACGCCTATTATAAGCTGGGTTCCGACCGTGTGCGCTTTGCATTGGAAGCCGATTCGGAAGAAGAAACCTCCGAATAATCTCCAAGGCTATCCCCGTGGATAGCCATAAACAGACAGTCATACAAGCAGGCTATCCACGTGGATAGCCTGCCCCTTTATTCAATATATGAAAAGAAAGGAAATCACTATGGAAAAAGCATTTGCCTATGTGTGCGCCGCACCCGATGCCGCGCCCCGCCTGTTAAAACGCTACTGCCGCAAGATTTATGAACTGGGATATGTCCCGATCTGCCCGAAACTTTCGGACAGCCAGTACCTGCAGATGGAAAATGCCGATGAAAAACGGGAATTTCAAAATATTTCCCGTCAGAAACTGTGCCGATGCCGAATGCTGGTGGTATGCGGCAATGAGATCAGCAACTCCATGTCCGCTGAAATCGGTACAGCCGAAAAGCGAAATATTATCTGTACGACGCTGGAAGGTCTGGCAAAAATCAAGGAATCAGATGAACATGACGGGCTCTGATTCCAGCGTGGTATTTTCCCAGCCGGTGACTGGTTTTGCAAGCATAGCCTTTGGATATCCAAAGGCATTCTTGGGGAGTACCCCAAACCCCCGGCTGCCCGCCATCGGCTGACTATGCAGCACATAAGGAGTCCATATGAGAAAACGAAACCATATCATTCCCCTCCATCTGAACAAAAAGGAACTGGCCCATCTGGAGGCCCAGGTGAAGATCAGCGGCCTTGCCCGTGAGGAATTCCTGCGTTCCCTCATCATGGGGGCGCAGCTGCAGGCGAGGCCCTGCACCCACCATGCCGACCTGCTTCACAAGGTGGCGGGCCTTTGCAACAACGCCAACCAGCTTGCCAAGGTGGCCAACACCTATGGCGAGGCCAGCCGGCAGAGTGTGGAGGAAATGACCAGCATCGCCCGTGCGGTCTGGAAGGAAGTGAAGGAGAACTGGTAAATGGCGTACACCAGCATGATCCCCGTGCACCGCCTGAAGGGCAGCGTGGACTACGTCCTGGATGAGAAAAAAGCCTCCCGTTCCCAAAACGCAGACTCCCTGCAGG
>OLOL01001709.1_pt1 | contig 17846 bp, 10 predicted proteins | sample 1673081 | NCBI WGS metagenome assembly OLOL01 (sample SAMEA3136753, study PRJEB25190) | human gut metagenome
ATGATTGATGGCGGTGTAGACGCTTTTCTTTTTGCCACCAACATGATTTCATTGGCTTGTTTATATACAATAAAGGACATGGGAGAGGGAATTATTGGTAAAATAGGTTTAGTGGGTTTTGACGGTAATCCGGTATTTGACTTTTTTGATGCCCCTATATCCTATATTCAGCAGCCTATAGATGTTTTAGTACAGAAAGCACTTGAAATACTGATAGATATCATTATTAACGGTAATACAGTGCAGTCTGTGCTTGCCGAGGGAGAATTTATTGAAATGGCTCCTTAGGAGAGCTGTTTTTTTTACATGATAGCTTAATCGATTTAGTTAATTTTTATATTAATCTCAATAAAATCAGTTGAACCATGAGAAATTCAAGATTAATCGGTGGAAAGCCGAAAATTGGTATCAGACCTATTATTGACGGTCGTCGTGGAGGTATCCGTGAGTCATTGGAGGATATGACTATGGCCATGGCCCATAAAGTGGCCGAGCTTTATTCTTCTGTCTTACGTCATAGTGACGGCACTTCCGTAGAGTGCGTCATTGCAGATACAACTATTGGTGGAGTGGCTGAAGCTGCCATGGCGGCTGAAAAATTCCGTAATAGTGGAGTCGGTGTTGTACTTTCTGTAACTCCTTGCTGGTGTTATGGATTCGAAACTATTGATATGGACGGAGAAATGCCAAAAGCCATCTGGGGCTTTAATGGTACAGAACGTCCGGGTGCGGTTTACCTGGCTTCAGCATTGGCAAGCCATACACAGAAGGGATTGCCTACTTTTGGCATTTACGGACGTGATGTACAGGAGGTGACCAATATGGAGATACCGGAAGATGTACAGGAAAAATTGTTGCGTTTTGCCCGTGCAGGTATAGCTGTGGCTACAATGAAGGGGAAATCCTATCTTTCAATCGGCAGTGTATCCATGGGCATTGCAGGCTCTATTCCCAATCCTGATTTCTTCCAAGAGTATTTGGGCATGCGTAATGAGTATGTGGATGCCAGTGAGATAGAACGTCGTGTCCAGTTGGGCATTTATGACCATGAAGAGTTCGCACGTGCCATGGCATGGACAGAAAAGTATTGCAAGAGTAATGAAGGGACAGACTTTAATCCGGAACATCTGGTATATTCCCGTGAAGAGAAAGATGCCCGTTGGGAATACGTGGTAAAAATGACTCTTATTTTCCGTGATATGATGATTGGCAATCCCAAATTGGCTGAAATGGGGTTCAAGGAAGAGTCAATGGGACACAATGCGATTGCTGCGGGTTTCCAGGGACAGCGCCAGTGGACGGATTATAAGCCTGACGGTGATTTTTCAGAAGCTATACTGAATACTTCTTTCGATTGGAACGGTATCCGTGAAGCATTTACTTTCGCTACGGAAAATGATACGTTGAATTGTACTTCAATGCTCTTCAATCATCTATTGACCAATACTGCACAGATATTTGCGGATGTGCGTACTTATTGGAGTCCGAATGCTATAGAACGGGTAACGGGTAAGAAATTGGAAGGTAAGGCGGCAAACGGTTTCATTCACCTGATCAACTCCGGCTCTTGTACGCTTGATGGAACAGGCTGTCAGACACGTGACAATAAACCGGTAATGAAGCCTTTCTGGGAAATTACGGAAGAGGAAGTAGAAGCTTGTCTTTCTGTAACCAAGTGGCATCCGGCCAGTCGCGAATATATGCGTGGCGGTGGTTATTCTTCCCAGTTCCTGACTCGTGGTGAAATGCCGGTAACAATGTGCCGTTTGAATCTCGTAAAAGGTCAAGGTCCGGTATTGCAGATTGCCGAAGGCTGGACAGTAAATTTGGATAAGGATGTTTTCAAGGCTATCAATGAACGTACTGACCGTACATGGCCTTCCACTTTCTTCGCTCCACGTCTGACAGGTAAGGGGTATTTCCGTGATGTATATACTGTTATGAATAACTGGGGGGCTAATCATGGCGCTATCAGTTATGGTCATATCGGTGCTGACTTGATTACTCTGGCTTCCATGCTTCGTATCCCGGTATGCATGCACAATGTTTCTGAGGAAAATATTTTCCGTCCCAGTGCATGGACCGCTTTTGGCGAGGATATGGAAGGCAGTGACTATAGAGCTTGCAAGAATTATGGACCTCTCTATAAATAAAGGAAACAGGCGTTATGTTGAAATCAACCAAACTGAAAAACACTCTGCTGGTAGGTGCAACTGCAATACTTGTATCATGCGGCGGACAAAAAGAAATCAAGATGGGAAGTTATGCTTATGATGCCCAGTTCTTAAAGGACCACGGCATTGAATATACTGAATTGGTATCTGCTGATGGGAATTCTAAAGTGATGGTTATTCCTGCATGGCAAGGCCGTGTAATGACTACTTCTGCTTCCGGCGATGAAGGTGATAGTTACGGCTGGATTAATTATCGTTTCATAAATGAAGGCAAAGTCAGTTCTCAATTTAATCCGGTAGGAGGTGAGGAACGCTTCTGGCTTGGTCCGGAAGGTGGTCCGTTCTCACTTTATTTTAAGGAAGGACAAGAGCAGGTTTATGATAATTGGATAGTTCCTCCGGTACTTGATACTGAAGCTTTTGACATAAAGTCGCAAGACAACAGTAGTATCCGTTTTGTGAAAGATACTCGTTTGACAAATGCTTCCGGTACTACTTTTGATATGAATATTGACCGTACTGTATCGTTGATGGATGCTGGTGAAGTGGCTGCCGATTTTAATATCCAGCTTACAAATGATATGAAAATTGTAGCTTACAAGAGTGAGAATAAGATTACCAATACAGGTGACAAGGCATGGACAAAAGAGGGTGGTCTTGTATCTGTGTGGATGCTCGGCTGTTTTAATCCTACACCGACCACTACTGTATTCATTCCTTATAAGCAAGATGCGGAAGGAACAATTGTGAATGATGAATATTTCGGTAAGATACCGGCGGATAGGCTGATAAAGGAAAATGGTATTATCTATTTCAAGATTGACGGGCTCTATCGTTCCAAGCTGGGATTGCCGGCTTCACGGGCAACGGATATTTGCGGAAGTTATGATTCATCGAAAGGCGTACTCACAATCCTGTGGTGTAGTCTTCCCGAAACTCCTTCAGTCTACGTAAATGGCCAATGGGGACCTCAGGAAGATCCGTTTGCTGGCGATGTAATCAACTCTTATAATGACGGTCCGGTAGAAGACGGTTCTATAATGGGACCTTTCTATGAAATTGAAACGTCTTCTCCTGGTGCGGAGCTGGCTCCCGGTGCCTCATTGGTCCATACGCAAAAGGTGATTCATATACAAGGTAAGGATGAACAATTGGTTCCTATCGTGCAAGATTTATTTGGAGCAGATTTGAATGTAATAAAAACAAAGTTTCAATAGGGTAACTATATAATGGAGAATTCGTATGGAATCAAATAAAATAATACCGAAAGGAATCCTCTTCCCATTCATTCTGCTCACTACTCTTTTCTTTGCCTGGGCTGTGCCGAATAATCTGACAGATACTATGCTTGCAGCTTTCAAGCGCATCATGAGTATGAGTGATTCAAAAACAGCTTGGATACAGGTAGTGTGCTATTTGTTGGGATATGGATGTTGTGCTGTTCCCGGTGCCTTGTTTATCAAGAAATACACTTATAAATCAGGCGTGATGCTGGGGCTTGGTCTATATGCATTTGGGGCTTTACTGTTCTATCCTGCCATGCTTAGCTCGGGAGTGAATGTTGACTTCAGCTTCTTTATGTATCTGCTGGCAATCTTTGTTCTCTTTGCCGGACTTTCAGTTCTGGAGACGTCTACTAATTCTTATGTATTGGCAATCGGTCCTGAAAGTACCGCGACACGCCGTTTGAATCTGTCTCAGGCCTTCAATCCGTTCGGAGCGATTACGGGAGTGGTGATCAGTCAGATTTTCATCCTCTCACAACTGAATGGAATGACAGCGACAGAGCGTGCCCAACTTCCGGCTGAGGAGCTGGCCGCCATCCAGGGGCAGGAATTGAATGCTGTTACTACTGCTTATGTGGTACTTGGTCTGGTGATGTTGGTGCTCTTACTTGCTATTCGGCTTACCAAAATGCCTAATCTTAGTGAAAAAGGTGAAAAAATAGAGTTTGGTGCCACTCTTCGTCGTCTTATAAAGAATAAGAATTATGTATGGGGTGTAATAGCACAATTTTTCAATATTGGTGCACAGATAGCCGTATGGTCATTCGTGATCCGTTATGCTATGGTACAGCTGAATTTTGACGGTGTATTGGCTTCTTTAGGAGATTCTGCTTCTGCAGATGCTGTTGTAAATGCATTACGGGGAGTGGAACCGGTAGCTGCCGCATTCTATAATTGTTGTGAATGGCTTGGATTGGATGACTTGCTGCCGCGTACGGCAGAACAGGCTGCGGCCACTTACTATATCATGTCGCTCATTCTCTTTGTGACCATGAGGTTTGTATGCACTGCAATGATGAAGTACGTGAAAGCTTATAAACTCTTGATAGGACTTGCGCTTCTTGCTGTAATGTGTTGTTTGGGTGCCATGTTCGGTAAGGGCAGTTTCGGCGTCTATTGCCTGATGGGTATTTCCGGATGTATGTCATTGATGTTCCCGACCATTTATGGTTTTGGTCTTACAGGTTTGGGGGATGATACTAAAATCGGCGGTTCATTCATGGTAATGGCTATTGCCGGTGCTGCCGTTCTGACCCAAATTCAGGGTATTGTCTCCGACCAGACAGGTAGTATTATGGCTGCATATGCTGTACCGGCCGTTGCTTTTGCAGTGATTGCCTATTATGGGTTTTTCATTGCAAGAAAACAAGAGTTAACAACCAAATAATGCTTTAGACTATGGAATCAAACAAGAAATACGTTATTGGTCTTGATTTTGGTACGGATTCTTGTCGTGCACTGGTAGTGGATACATATACTGGCCGTGAAATGGCTACGGGGGTAAGTTTTTACCCCCGTTGGAAAGCGGGGCTTTACTGCGATGCACACAACAATCGCTATCGCCAACATCCATTGGATTATATTGAATCCATGACAGAGGCTGTACATATAGCCTTATCTGATTTGAAGGAAGAAGAGATTGCTTCTATTTGTGGATTATGTTTTGACACAACTGGTAGTACTCCTGCTTTAACTGATAGGGCAGGAATGCCATTAGCTTTATGTCCCGAGTTTGCAGAAGAACCGGATGCTATGTTTATTCTTTGGAAAGATCATACAGCTGTTCGAGAAGCTGAGCAAATCAACGCACTGATTAATAAACGTAACCTTGATTATTTACTTTATGAAGGTGGTACTTATTCATCAGAATGGGTATGGTCAAAGGTTTTACATATTATCAACACAAACGTCGCTATAAAGGATGCTGCTTATGCTTGGGTAGAACACTGTGATTGGATGACTGGATTAGTAACTGGTAACACTATTCCGGAACAGATTTTTCGTAGCCGTTGTGCTGCTGGACATAAAGCAATGTGGCATGCCAGTTGGGGTCTTCCTTCCGGCGAAGTTCTCGAAGAACTTAATCCGGCCTTGAAGGAAATGCTCCCCCATCTGTTCACAGAAACCCACACCAGCGACACCAAGGCAGGGGAACTGACACCCGAGTGGGCAGACAGGCTTGGACTTCCCCGAGGAATCGCCGTGGCCGTGGGGGCGCTGGACGCCCATATGGGAGCCGTAGGCGCATCCGTCGCCCCGGGGATACTGACACGTATCATGGGAACATCCACCTGCGACATCATGGTTGCCGGCAAAGACGAGGTAGGCGGACGCTGTATCAAGGGAATCTGCGGCCAGGTGGACGGTTCGGTGCTTCCGGGATTCGTCGGTTTCGAAGCCGGACAGTCGGCTTTCGGAGACATCTACGCCTGGTTCAGGAAGATGCTGGCATGGACACTGAAAGATATCCCCGGAGGGGAGGCCAGGCAGAAAGTTCTGGACGGCATGCTGGTGGAACTCACCCGTGAGGCCCAGGACATGGAACCCTCCGAGGACGGTGTTGTCGCCCTGGACTGGATGAACGGCCGCCGTACCCCCGATGCGGACCAGAACGTGAAGGGTGCCGTTGCGGGACTCACGCTGGGTACCAGCGCCCCGGAAATATTCCGTGCGCTGGTGGAAGCCACCGCCTTCGGTTCCCGCCGTATTGTGGAGCATATGAAGGGCCAGGGGCTGCGCATTGATTCGGTCAATGCCATCGGAGGTATCAGCAAGAAGGCGCCCTTCGTGATGCAGACGCTGGCAGACGTGCTGGACATGCCCATCCGTGTGGTACGCTCGGAACAGACCTGTGCCTTGGGAGCGGCAATGTTCGCGGCAGTTGCCGCAGGGGTGTACAAGGATATCAATGAGGCGACAAGGCACATGGGGTCGGACATCGAGGCTGAATACCGGCCGGATGAGAAAAGAGCCCTCATCTACGAAAAACTATACAAGAAATATCTTGAACTGGCAAAACTTGCTGAAACCATTAACTAAGTATACAAACCATTAATCTATTTAAAACATGAGAATCAAATCATTAATTTTGGCGGCCTTATGCATGGTCACCGTGGGTGTTTACGCCCAAAGCAACTACCCGTTCAACGGTCTGGACATGAACATGGGTAACCTGTCAAGACTGTCCGATGCCAAGACACGTTCCATCAGCCCTGAGAACTTTACAGGCGAGAAGGGCAAGGGCGGCATGGCCGATCCGGTCAGGGACAAGGATCAGCGCAATGTGGCCAACGCCCACCATGCGGCCAAGGACCTGGGCAAGGGTTGGAAGGTAAACCCCTTCATCATCGTGAAACCGGGAGAGACAATCACGATTGCGGAGATCGAGGGTCCGGGAGCCATCCAGCAGATCTGGATGACACCGACCGGGAACTGGCGCTTCTCCATCCTGAGAATGTACTGGGACGACGAGAAGGAGCCTTCCGTCGAATGTCCGGTGGGTGACTTCTTCTGCAGCGCATACAATGAATATGCACAGCTCTCCTCACTGGCCGTCTGCGTGAATCCGGGCAGCGCCTTCAACTGCTACTGGAAGATGCCTTTCCGCAAGAAAGCCCGTATCACGCTGGAGAACATCAACACCGCCGAGGAGATGCGCCTGTACTACCAAATCAACTACACCCTGACAGAAGTTCCTGAGGACGAGGCCTACTTCCACGCGCAGTTCCGCCGCTCCAATCCGACCCAGGGGTCGCTGCACACGCTGATTGACGGTGTGAAGGGCAAGGGACAGTACGTGGGTACCTACCTGGCATGGCGTGTAAACGACAACTGCTGGTGGGGTGAGGGGGAAATCAAGTTCTACATGGACGGTGACAGGGAATATCCGACTATCTGCGGGACCGGGATTGAGGACTACTTCTGCGGCTCGTACAATTTCGAGAACCAGAAGACGCGCCAGTACCAGGAGTTCACCACCCCCTATGCCGGCATGCACCAGGTAATCCGTCCCGACGGGCTGTACCGTGCGGTGACCGCTTTCGGGCTGTACCGCTGGCATATCCTTGACCCGGTACGCTTCGACAAGGACCTGAAGGTCACGATACAGGACCTGGGATGGCGCCATGACGGACGCTACAACAACCAGAAGTCGGATATCTCGTCGACCACTTTCTGGTACCAGGCTGAGCCGCATGCCAAATTCCCGGCCTTGCCGAGCAAGGACGGTTTGGAAATTCCAAGATGGTAAAATAAAAGTTTGAGTATAGAGGCTGTGCAGTACAATTTTAGGAAAAACGTATTGTATAGTAAATAATATTATATTATTAACCTTTTTTATTTATATTATGAAATATTTCAAAAGAAATGGTTTCGTGGCATTGGTATCAATGTTATCATTGACAGCTTATGCAGGGGATAGTTTACCTCTTTCTGTGGCTGTATCGGAGACAAAAGAGTTTATTCAAGTATCTGGACATGGTATAGATACTTCTAACGTGATTCAACAAGAGAGGATAATACAAGGAACGGTTTTGGAAGAAGGAACGAATGAACCTCTTGTTGGAGTGAATGTTGTTGTTAAAGGAACTACTATCGGTACCACGACTGATATTGATGGAAAATACTCTATAAAAATACCTTCTGATAAGGCAATATTAGTCTTTTCTTATATTGGTCAAAAAACGGAAGAATATTCGGTTAAAGGCTTAAACTTTTTGAATGTTATCATGAAGAGTGATGCTACAATGTTGTCAGAAGTTGTGGTATACACTGGTTATATGACACAGAAGAAAGCGGATTTGACAGGTTCTGTTGCAATGGCAAATGCGAGTGATTTAAAGAAAAATGCTTCTGCCAATGCCATGAAGTCATTACAAGGAAAGATGGCTGGTGTGCATATCACTACAAATGGTGGTAATCCTGCTGAAGGAACTACGGTGCAGATTCGTGGATTGTCTTCTCTTTCGGGAGGAGTTAAGCCTTTAATTGTTTTGGATGGTATGCCTACTGAAAATTTGAATCTTCGTGATATAAATTCTGGTGATATTGAATCTATTCAAGTTTTGAAAGATGCAGCATCTGCCTCTATTTATGGTGCAAGAGCTTCCGGTGGTGTTATTTTGATTCAGACAAAAAAGGGTCAAGCAGGTAAGACAAACATTGAGTATAATGGTAGTGTTTCTATCAATACTGTATTGAACAAACCTACTTTGATGAATGCTGAACAATATGGTAGAGCGGCATTCCAAGCTCAAGCTTATGATGAAAGAGTATATGGTACTTCTATTTCTTTGCCTTCAGCGTATAATTATACATGGCATAGAGGTGATAATGGAATAGCTGTTTTGGACGAGGTTAAAGTTGCTGAATACCTTAATGCAGACCAAACTGTAAGAGGAAGTGATACAGATTGGAGACTGCTATTTCTCATAATCATCAGTTGACCATTTCTAATGGTTCTGAGAAATCCAAAAGCTTGTTCTCGTTGGGTTATTTCAATAATGAAGGTACACAGATACATACATTCTTCAGACAATATTCGATACGTGCTAATACTGAATATAGTTTGATAAAAAATCATTTGAAAGTTGGTGAAAATCTTGCAGTATCTTATTTGCAGTATAGAGACCAAAGTGAAACATGGTGGGCGATGATTAATCCTCCTGCCTCTCCTGTATATGATGAAAATGGTGGATGGGCTGGTGCTCCGGGTTTTGATGATTTTACCAACCCTGTTCGATTATTGACAATGAATAAGGATAATATCAATAATTATGTGAAGATTATTGGTAATATTTTCCTCGATTTGAATATTTGGAAAGGCATTTCGGCAAGAACCCAGTTCGGTCTTGATTATGGCAATGCTTATAATCGTGCTGTTGATGGTGTTTGGTCGGAAACTGGAGGAAGAAATAGCGATGGAGAAAACTATGTAGGCAGTTATCAATCACATCCGTTGAGTTATGTATGGACTAACACTTTGTCATATACATTGAGTACTGGTAAACACAATTTGGATGTTGTGTTGGGTACTGAGGCAACCAGATTCGTTCAAGAAGGATTTTCTGCAAGAAGAGAAGGTATTTATTTGGAAGATAGAGATTTTGCACATATTGGTGTAACTACCGGAGAGAAATATAACTTAGGTAGTTCTGCAGATGAATATACCTATTTCTCTTTGTTTGGTAAGGCCAACTATGTTTATAACGGAAAGTACTTGCTGTCTGCTACCGTTCGCCGTGACGGTTCTTCTTTATTCGGTGAGAATAACCGTTATGCTACTTTCCCTGCTTTCTCCGTTGGTTGGAGAATCAAGGATGAAGCTTTTATGGAAGATTTTGACTTTCTGTCCGATCTTAAATTACGTGCTAGCTGGGGAGCAAACGGAAGTGTGCAAGGTCTTCCGAGAGGATATACTACCACTCCGTTTACAACAGATTATTTTGGAACATCTTATCCTATTCAGGGTAATGAGAGCGGTCCCTTGTATTCCGGTTATAAGAGAACTTGGCTTGGTAATCCTGACTTGAAGTGGGAAACTACTACGCAGACGGATTTGGCTGTCGACTTCGGATTTTTCAACCAACGTCTTACAGGTTCTTTAGGATACTATTTCAAGAAGACAAAGGATATTCTTGTACAGACTCCTTATATTGCTGTGATGGGAGAAGGTGGAGAACCTTGGATTAATGGTGCAAATATGAATAATCAAGGTCTTGAATTTGAAGTTAGTTTTAGGAATGACCCAAGTGCCGAATTCCAGTATACTATTTCAGCAAATATAGGTACTTATAAGACGAAATTGACAGAGCTTCCTGAAAACGTAATTAATAAATATCCGGGAGATGGTGTCCGTGACTTCGTTATTGGTAGGTCTCCCAATGTATTTTATGGTCTTGTAGCTGATGGAATTTTCAAGACACAAGAGGAAGTGGATAACCATGCTGAACAACCAGGAAAAGCTATTGGTCGAATTCGTTATAAAGATTTGGATGGTGATGGTCGTGTAGATGAATTGACTGACAGAACGTATATCGGAACAGCCGATCCAGATTTCTTTGGAGGAATCACTTTCGATTTCAAATATCGTAATTTTGATTTGAATATGTTTTTCCAAGGTGTGTTTGGTAATCAGGTAAGTAATGATTGGAAGCGTCAGAGTGATTTTTGGCATATATCAGGTTCCGTTCCTGTCGGAAAAAATCATCCGACTAGATTATTGGATGCTTGGTCGTTTGACAATCCTGATTCAGATATTCCGGCGATGACAAATGTTATGACCAATAATGAACAGAGAATGTCTACTTATTATATAGAAGATGGTTCTTACTTGAAGTTGAGAAATATAGAATTGGGTTATACTTTTCCTGCTAAAATCACCAACAAGATGATGATGAAAAATTTGAGAGTATATGCTTCTGCAAGAAACGTATTTACTTTGAAGAAATTCTGGGGAGATGACCAATTTACAAGTTTTGACCCGGAAATGTCTGGTTATGGATATTTGACTCCATTCACAATGACTTTCGGACTTAATGTTACATTTTAATTAAAAAAACACAATGAAAAAGTTTATATCATCATTATTGATTTTAACCGCTACATTCGGCTTGACCGGATGTGAGGATTTCCTACAAGTAAATCCCAAACAAGTTTTGGATGAGAACTTGCTTGTTAAACCAAGTGATATGGAAGGCTTTGTAACAGCTGCTTATGCAAGAATGACAGATATTCCGTCTTGGGATTCACCATTCTCACCTTGGTGGTCTGGTTCTCTTCGTTCTGATGACTCTTATAAAGGAGGAGGAGGCGTCTGGGACGGCGGCGATGGATGGGGATATATGGAAACCTTTGTGAATTTGACTCCTAATGGCTGGCCTATTGATTACCCTTGGTATGTTTCTTATCAAGTTATCCAAAGATGTAATACTGCAATCCAGAAAATGCAGCCGATTTCTGAAGAAGATTTTCCAGTAAAGAACAGTCGAATGGGTGAGATGCTGTTTCTTCGCGGATTTACTCATTTCAGACTGAAAGAGTTCTTCAAATATATACCTTACATGGATGAAACTATAACAGGTACTTCTGCAGATTTTGAGGCTGTACCGAATAGGGACAAGAACTATCCGAATGATCAGTATCTGTGGGAGAGAATTCTTAAGGATTTCAAGGATGCAGAGTCATATCTTCCAGAAGTACAGATAGATAAAGGAAGAGTCAATAAGAATGCGGCAACGGCAATGGTTGCAAGAACATTGATGTTTATGGCTTATGAGCAAGATGAGAGACATCAGGTGATTAATGTAAACAAAGAACGGCTGAATGAAGCTTTGATTTATCTGAACAAGTTGACGGAACAAGAAGGTAAAGCTTTGGACTTATGTAGCAATTTTGGTGAGAATTTCATGATTGAGTCTGATAACAATACGAAAGAATCCATTTGGGAGATTCAGTATTCTATCAATGATAATAGTTCTACTGGGGGTAAAATCAATAGAAGTGAAGGACTGAATCATCCGTGGAATTGGGGAGGTTTTCAGTGTTGTGGTTTCCATCATGCAAGCTATACAATGGGTAATGCTTTCAAGACTGGTGAAAATGGATTACCGTTGTTTGATACCTATAATGATGATTGCTATGGTGATTACATAAAGAAAGCCGATGGTTCGGATGATATTACACTTGTAGATGCCGGTAATAAGGCTTTCTTCGACCGCTACACTTTCGACCCTCGTTTCAGTCATACGATATGTGCACCCGGACAGCCTTGGAAGTATGACCCTTATTTGATTTTTGAGGCCCGTGGTATTCGTAATGGTGTTGAGTATGGTTATTTGAAATCTGTGAAGGAATTACCGCATCCTAATTGTGACTGTTTGCTGTACGATGGTTGGCAGTTTAACTCTATGAACAAGAGATTAATCAGATATGATGAAGTGATACTATGGAAAGCAGAAGTCCTAATTCAATTGGACAGACAAGATGAAGCTTTGCCTTTGATTAATAAAATTCGTCAGCGTGCCGCCAATAGTCTTGAGAATCTGAAAACTGCGGATGGAAGCTATATTCTGAACTACAAATGTGAGTTGTATAAACCTGGTGTGAATTGTACATGGACCAAAGAATTTGCATGGAAGGCCATGGAATGGGAAAACCGTCTTGAACTAGCTTGTGAAGGACGCCGTTTCTTCGACTTGCAGCGTTGGGGAACTCTGGAGAAAACGATGAATGCTTATTTTGCAGTGGAAAGAAATAGATTTGACTGGATGAATATAGCACGCTTTACTGCTGGTAGAGATGAATTCTTCCCCATATCACAGGCTCAGATGAAGTGGGCAAAAGGTAATTATACACAAAATCCGGGATATTAATATTAAACTTTTAGAATTATGATTATGAAAAATATAGTAAGAATATGCATGGTAATATTTACTTGTTTATTGTTTACTGGTTGTTACGACAGAGATGTTGTAGGCAGTAAAGGAACACATTATATTTTGCCTAAAGTGGAAAACCTTGATTATTCAGTACAAGGGAATACAGTGAAGTTGACATGGCAAATTCCAGATAATATACCTGATGAGTTTTTGAGGCCTCTTGAAGTAAGTATTCAGAAAGTGGAGAATGACATCTATAGAGATGTGATAACCATTGGTAATGAAGGGACATTTGCCGAAGGCATTGCAATCGATGCGAATAAAAGGTACAGATTCGTTGTAAAATTGGTAGGAAACTTGACAGACGAAGTTGTAGAAACCGGAATATCCAGCAGAATATACTCCGAAGGTCAGGTAATTGACATTCAATAATTAAAGTTTGCTGTATCATAGATGCAGTCCGGTATTTCTATGCTTCCCGTGTACTGCATCTATAGATACAGTAAACTGACTTAAAACAGACGCTATGAAAAATATTCTATTTATGGTTCTTTCTTTCTCTATATTCTTGTTGTTTTCTTGTTCGGATAAAGAGGAAAATGAGCCTTTTATACCAGTTGATGAGATTATCTCTGCGAAAACTTTTCTGATTCCAAATAAAGACACGAAGGTTGTTTCAACGATTCTGAATTTTAAGAATATAGATGCCATAGATTATCTGATGGTTCGAAAAAGTGGAGGAAATAGTTATTCAGTCAAAATAGATAGAAATGAGTTAACTGCAGATTATGTATTTAATTATGTGGTTCAGAAGACGGATCCCCAGAATTTTAGATTGATATTGGTAGCAGTTTATAAAGATGGAAACAAATCGAATGACCTTTCTTTGAATGTGGATAACCGTTGGGGATTCTTTATCCGAAGCGTCAGTCGTACTGCTCGTGTAACTGGTAGTTCTATGGACGGAGAAAACTTCCCAAACCCTAATAATACTGCGACAAAATGGAATGTAGGAGGAACAGATCTTGGCATTATTTGGGAGATGCAGTCCGGAAAATATGGAATTTTCTTTGGTGATACTTTTGGGTATGACTTTAAGCCTAATCCAGCTAATCCTGGACCTAACGGAGGGAGTTGGCGTAGTAATGTGCTGGCTTTCTCGGAGGATAATGATTTAGAAGATGGATTGTCATTCAGCAATATGGCTACTGATGATAAAGGGTATGCCCGCGAGATAGTATATGGGGGAAAAGATTCGTCAGGTAATGGTGATTGGACTTCTATCCCAACAGCTGCTATTCGTGCTAATGGAATAGATTATGTGCATTATTTTAATATGAGAAATTGGACGGGATGGATTACAAATTATTCGGGAATATATAAGTCGGTTGATAATGGTTTGACATGGGCTAAATGTAAAGATATAACCTTCTCATCTTATAGTTTTTTTGGCCAGGTAGGGTACTTTAAGAAAGATGGATATGTTTATATGATAGGTACTCAAACGGGGAGGGATAGCAATGCTAAATTAGCACGATTTCATGAAACAGATATTGAGAATAAGACAGCTTATGAATATTGGAATGCTTTTACTAATCAATGGATAAAAGGCAATGAAAATGAGGCAACAGTATTAATAGAAGATAAGGTTGGTGAACTTTCTTTTATATATAACGAGACACATAAGAAATGGATAATTGCTTATTTCAATGCAGATAGATATAATATAACTATGCGTACGGCAGAAGACATAACTGGCCCATGGAGTGAACCCTATGAGCTTGCTAATGGTAGAGAGTATGCCCAATTGTATGGTTCTTACATTCATCCGTTGTCGGTAACTGGTGATAATTTATATTTTACGATGTCAATGTGGATGCCTTATAATGTTTTTTTAATGAAGGCTGAATTGGCTGATATGGGAGAGTTTTAATTATATTGATAAATATAATATCATGAACACACGCACATTAATTATAACTTTTGTTTGGATGATAATGTCCAACATAGGCATCTGTGCTCAAGAGCATTGGGATGCACAAGAGAGAATTGAGTTGAATAAGGGTGTTTTTCCGAAGAATTTTAGTAAAGCTATTGATGCTATACAGTATGATTTATTAGGAATTGAGAGAGGAAAAAGCCATGTGAAAGTGATAGATAACAACACTTTGTACATAAACCTTTCTTTTTCGCTTAAAAACTCTGTTCAACAAGGTGATTGGCGTATAGCGGTAAAGCCGGATTTTTTACCTTCATTCCATTGGGCGCCACATCTTACCCCTACTGATAGAAATGTCATCGATCAACATGTATTCCGTTCTCCTGCCCTTATTGTAGCAGACGATCATCAAACTCTTATTCTTATCCCCGATTTGGATATTATGCAGAAGGGGACTCCTGTACGATGGTATATGGATATGGACGCATCCTCTAATACACTTATTCTCGGAATGTGTAATAACCATGTATCCGAACACGTTCTGTTTGAGCGTGATCAAGAAACTACTTACCCAAAAGGAGATATTGAAATAGGCTTTTATTTGATGTATTCTGATAGCAAGGAAGTATTGCGGAATCCTTTTAAGAAGCCGTTAGAATTTATGTGGAGTCGATGGGGGCATGCTGCATATGAGAAAGGTAATCCGGTGAAGGAGAACCTAGAAACGTATGTGAAACATACTTATAATTGGGCTTTTAATTCATGGTCAGAAAATGTGTGGCAGCAATTTGAGTTAGATGGGAAAAAAGTGGGTGCTCCCGTATTTATTGTGAATGTTACTCAAAGTCCTAATTATCCGGGAGAGATTAATGAACGTGAATTTCGTTCTATCTGGAATCAGGCATGGTTCAGTTCATTGCGTTCTGCAAGTGGATTATATCGATATGCAAGAAGAACCGGTAATAGGGAGCTTCTTGCAAAAGCAAATTTGACAAAAGAACTGGCTCTGTCATTTCCGCAGAGGAATGGTTTTTTCTATGGACTTATCGGTACGGAAATGCATGAAGTAGAGATTGATGGTAAAAAGTATAATCGGAGCAAGGGGTGGAATACCTATTATTGGGGAAATTCCAACAGAAATCCTTATACCTGGAATCCGAAAGAATCTCCGTATCATATTCTTGATATGAGTTGGACAGCATTGTTGATGCTTCGGTGGTATGATGAATTAGAAAAAGATGCCCGTCTTTTGGCTTATGCAGAAGATTATGCGATGGCTTTACTTGGAATACAGTATGAAAATGGTTTTTTCCCTGGCTGGCTTGACTTAAAGACAATGCAGCCGATGAACCATTTGAATGCTTCTCCTGAAACATCTTTATCAGTTACTTTTTTACTTAAACTGTATGAGCTTACACATAAGGAAGAGTATAAACGGGCAGCATTTAAAGCCATGAATGCAGTTATCCATGAAATTATCCCGGTTGGGAAGTGGGAAGACTTTGAAACCTATTGGTCTTGTTCTCGTTACGGTTCGGATAACTTGGTAGGTAAAAAAGTTTTGCGGAACAATATGCATAAACAGAATAATTTTTCAATGTTCTGGACAGCTGAAGCCTTACTGGAGTGCTATCGTCTTACCTCAAATAAAGAATATCTTGATTATGGACAGCGTACACTTGATGAATTGCTGATGACCCAAGCATCGTGGCAGCCGCCATACATGTATGTAAATGTATTGGGTGGTTTTGGTGTGTTGAATGCCGATGGTGAATGGAATGATTCACGCGAAAGTCTTTTTTCCGAACTCATCATTCAATATGGAAAACTTCTTGATAAGCCAGAGTATGCATATCCGGGATATGCTGCACTTAAGGCATCTTTTGTAATGATGTATTGTACTGAAAATCCTCAAACCAAACAGCAATGGGAAAAAGTTCATCCGTTCTTTGCTTCAGAGGATTATGGATTCATGATGGAAAATTACGGGCATGGCGGCCGTACAAATCCGGCAGGTGAAGGTATGGGTGAGTTTACAATCTATGATTGGGGAAATGGAGCAGCGGCTGAAGCGTACAACCGCCTCCTTGATAAATTTGGAAAAATAGAATAATGATTCGTTAACATTAATAATTCAGCTATGGTAAGATCAACTTTAACTTTATTGGCCCTATTTAATGTGGCTATACTGTTTCCGGGTAAAGCAATGTCCCAGAACAGTGAAGGGCGGGAGTTTAACGGTAAGTATCAAAAGGAATATCTGGATAAGATTGCATTTCCTATAGGGGGAATCGGCGCCGGAATGTTCTGTTTGGAGGGAACCGGTGCCATTTCGCATGTGTCTCTCAGGCACCATCCTGATGTGATGAATGAGCCGTATACCTTTGCTGCGATTTATGTAAAGGGGGTTGAGAACGGAGCAAAGGTATTGGATGGACGGCGGCGGATTTGTTGCGATCATCGATATAAACAATATTAAAAAGTATTATCTGCGTGATCTGGATACCGGAACAAATGAAAAGCTTCAGAAATATACAGACCGGATTTTTGATACTTCTATTAAGTGTATCAAGCAGGCATTCCCTTCCACTATTTATTATTCACAGAGTGACTTTATTGCTTTTCTGATCACTGGAAAATTGCCTGTCAGCGCCCGTAAAACCCTTGCAGATACATTCAGTCAAATCCAGCACAGTCTGTTGAACGCCGTTCCTTTTACTATTTCAATGGGCGTTGGAATGTATGTAGATGACATTATCAATATTCACAACAGCTACCAACAGGCAAAGCAGGTCATCCAGACTGTCTATCAGATTCAGCAATTTAACCGTCTGTTCTTTTATGATCAGATTGGAATCTATCGTTTATTATTTTCTATTTCATCCAATAACGAGGCAATTGAATTCTGCGATAAATATGTAAAGCCTCTGCAGCAATACGATGACCAGCATCATGCAAACCTGATTGAAACACTACAGTCTATCATCAACTGTGGATGGAATTTAAAGCTGGCATCTGAAAAGCTTTTTTTACATTATAATTCTGTGAAATATCGGTTTCAGAAAATTTG
>OLOL01001720.1_pt1 | contig 17740 bp, 18 predicted proteins | sample 1673081 | NCBI WGS metagenome assembly OLOL01 (sample SAMEA3136753, study PRJEB25190) | human gut metagenome
GCTGCCGGAGCGGTGCTTAAGCCGCAAGGCGGGAATTGTGCGGTGTTGCCTTAGATTATAGCTCACACTGCACCGTAAATGCCGTGCACGCTCACTTCGCCGGTAAACACATGGGTGCTGCCCTCAGCCCCCTGCACCACCAAGCGGCCCTCTTCGTCCACATCCAGGGCGGTGCCTTCGCCGCCGTCAAAGGTCACATGCCTCCCCAGGTTTACACAGCGCGCCTTATACGCATCCCGGATAGCGGAAAAGCCCTCCCGCTCAAAGCCGTACAGCGCGCGGTCAAAACCAAAGTTCGTCATGCTCTCCGCCAGGGCGGCGGCGTCCGCCGCCGGATCCACGGCAATGCCCTGCAACGCCAGGCTGGTGCCGTGGGGCAACTCCATTGCGTCAAAATAGCTCTGCGGCTGGGCCAGATTGATGCCAATGCCACACACAATGGCATGGTGGTCCGGCATCCCCTCGCACAGAATGCCTACGATCTTTTTACCGTTCAGCAACAGGTCGTTGGGCCATTTGATCTGGCACTGGATGCCGTACCGCTGTTCCAGCGCATCCGCCACGGCCATGCTGGCAAACAGCGGCAGGCTTTCGGGCTGAGCCAGCTCAGTTTTCAGCACTACCGTGTAATACAGCGCCTGCCCGGACGCATTGATCCAGGTGTGCCCGCGCCGCCCGCGGCCCGCCGTCTGGCTGGTGGTATACACCGCCCCAACCGGGCCGAATTTGTCCAGGTTTGCCTTTGCCCAGGTGTTGGTGCTGTCCACCTCTTCCAGATAGTACAGCTCGTTCACGCTGTTGTGGGATACTACTGCATTGTTTACCATTGTTCCGGCACCTGCTTCCATTCAAAACTGCACTGTCCATCCGTGATGGTGATCACGCCATAGCTGTGGGTATCCCGCAGGCTGCCGGGGTTGAACAGTGCCGGGGAAAACGGCGTACCGTGGCGCAGCGTTTTATAGTGGGTGTGGCCAAACAGCACCACATCCGCCCCGCGGTCCGCTGCGTATTCGGCGATCCGCTCGTACCCGGATTTTACCCCGAACAGATGCCCGTGGGTATAAAAGAACAGCACACCACCAAAGGGTGCCAGCCCCTCTGCCGGGTCATCGAAACCAATATCGCAGTTGCCGCGCACCCGGTAGATGGGGTAATCCGGCGCAGCGCCGTTTGCGGCAATGGCCTGGTTCAGGTCATACAGGCCGTCCCCCAAAAAGAACAGGGCATCGGCAGTTTCGTTTTTCAGCAGCCAGCGCAGCGGGGTCACACGCCCGTGTACATCGCTGACAACCAGCACTTTCATGGGTTGCTCGGCCATATCATTCGCTCTCTTCTTCACGGTTGTCCTCATCTTTGGCCGCGATCAGTTCTTTGTAAATATCGCCCTTGCTGAACGGCGTTCCTTTGGCAGCCTGTTTTGCGGCTGCGGCGGGCGGGGTGCCCTGCGCCATCAGCAGGCGGGCAGTGGCAACGACATCCGGCAGGGTCACTTCCTCCGCCGCAGCCTGCGCCGCCGGGGTACCGGCCATAACCAGCACATACTCCCCGCGGGGATCGTTCTGTTCATAGTAGCGCACAGCTTCACCGATGGTCGTCTTGGTGATTTCCTCGTGCAGCTTGGTCAGCTCCCGGCACAAGGTAATGGAGCGCTCCGCGCCAAAGGCGGCGCACAGGTCGTCCAGTGTTCCGCGCAGCTTGTGGGGGGCCTCATAAAAAATCACGGTGCGGGTCTCCCCCTGCAAAAATTCCAGCCGCTCGCGGCGCTCCTTTTTGGGCACCGGCAAAAAGCCCTCAAACACAAACCGGGCGGTATCCTGCCCCGAAACCGCCAGCGCCGTCACGCAGGCACTGGCACCCGGCACCGGCGTTACCGTAATGCCGCGGGCAATGGCGTCTTTCACGATCTGCTCACCGGGGTCGCTGATGCAGGGCATACCGGCGTCAGAGCAGAGCGCGCAGCTCTCCCCCGCTTCAATGCGGTCCAAAATTGCCGCGCCATGGTGCAGCGCATGCTCATAATAGCTCATCATCGGCTTTTTTAAGCCAAGATGGTTCAGCAGCTTCAGGGTCACGCGGGTATCCTCGGCGGCAACAAAATCCGCCGCGCCAAATGTAGCCGCCACCCGCGGCGGCATATCGTCCAGGTTGCCAATGGGCGTGGCAACAATATACAAAATTCCGGGCATGGGGTTCTCCTTTTATCTTTTACCGCGCCAAACGTATCAAACGCGCCGCGTGGTTTTGCTTCTGTGTTCATTATAGGCATTTTTGCCCCTGGGTGCAAGACGGCAGAAAAATTCAAATTTTTTTCTGCAGCCCTCTGAAAACCCTGTATTTTCAAGGCTTTTCGCCAGTGTAATTCTCAAACCTTATGTATTTTCCCTTGTTTTTGCCCTTATGAGCGAAAACAAGGGAAACTTTTTGTTATTCACCGCCGACTACCTTGTCCAGCAGCCTTGCGGAGGTACGCTTCGCTTCCCTTGTAGCGTGAGCGTAGATATTCATTGTGGTACTGACATCAGCGTGTCCGAGAAGCTCCTGCACATCTTTCGGTGCTGCCCCATTTGAGAGCAGATTGCTTGTGAATGTGTGACGAAGCTGGTGGAAATGAAAGTCCTCCAACCCCTCAACCTTTTTCCTTGCCGCTCTGCACATAATCCCTACCGTACTCGGCGATTCAAACACTCCGTCCGGTCTGAGGCAGACAAAGGATATTTCCTTGTATCCCTCCGGGACTTCTTCCGTTCTCGGCAGACTATAAACCTCGTAATAAGTACGGTCTTTTTCTTTGACCTCACTGTAATAGTTGAGGCTATACAGTTCTCCGTATCGGAAGCGGTTTTTGTGCTGTTCGGCTTTGGCTGTCTTAAAAATTGCCGCCAGTGTGTCGCAGAAGTCCACAGTACGGATTTTCTTTCGCTTGGTCGCTCCGATCTCCGTCTTGTGCCTTGCTCCGTTGTAGCGCATACTGCGGCAAACTGTGAGGTACTAACCTTCAAGGTTAATGTCCTGCCAGGTCAAGCCGCAGACCTCGCCAATGCGAAGCCCCGTGTAGTAGGCAATCTGAATGGGCAGCAACGCCGGATTGTCTTTCTTTTTCAAGAAATCTTCCAGTTGCAAATACTGTTCATAGCTGATTGTGGGAGCGGAAGTCATATGCCACCCAAGCCCACACGGGATATTGATATATCTGAGTTCCGTCATATGCGAAGTCTGATGATTAAGGTGCAGGACAGGGCAAGAGAAATCAAGCACTTGCAGGACAAGGTGCTGCCCGACCTGAAACAGCAGCTTGCCGAAACCAAAGGTATCTTCAAGGGCAAGGAGCGAAAGGCACTGGAAACGCAGATACAGCAAACCGAAAGCGAAATCGCTGATAAGCTGGATAAAATCCCTGATACGCTGAAAGCAGACGGTTATCCCGATGCACAGGCGTTTATGGATACCTTCCGAAAAATGGAGGGTGTTGTAGAGCAGTACAACCGTGACCTTGCCAAGTGGGAACAGCAGGTTAAGGAGAAAGAAAAGCCCAATAGACCGCCCGAAAAAGAAAGTATCCGAGACAGGCTCAGGCAGTTACAGGCAGAGGGCAAACAGCAAAGAACACGAAAGAAGTCCCAAGACAGAAAAAGATAGTTTTGACACCGAAAACGACACCGTAGGGCAGTATCCTTGCCTTGCGGGATTACATATATCAGAATATAAGAAAGTCTCCTGCGAGACGAAAAATCTTGTAGGAGACTTCATATCTTATGTTTTCAGAGCAACTTTGATAATTCCACCAGTTTTATTTTTGATACCCAAATTATAAACATATATTTAATCATTTCTATATTTTTTCCTTAATTTTCGCAATTTCAAACCACAATAAACAATCAGATAACTATATAGCAGGGTCATGATTGCAAAAAACACGGTGAACACGGTTGTAAGTGGGTCATTGGTTTCTATGCTTCTTATAAAATTAGGAAGAACGCAGCATAGAAAGATTATTAAAATTGGAAGTAAACGAGTTTTTACCACATGGTCGATCATTTCTATTCTTGATTCATTATCGGAAAATATTTCGCCATCACGCTCGGAATCCATCTCTGTTAACGGTTTACGAAAATACAGCCATCCAACACAACGGCAAATACATTCCCAACCGTAATCCCTAAAAATTTGGAAATAGTTACTTGTTTCCGAATTATTTTTATAATCCAGTCGGTACGCTACTTCCGCTGGCGTACACTTTTCAAAAATATAGAAACAAGGGAGAATCATTTTTACCAGTTTCCAACCACTCATATGCTGATTATGCAACCAAATTTCTTCATCTTCATAATCTGCAATGGTAAAAAAGCGTATTACAGTTTTTTTGTTATTCATTTATTTCCTCTCCTTTGCTATTCTTATACAATCGCTCTATACGTTTAATTTCAAGATGTAAGATTTCTTTTCCAAGTTCGGTAATTCGATAAATCTTTCTTTTTTCCTCCTCACTCTCAAAATCAATTAAGCCATCTTTTTCCATTTTAGAAAGCGTTCCATACATTGTTCCTGCACTAATGATTAACTCTCCACCTGTCATTTGCCTGACCTGTTGACTAATTCCGTAGCCATGCTGAGGTTGTTGGAGACAGAACAAAATGTAAAAACCGCTTTCTGTCATAGGTACATAAATCCTTTTTATTTTACTATTCATAGGCATCCTCACTATTCCACTTCGATATATCGAACCTCTATGTATATTGTATCGAGGTTCGATGTAGTTGTCAAGAATTTTTTGAAATAAAAGGCGGCAGAGATTATCCCTGCCGCCTTTATCTAATTATACAAAAATTATCTCATTGTTCACAATCTCTTTTGCACAAACTTGTATGTTGTTCATAAACAGGACCTGACCTATGACGAAGCCTATGAGGTCATGAACGAGATCATGAGCGGGCAGACAAGCCCCACCCAGAACGCGGCGTTCCTGGCGGCGCTTTCCACCAAAAGCACCAAGGCCGAAACGATCGATGACATTTCCGGCTGTGCCACCGCCATGCGGGACCACGCACCCCGGTGGAGCATCCCGGCCTTGAGGTACTGGATATCGTGGGCGCCGTCGGCTTTGGCATTGCCACTCCGCAGCAGGCTGCCGCCATGGCCAAAGTCAGCGATGGTGCCATCGTCGGCAGCGCCATCATCAAGCTCTTTGCCCAATACGGCCCCGCCGCCGTGCCCCACATCGAAGCCTTTGTGCGCGATATGGCACAAGCGGTACATAATGCGTAGTTAGGAGTTAGGAAGTAGGAGTTTTGGGGCTGCCGGTTATTAAAACTCCTACGTAACTTTCCATTATAATCTGTAGGGAACGGTCTTGACCGTTCCCTACAATGCTTTTATTCGGTTCACGGCAGCCTTTATCCCGCCGCCCAACTCCTAACTCCTAACTCCTAACTCCTAACTTCTATACAACTTGGCGACAACTCTGTGCTATACTTAAGATAAATAACGATTGGGGGCATTGGATGAACCGCATTTTGATTGTGGAGGACGAAATTACCATTTCCCGGCTGATTGCGGTCAGCCTGCGCCGCGCGGGGTATGACTGCACGGTTGCCAACGATGGCAGCACCGCGGCGGACCTGATTGCCGAGCACGACTTTGACCTGGCCCTGCTGGATATTATGCTGCCCGGCCTGGATGGGTACGAGCTGCTGGGCTACCTGCGCCCGCTGGGGGTGCCGGTCATCTTTATCACGGCCAAGGGCGCCACTAAGGACCGGGTCAGAGGCCTGCAGCTCGGCGCCGATGATTATATCGTAAAGCCGTTTGAAATCGAAGAACTCCTAGCCCGTGTGGAAGCCGTACTGCGCCGCACCGGCCGCGGCGGCCAGACCCTGACCGCCTTTGATGTAACGATGGATATTGTGGCCCGCACCGTGACCCGGCAGGGCAAGGCGGTGGAGCTGACCCCGCGGGAGTTCGACCTGCTGGAGCAGCTCATGCGCAACCGCGGGGCGGCGCTGTACCGCGATGTATTGTACGGGCGGGTGTGGGGCGGCGATCTGCTGGACAGCCGCACCCTGGACCTGCACATCCAGCGCCTGCGCAAAAAACTTGGCTGGGCGGATAAGATCGAAACCGTCTACCGTGTCGGTTACCGCCTTAAATCCGACCAGAAATAACCTCAAATTGCTGATTTCTCATTTCCAATTTCAAACTTACTTACGGGTTTTTCTATGAAATTTTCTCAAAAACTTGTCTGCATCATGCTGCTGGTCATCGCCGCGTTTTTTGCCGTGGGCGGTGCGGTACTGGTCAACGGCAGCTTTATGGACCGCCTGAGCGCAGCCGCCGAGCAGGAACAAAGCATGCACGCCATGCTGTGCGGCGTGGTGGAGGATTACTACCTGGACCAGACCGGCCGCGGCGAAGATACCTGCGGGGATGATTTTATCACCGCCGCCACCTGGCGCGCAGGGGATCTGGCCCGTGGGGTTTATTCCCAGGGGCTGTTCCGCGCATCCGCTGACCCCGCCCAGGACGAAGCCTATGCCATATACGGCCTGCAGGACGGCCAAAGCATTTTGCAGTACGGCCCCAATGTGACCCGCACCTACCGCAGCGATCTGCTGGGCGGCCTTGTGATGGTAAACACCTTTGATGTAACGGAGATTTTTGCCGCGCGCAACCGCAGCCTGCAGCGCTTTTTCCTGCTGGAAGCTGCCGTGGTGGCCGGGGCTGCCGTGGTGGTCTGGCTTGTCAGCCGCCGCCTGACCCACCCACTGACCGTGCTGACCGCCGCCAGCGCCCGCATTGCCGCGGGTGATTATGCCTTGCGCACCAGGATGCACACCGGGGATGAGCTTGAAATCCTGAGCCAGGGCTTTGACCAGATGGCCGGTGCCGTGCAGGACAAAGTGGAAGCTCTGGAGCTTTCGGTCCAGCAGCGGGATGATTTTGTGGGTGCGTTTACCCATGAGCTCAAAACCCCCATGACCGGCATCATCGGCTATGCCGACCTTTTGCGCAGCATGCAGCCAGACCCCGAAGAACAGCGTGAAGCCGCCGGGGCCATCTTCCATGAAGCCCAGCGGTTGGAAGCCTTAAGCGGAAAGCTGCTGCAGCTGATGGGCCTGGGTGAGCACGCCCCCCAACTGGTACCCGTGCAGCTGGATTCTGTTTTTGCCGAAGCGCGCCGCGCCGTTGCCCCCGCTCTGAACGGCTGCATTCTGACCATGCAGTCCAACGGCCTGACCGTGCAGGGAGATGCCGACCTGCTGTGTGATCTCGTCATCAACCTTGTCACCAACGCCGCCAAGGCCAGCACCCCCAGCAGCGCCATTGCGGTCTGCGCCGAACAGGCAGATGGTTCCATCCGGCTGACGGTTCAGGACCACGGCCAGGGCATCCCGGCGGACAAGCTGGCCCGCGTGGTGGAGCCGTTTTATATGGTGGATAAATCCCGTTCCCGCCGCCAGGGCGGCAGCGGCCTGGGCCTGGCCCTGTGCAGCCGCATTGCCCAGGCCCACGGCGGAACGCTTGCCATGGAAAGCGAGCTTGGCAAAGGCACCACCGTAACCGTCACCCTGCCCGCACCGAACCAAACCGCCGCCGAACTCGCACAGGAGGAACCCGTATGAAAACCACAAAACGCGGCAAGCTGCTGATGCTGGCCTGCGCCGCCCTGGTGGCTGTGCTGGCCTGCCTGCCGCTGCTCTGGTTCCGCGCACAGGATGCCCGTATGTTCGGCACCGTCAATCAAAGCTCTGGCCTGTATGAATCCCGCGAAGTCAGCGGGGATGATTTTTATCTATTACAGCAGGTCAAAAACCGCACCCAGATGAACCGCACGGACTGGATGGTTTCCGCCGGGCTGGACGGCACAGCAGCCCTGTATACCCCCGCCGGGAGCAGCCGCTACAACATGACCTCCAGCGATACCGCCGCTGATTTTGCCGCCAGCCTGCTGACCCAGCTCCATGATGCCGAGGTATTGCCGGACACCTGGTACCATGTGGCAGCCGATAACCTGAGCAGCTACAGCAGCGGCGAGCTATATACTTCCAGTGATTCCCTTGGCATTACGCGGCTGCTGCGCTACCCCCATGCCGCCTATGATGAAAGCGACCCCGAATACAACGAATCCCCCACATTCGCCCTGGATTATGATAATAAAACCGGCCGCCTGCTGAACCTGTGGGTTCAGGCCCCGCTGGACGATCCCACCCTGCTGTCCGGCAGCCCGGTATTGCTGAATATCTCCGACCTGCTGAACGCCTGGGTGCAGTGGGAGGGCCTTACCGACCTGGGCGACTGGACCGTGCCTTACGGCAGCGATTACGCCGAAACCGGCCTGTACAGCGCCAGAGGCAACGCCCTGCTGACCTGTGTGTACGGCTCCTTTACCCTTGACGATGTTCCCCGCGCCTATTACAGCATGCAGCTGACCTGGCAGCCCTATGCCCCCACCCCGCAGCCGGGCAGCACCGATCTGTTGCCCGCCGAGCCGCTGCCAGAAACCAGCGATTATTATTACACTGACGTCATCGCTTACCAGTGGGACGATGACCGCGCTGCCGCTGTGTTTGATTATGATGCCAACCTGATCCTTCGCACTAACCTGAGTACCGGCGTGCAGACCGTGTTCTGTGATGTGCCCGGCTGCACCCATACCACCAGCAGCTGCCCTGCCCGCATCACGGACCAGATGTATTCTCTGGTTCCCGCCGGGGATTGCGTTTACCTTGTTTACGGCACCTATTCGCCCACAACGGCAAAGGGCGCTTCCGGCGCGGATATCAACGCCATGTCGGACGATGAAATCATGCGCTGGGCGCGCGCGGCAGATGCCGGGGTTCCGCTGGCCCTTTATCCCCAGGAGCTGGAGCCTTACACCCAGGAGGATGTTACCGCCGCCCGCCGCTGGATGCAGAACGCCTTTGGCCAGGGCCGCATTGAAATGCTGGACGGCACCACCCGCACCGAGCTTGTCCGGCTGGATCATGACGCCGTATATATCGGCGGCTGCGATTCCACCTATTTATACGGCATCATGCGGAGCCAGCAGGGCGAAGAGCCCACCCGCTGGTTCCGCATGGAGCGCACCACCGGCCAGTACGAAACCATGCCCATCCCGGATACCGACCACCTCTGCGGTGTCTGGAACAACCAGCTTGTGCTGTTCCGGGAGCGCTGCGCCGAACCGTTCACTTCCGATAAAATGTCCGATTACAGCCTGGCCGGCAGTTATTCTTCCCGGTTCCAGAACACCAGTTATGACGTTGTGCTGTACGACCCCGTCACCGCCCAAAGCCGGCGGTTATACAGCCTGAACGAAAATTCCGGTTCTTTCACCCATGCCGCGCTGTATGGGGATTCTCTCTATCTGAATACCAGCATTTGGGAGAATCCGGATGATACCCCGTTCAACGCCATCCGGCTCAACCTGCGCAACGGGGAGCAGACCGCGCTGGAATCCCTTTTGGGGATCGACCGTTCCGATTATCCTTACGGTTATCTGTTGGGTTCTTCCACGGTTGCCAACCTCTACTCCCAAAAATGGGGCACCATGATGCTGTTTCGTTCCAACAGCGGTCAGGGCGGCGAAAGCCTGCTGCTGAACTTTGCCGCCGGCAGCGTGTTCCACACCAGCTGGCAGGCAGGTGAAAGCACCTATATTGCCGCCGAATCCCCTATGGGCCAGTTGTTGCTGCTTTCCTGGGTGTATGATGACCTTTCGGACAACTGGTCCCAGACCTACCAGCAGTACCTTGCCCCCGCCAGTGATCCCACCATCATGACCCCCGTTGCCATGTGGGAACCGGGGCAGTAAACCTCCGCCCCGTAGGCGGTCGTAACCAATTTTTTACCAGTGTAAATTGATGGTTTGTTCACGGTTTGTTTACGTCGCGGTGGTTGTTATTGCCGGGGCAGTGTGGTATACTCACCCCCAAGATGTATCTGAAAGCAAAGAAGCCGACGAATTTTTCGCCTTTTCAGCTACACCCTAAGAAAGGGGGAATCTGCATGAAACATCTGCGTTCCTTTTTTGCGGTGCTACTGGCCGCAGCCGTCTGCGCGGCGGTGGTGCTGTTTTCCGGCTGTGGGGCATCCGTTCAGGTGCAGCAGCTTACCATCCCCGGCGAGCGCGGCAGCATCCATGCCACGCTGACCACCCCTGCCAATGCCGAAAACATACCTGCCGTGGTGATCTGCCACGGCTTTACCGGCAACCGCCAGCTGGACGGCCACGCCAAGCCGCTGGCCAAAACGCTGGCCCAGCACGGCATTGCCAGCATCGCCATTGACTTCGCGGGCAGCGGCGAAAGCGAGGAGCCGTTCACCGCTTACACCCCCGCCAACATGCGGGATGATATCACTTCTGCCATCACCTACCTGACCGACACTGTGGGTGCCGACCCGGAGCGCATCGGCCTGCTGGGCCACAGCATGGGCGGCCGCGCCGTCAGCGTCTACCTGAAAGATTCCATCAAAGCCGCCGCCCTGTGGGCACCGGCGGATAACACAGGGCTGGACGGGCTGGAATTTCTGGACCACAGCGCCGAGGGCCGCCAGGCTATTTATGACGGTGCCATACAGAACGGCGTGCTGGACCTGCCCAAGTGGGGCGTAACGATCAGCGCCGATTTTGTGCAGCAGGTTGCCGACCAGGACCCCACCGCCAGCCTGCGCACCTACAACGGCCCTCTGCTGCTGGCTTATACCGCCGGGGATGCCGAATTGCTGAGCCAGACCACCATTGACCTGACCCGCCAGGCTGCCGCCGAACACAGCGGCCCTCTGGTGGACCTGACCGGCCAGTATGAGGACGCCACTCACAATTTCACCGCCGCATCCGGCAAAAAAATCGACGATTTCTCCGTCCGCCGCCGCATCGAATCTGCCACCGCAGAATTTTTTGAAGAATATCTATAACCCATCCCTATTTGCCGCTGCCCCACCGGGCCGCGGCATTTTTTATGATAATTTTAAGGCAATACCGCACAATTCCCGCCTTGCGGCTTAAGCACCGCTCCGGCAGCTGCGGCACGGCATCTGCGTTGCCAAAATGCTCGATAATGTCGGGTTGCGGTACCCGCATCGTGCTTCGGGGGCAAAAGCCCCTCGCACTCTGCGACCGCTGCCCCTGCTTCGGTTCGCTGTTTCCGCCACTGGCGGCGCTCACCTTTGCAGCATCCAGTATTATCTGCGCTTTTGGCTTGGCATCTGCCGCACCTCGCTCGCCGTATCGGCACTTAGAATTGTGCGGTGTTGCCCTAGGCCCCTCCGGGACGTCGAGGACGCCGTCCCCTACATATATTTTCATGATTCATCACAAATTTATTTTGCTCCATTCCCCCCGCCCTACCCACCACCTTTCCCCGCCCCAATTCCTAATTTCTAATTCCTAATTAACTCTTACCTCCTCCCTCCTAACTCCTAACTACTTCCTTCGCCCCACCGCAATTTTACAACTCCGCCCCCTTTCCGCCGGGGGTAAAATGTGATATAGTATAGAGGTATAGGATTTTGTCAAAAAGGGAGGGCTGAAATGGCACCCATTATCCATACCGTCAACCTGCGCAAGGTGTATGCCGTGGGCAAAGAACGGGTCGTTGCCCTGAACGATGTTTCTATCTCCATTGAAAAAGGGGAATTCTGCTGCATCGTGGGCCAGTCCGGCAGTGGCAAAAGTACCCTGCTGAATCAGCTGGCCGGGCTGGAAAAACCGACCCGCGGCAAGGTATTCATCGGTTCGCACGAGATCAGCGCTATGACCGAAGATGAGCTGGCCAAGTTCCGCCAGGCACACCTGGGCTTTATTTTTCAGAGCTACAACCTGCTGCCCACCATGACGGCGGCAGAAAACGTTGCTCTGCCGCTGATGTTCAAGGGCATTTCCCGCTCCCAGCGCCTTGCCATGGCCCGCAAAGAGTTAAAAACCATGGGCCTTGGCGGCCGTGCCGAACACATGCCCACCGAAATGAGCGGCGGCCAGCAGCAGCGCGTGGGCATCGCCCGCGCCTTTGTCAGCAAGCCGCGCGTGATCTTTGCGGACGAACCCACCGGCAACCTGGACTCTATCACATCCAAACAGGTGCTCTACCGCATGCTGCAAATATCCAAGCAGATGGGCACCACCTTTGTCATGGTCACCCATGAACCGGAGCTGGCCTCCTGTGCAGACCGCATTATTACCATTCTGGACGGCAAGGTGCAGTCCGATGTGGTGCAGGATCCCGCCACAAGGGAGCGCAACCGCGAAGCCCTGTTCGCCAGCCTGGAGGGCAACATGCGGATCGGCGGCGACTCTGCCAGCGGCGAAGTTCACCAGAAAACCGCAGCCGAGCTTGCCTCTTACGCAGCCCCTGCTGCCGCAGCCCAGCAGCCCGAACAACCAAAACCGTAAATTTTGCCCACTCATTCAGGAATATCAAAGCCATAGGCAATACCGCATAATTCTAAGTGCCGATACGGCGAGCGAGGTGCGGCAGCTGCTAGGCCAAAAGCGCAGATAATACTGGATGTCTTATCGAGCATTTTGGCAACGCAGATGCCGTGCCGCAGCCGTCGGAGCGGTGCTTAAGCCGTAAGGCGGGAATTGTGCGGTGTTGCCCATAGAAAAAGATGGAATCAATTTAAGGAGGACCCCGGAGTGAAAAAAGCTTCCCGTTTTGCCGCCCTGCTGGCGGCCGTCATGCTCTTCGGCAGCGTGGCTGCTACGCCCGCCCTGGCCGCAAATGATGATGCCCCCAATTCGCAAGTGACCGCTAATGACCAAGAAGCCTCCGACAACAACAGCTCGGACAAAAATCATGACGATCCCGATTCGACGCCATCCCCCCAGCCCAACAACAGCGGCTCGGCCTACATCATTGCTCAGACTGTGACCGATGCCGCAGGCGGCGAGATCACCACCATTGACCGAGACAGCCGGTTTAACCTGATTCTGCGCGTGGCGGATTACGGTGCTTACAACAACTTCATTCCCGCGGACCAGATCTCTGCCCGCATCAACTCCTCCGCGTTCACCTTTACCGGCAACGCCGAAGTTGGCCAGCTGTACGAGGAAACCGACGCCAACGGTGCCGGTTACTACAGCTATGTACTGCTGTTCCGCGATGTGATCTACAACGGCGGCGGCAACAGCGTACCCATCAACCTGAGTTACCTGAATTCCACCATGGCGATGCAGCAGCTCAGCGTTACCCTGGGCCAGTGCGTGGACGAAGACCCCGATACCCCCAACCTGATGATCCGCGCTTCCAGCTACGGCAATGAAGCGGTTGTGGCCGGGACGCCCTTTACCCTGACCCTGACCCTGTACGCCACCGGCGGCCAGGAGAACCTGAACGATGTGGTCATCTCGCTGACCCTGCCGGACGGCATCACCATGACCAGCGGCAGCCTGAGCAGCTACCTGGGCACCATGGCCCCCAAGTCCACCCGCGATGTCAGCTTCAGCCTGACCCCCAGCGCCGGGTTTACCGGCGGCGTGGCCAACATTACCGTGAACAGTGTGGGTACCGGCGCGGACACCAACAAGGCCGTTACCGGTATGTCCACCACCATCTCAGTTCCGGTATCTCAGCCGGACCGCTTTGAGTTGGGCCAGCTGGAACTCAGCGACAGCATTACGCTGGGCGATTCCGCTTCCGTCACCCTGAACTTTGTCAACAAGGGCCGCGACGCCCTTTCCAACCTGGAAGCCACCCTTTCCGGCGATAACCTGGGCGCCGACACCACTGTGCAGTACATTGGCAACCTGAACGCCGGTTCCTCCAACAGCGTGGATTTTGACATGACCCCCACCCAGGAAGGCACCTGCAACGGTACCATCACCCTGACCTATGAGGACGCCAACGGCACCCTGAAAACCGTCAGCAAAGATTTTTCCTTCTCTGTTCAGCCGGCCATGGACTACGGCAATTCTGGCGATATGGACTCTAACATAGATGACATGCAGCCCCAGCAGACCGGCCTGCCCCTGTGGGCCTATCTGGCAATCGGCGCTGCTGTGATCGTGGTGGTAGTTGTGATCGTTGTGGTGGTACGCAAAAAGAAGAAGGCCGCCGCACTTGCCAAGCTGGAGGAAGGCAACGATGAAGATATCTGACCAGATCGGGCTGGCTGTCACCAACCTGTCCCGCCGCAAGGGCCGCACGGCACTGACCGTTGTGGGCGTCGTTGTGGGCATCTGTGCGGTTATCGTTATGATCTCCATGGGCATTGCGGAAAGCCATAACAACGACGAAATGCTCAAAAATATGGGCGGCCTGACCAAGATTGAGGTATACAACTACGGCAGCCAGAACATCAATGGGCAGGAGGTCAAGCTGGATAACGAAGCCGTCCAGCGGTTCCGCAAGATCGACCACGTTACGGCTGTCACCCCCTATTACCAGCCGGACCTGAACCTGTATGTAGAAGCAGGCAAAAACAACCGCTACCGCGCCAGTTATGTATGGAGCGTTCTCGGCCTGGATCCGGACACCATGCCCCTGCTGGACAACAAGCTGGAAAGCGGCGACTGGCCCAAAAGCGGCGTGAATTACGGCAAGGATGTGATCCCCGTTGTGGTGGGCAAGGAGTTTTTGTATCAGTTTGAGGATACCCGCCGCAGCCAAAACAGCTCCAAACGCCAGCGCTGGAGCGGCGAAACCGATGCCAACGGCAACCAGCTGCCGCCCTTTGTGGATGCTACCAAGGATACCTTTACCCTGACCCTGACCAATGGTGACACCGAGAGCCCCAAGACCCAGAGCTACAAGCTCAAAATCGTTGGCGTTGTCTCGGAAGAATCCGAGGATTACATGCTGCAATACGGCATTACTTTCCGCCTGAACGACCTTCTGATGCTGAGCGAAGCCTACAGCAAGCTGGCCAAAACGGATTTTAACCCCAAAAAAGTGACCTATAACGAAGTGTACATTAAGGTCGATGACATCAAGAATGTGGATAAGATCTGCGATACCTTAAAAGAGGAAGGCTACCAGATCAGCTCCATGGTGGATTACCGCAAGCAGATGCAGCAGCAGACCGCACAGCGCCAGCTGCGCCTGGCTGGTCTGGCGGCCATCAGCCTGTTTGTTGCCGCGCTGAACATCGCCAACACCATGACGATGGCCATTTACGAGCGCACCCGTGAGATCGGCGTGATGAAAGTTCTGGGCTGCGAGATTGGCAACATCCGGCGGATGTTCCTGATTGAAAGCGGTATGATCGGCTTTATCGGCGGCGTAGCCGGTACGATTTTAAGCTACATCATCAGCTTTGGCATGAACAACATGACGATGATCGTATACGGCCTGAACACCCTGCTGATGAAGCTGGGCATCAACGCCACCATCGACCTCAGCTCCCTGATGGGCAGCAGCGATTCGATGTATTACGGCGGTGGAATGTACATGTCTGATTCCGGCAGCGGAACCGTCATGTCCATCATTCCTATCTGGCTGGTGCTGGCTGCCATCGGCTTTGCCGTGGTGGTGGGCCTGCTTTCCGGCATCGTTCCCGCCAGCCGCGCCGTTCGCATCAGCGCCCTGGAGGCCATCCGGCACGATTAAATCAAATGCGCCTTCCCGCAAGGGAGGGCGCGTTTTTGTTTGAATGAAAAAAGAATAGATAATAATAAATAATAATAAATAATTTCGGTGGACCGCAGAGTTCTGCATTCTATGTATTAACCTTTTAGTTTATAGAGACCATAGGGGGCGCACAATGTGCGCCCGCCATCTTTATTACAGAGTGTACCATAAATCATATCTGTAGGGCGGGATGCCCTCATCCCGCCGCAGAGAGACATCATAAAATTGTACCACCTGCCCACGTTACGGCCCGCCCCACGGGACGATGCAAGCATCGTCCCCTACAAATCTCTTTTTCTGTTCGCGGCAAAATTTTACCTTTCTTCCCCTTCAATACATTTTCTTCCTCGTCATCATACAAAAAACGCGCACAGCGCCCGATATTTATCGGCGCTGTGCGCGTTTTGCTAACTCCTAACTCCTAACTTTCTCCGGTATCTGCGCCCCAATAATTGCCGCAAACATCAACGCGCACCCTGCCAGTTCTACGCCGGAAAGGGTCTGGCCCAAAATCAGCCAGCCGGCCAGGGCGCTGAACACGCTTTCCATGCACATGGCCATGCTGGCAATGGTGGGGTCAAGTTCTTTCTGGCCCACAATTTGCAGCGTGTAGGCCACACCGCTGGACAAAATGCCGCAGTAAGCAATAGATACCGCCGCTCCCTGGATCTGGGCAAAGGTCGGCGTTTCAAACACAAACATAAAAATAGTGGAAAGGACCGCCGTTGCAAAAAATTCCGCAAAGCTCAGCTGCACACCGTCCAGCCTGGGGCTGTAATGATCCACCAGCATAATCTGGAACGCAAACAGCAGCGAGCAGAGCAGCAGCATCCATTCGCCGCCGGTCAGGGTCAGGGTATCGTGCCCCGCCAGGCACAGCAGGTAAAGCCCCGCCAGGCTGATGCAGGCGCAGATTCCCAGTTTGATCCCCGGCCGCCGCCCAAAGAACACCCCCAGCAGCGGTACCAGCACCACATACAGCGCCGTCAAAAAGCCCGCCTTGGCCGTGCTGGTGGTGCCAATGCCGATCTGCTGTGCCGCCGAAGCCGCAAACAGCGCAATGCCGCAGAACACACCGCCCCGCAGCAGCATCCGGCCATTGATCCAGAACGGAACACCGGGATCCGCTTTGCGGGCCTTGCCGCGGCGCAGCAAAACCAGCACGATCAAAAATGCGCAGGCCAGCCAGCTGCGGGCCGCCAAAAAGGTATACGGCCCCACATAACCGCTGCCCACACTTTGCGCCACAAAGGCTGTGCCCCAGATCAGCGCCCCCAGCAGAAGCAGCAGGGTGTTGCGCAGCTGTTTTTTATCAAAGTTCATCTTTTGATTCCTTTTTTGTTTCAGTCATATCCGCAAAATGCCCCGGCGTCGGTCTGCGTTGACCGCTGCGCCGGGGCACGCTTCATTTTTGGTTATTCTGCATCCGGGGCAACCAGGTCGTCGCTGCCAATGCCCTCAATTTTCACGCCGCCGGTAATGTAGAACATACCAGAGTCATAGCTGACATTGGCCTTGTACAACCTGCCGGGGGTCAAACCGGAGATGGTATAGGTGCTGCACTCCCCGCCGGTCGGGAAATACACCGTGGTGCCCGCCACATAGGAAGTGGTTGCCTTATCCTCCGAAAGTTCCCACAGCGCCACCTTGAACTCCAGAATACCGGTGGATTCGGTGGTGCCATAGCCCGTTACCTGCACGGTATCGGAACCCGCCACAAAATACTCGGTGTTGCGGTTCTGGATGCTGTTAAACGCAACATACAGCGTCCCATCCTGCACCTGTTGGTTCCAGTGGACCGAGGTATCCTGCAGCCCATCCGGGAAGTTCACCTCACCGCCGGGCTGCGCCACAATTTCGTCCGCCTCATCGTCATCGGAACCTTCTTCACGCAGGCCCAGCAGGTCTGCCGTTTTCAAAATCAGATTGCTTGCTACTTCCTTGGGGCTGCAGGCGGTCAGGCTGAGCGCCAGAACCGCTGCCAGCACAAGTGCAGCTGCACGTTTTGCCAGTTTCATCATTCATTGCCCTCCATGGCAGGTAAAGCTGTTTGTAACCCTTTTATTATATCCCAATTCGCCGGGCAGGACAAGTGCTTCTTGGTGAAAACCTGGTAAAACCTAAGGCAATACCGCATAATTCTAAGTGCCGATACGGCGAGCGAGGTGCGGCAG
>OLOL01001741.1_pt1 | contig 17632 bp, 16 predicted proteins | sample 1673081 | NCBI WGS metagenome assembly OLOL01 (sample SAMEA3136753, study PRJEB25190) | human gut metagenome
CCCCCAGCCACTCCATACGGCCCGTCAGCTTCTTCAGCTCCCGCATCAGTGCCAGACGCCGCTGGGGCGTCAGCTCCTCCTGCTCCAGCAGGGACAGGGTCAGGCGCATGGCCGTCAGGGGCGTCCGCAGTTCGTGGGTGAAATTATCCGTAAAACGCTGCTGCTCCTGGTTTTTTCTTTTAAGCTCCTCCACCGTGCTTTCAATGGCATCCGCCATTTTGTTATAGCTGTCCGCCAGTTCTCCCGCTTCATCCTTTGCTTTGATCTGTATTCTCTCCCGGTAATTCCCTTCCCCGATTTTCCTCACGGAAGCGGTGAGCAGGCGGAGGGTTTTCGTCAGCCGGCCGGTGAGAAGAAACAGGCCCGCGGCAAGCAGCAGCAGGGTCACGGCGGCAAGCCGGAGGAAAAAGGCATACTGCTGCGCCCGATCCGCATAGATACCGCTGATATCCACGAAAAAGAGATTTCTGATCTGTGTATCCTTCAGCGGAAAAAAGCTGCTTAAAATCAAATATTCCTTCCCGTCAATTTCCTGCCTGCTGTATTCGGCCATCCTGCCGATATAATTAGCCTTCACCGTCACCGGCTGTTTAAAATCCAGAGTGCTGTACAGCACCCTGTCCTCCGCCAGGATCTCCAGCGCGGTTCCCTGGGTATTCACCCTGCTGTCCAGATATTCCATGACTGCATTCAGATACCTGGCATCCCCTCCGTTTTTTTCCCCTTCAGCCCACACATACTGTTCGATTCCCGAGGAAATACTCTCCTGTTCATCCCTGGCCTGCTGCAGGATACGGTTAAAGGAGAGCTTGCAGTTATTTTCAATGGTCAGTATATTCGCTCCTGTAAACACTGCCATGAAGAGCAAAAGAGTGGAAATGACTATTTTTTGTCTCAGCTTCATTCTTTATCCGCCTCCAGTCTGTATCCTATTTTTCTTACCGAAACGATGACGCCTTCCAGATCCAGCTTTTTCTTCAGGCGCTGGATATGCACGTCCACCGTCCTGCTTTCCGGATCATATTCCCCGCCCCAGACCTCTTCATAGATCCGGTCGCGGAACAAGGCTATATTCCTGTTGCGGAGAAAGAGCTGCAAAAGCTCCAGTTCCTTCATGGTGAGTTCTATTTCCGTTCCGTCCCTTTTTACCGTCCGGGATTCCATATCAATGTCCAGACCCGCTAATTTTATCTTATTCTGCCCCTTGTGATACCGTCTCAGCACGCTTTCCACCCTGGCCGTAAGCTCCGCCAGCTCAAAGGGCTTTGTAATATAATCATCCGCCCCCGCCCTCAGGCCCTTTACCTTATCCTCCAGGCTGGATTTCGCCGTGATGAATATAACAGGGATTTCAAATTCCCTGACGTATTCCAGCAGCTCATATCCGTCGATTTCCGGAAGCATAATATCCAGAAGAATCAGGTCATAACGCTTCTCCTCCAGTAAATCCGCAGCCGCCTTTCCATCATAGACGCACTCGCAGGAATATCCCGCTTTTTCCAGCCCTATGCGGATGAGCCTGGCAATCATTTCCTCATCCTCCACAATCAATATCTTCACTGCCGGCAGCCTCCTTTCCTTTCTGTTATGAACCGTAGTATACGCCCCGTTTGTAACAGAATTGAAACATAATACTACCATATTTTCCGTTTTTCTGCTCAGCCTGCGCCCATCCAATTTCCGGAAAATTCTCCGGCATTCCTGCCGTGAATATCCCGGCAGGACAAAAGCGGCTGATCCTACTCACATTCCGGTAGGATCGGCCGCCTTTACTCCGCCTTCTTTAATATCTTTTCCCTGTATTCACTGGGCGTCATCCCCATATATTGCTTAAATACCTTGTTAAAATACCTGGCATTATCATAACCCACCATAATGCTGATATCCGCAATCCGGTTTTCCGGGTTTTCCAGAAGCTTTTTCACCTGCTCCATCCGGATCTCCGTCATATATTCCACAAAGTTTTTCCCCGTCTTCTCCTTAAAGAGCCTGCTTAAATAATTAGGGTGTAAATAAAACTGCTCGGCAAGCATATTCAGGGTAATATTTTTACTGTAATTCTGTCTGATAAACAGCTGGATTTCGCGGATTACCCCCTTCCCCAGCTGCTTTTCGTCCGTTCTTTCAAGCCCTGTTGCAAGAAACCTCACATAATCTGTCATACAGCCGATTGTCGCCTTATATTCATTACAGAAAAGTATTTTTTCCAGCGCCTTATTCAGCTGTCCGTGAAGATCAAGCCCTTTCAAATCCATCCCTTCCAAAAGGCTGTTCATCTCGATCAGGCATCGGATGCATGTGGTCTGGAACTGCATGATGACCGGCCGCTGCAGGCAGATATTCTCAAGAGCCTGTTCCATCTGTTCCGCCACTCCGGATCTCTCCTCCGGGTTCATAAGCCTTCCCGTCAGATCCTTTACGATATCCGGAACCTCCGGTGCGCTCTGTGAGAAGAGAGTCTCAATATTTTTATACCAGACAATTCCATGCATTTCTCTCGCCATATGATAGCGCAGGGCGTACTCGGCTTCCCGGTAGCCTTCCCTTAAATCCCGGATCCCCCGCTTGTATTTACTGAGCCCGCAGGCCCATTCCTGTTCCACCCGGCAGGTCTGTTCCAGCATAACCACAAAATTTTCCGCTTCCGCCTCCTCACTGCAGGGCACAATCGCAAACACTCCGTATACATCCTGATCTAAAATATAGGAACCGGGAACCACTGCCTTGATATTTCTTCGAAGCTCCTCTTTTTTTTCAGCAAGCTCCTCGTCCGATATCTCATTATCCAGTAATCTGGCGGAAAAACCGTACCATTGCTCCAGCTCCGGCAGCTGGTATTTTTCCTGCTCCACCTCGGCAACCCCTTTTACCACCGATATAAGCAGCCCTTCGATCCGGTTGTCGCGGATCTCCTGTTCCCTGTCTTCTTTCTCAAATTCCTCCTTCAGCCTTTCCAGAAGAGCTTCCACTTCCTTTAAATTAACAGGCTTGGTGAGGTAATCCACCGCGCCGTACCGGATCGCCTCCCTTGCATAGGAAAATTCACTGAAACCGCTCAGTATCACCGTCTTCACCCCGGGCCGGGATTTCCTCAGAATCTGCAGCATATCCAGCCCCGTTTTCCCGGGCATACGGATATCCAGAAAAATAACGTCGGCCTCCGCATGTTCCAGCTGCAGGAGCGCTTCATCCACACTGTTGGCAATTCCCGCAACCACAAACCCATGCTCCTGCCATTTGACAAACTGGGCCAGGCCCCTGCATACAATCTCCTCATCATCAACGATCCATACTTTGTATGCCATCCTGTTCCCCTCCCCTGTTCTTTTCCATATTTTCCGAGCAGTTCCTCACCGGCAGTGAAATTATTATTTCGGTTCCTTCCCCGATTCTGCTGGTTATCCGTATTCCGTAGCCTTCCCCATAGAAAAGCCGTATCCTCTGGTTTACATTCACAAGCCCTATATTTTCTTCTGCAAAAGCATTCCTCTCCATGGTGAGAGACAGCTTTTCCAGCTCCTCCCCGGACATTCCTTTTCCATTATCCTTAATTCTTATAAAAAGCTTTTCTTCCTCCCGATATGCGCGGATCGTGATCCGGTACCCCCTGCTGGCGTCACCGAAGGCATGTACCACCGCATTTTCCATGATCGGCTGCAGCATGAACTGGGGAACGTATAGCTGTTCCTCCTCCGGTTCCACATGGATTTCCAGCTGTATTTTTTCCCTGTGCCGGAAATTAATAACCTCCAGATACGTTTTCGCATGCTCTATCCCTTCCTTCAGGGTAATCGTATTTCCCCCGGTACGCATGCCCATACGGTAAAGCTGGCTGAACTTTTCAATCATCTGCGTGACAGGGCTTTCCCCGTTCGCTTCATACATGGCCTCCCAGCGGATAATATCCAGCGTATTATACAGGAAATGGGGATTGATCTGCATCAGCAGGGCATCCAGCCTTGCATTGGTCCAGCTGATGGAAACCTCCTGTCTTCTGATTTCCGACAGGTAAACCTGTTCGATGAGCTGATCGGTCTTATCCGCCATCTCATTAAAACGATCTCCTAAAATAGTGATCTCATCCTTTCCGGAGTTGGGAAATCTCTCATTCCATTTTCCGTCCCCGGTCATCTGCATAACCTTAATCAGCTGGCCTATCGGCTCCGAAATACTGCTGGTAACATAATAGGAAATTACGGTACAGGCGATCACCACCGCCAGCAGCACCATAATACACAGGTTCCTGATTTGATAGGTACCCGCATACAGCACCGCCAAATCCACGACATGGGCTACAAAGACATCGGTATTGGGTATTTTTTCATACGCCAGAAGCAGCTCCTGCCCGTCACTGTTCATCTGCGATATTCCCTTGCCGTTCCCCTTCATTTCCTGAAACAGCAGTCCGTCCCTGGGAAAAGCGGGCGCCGATATGCTGGGATTAAACCACATCAGAATCCCGTCCTCCCCTATCAGGAACGTATTTCCGTCATTATATTCCTCATACCCTTCCATTGCCCCGGAAAATGCGTTCAAATCAATGTTGAGAAGAAGGACGCCGAGGAATTCCCTGTCGGCGGGCGCATACACCGCGATGCCCAGGGTTACGATATTGGCAAGGCCATAGACATTCTGTTCGTTTTTATAAAAAACCGACGTCTGCTCCGCCGTATCAAACCAGACGGGATACCCTCTTTTTTCCTGGGGAAGCGTATAAAATTCCGTCTCATAAAACGCATCCGGATCCCGTATGATCCCTCCCCGGCGGTATCCCCCCGGCTCCACCATATAATACTGATCTTCAGGCGTGACAAACTGGACATTTACGATATATTTCCGTCCATAACCCATATTGTAAAGCGCATTTTCGATACAGTAACGGTTCTGTTCATATTCACCGCTCTCCGTGTCGGTTTTTGATCCCGCATTTTCCAGCAGCGCGCGCACTACCTGGCTGTTATCATAAAACCGCAGGGCTTCCTCTTCGTACTCCTGCATGGTGTCTTCTATTTTCATGGCGGCATTCTGAACCAGCAGGGATATATACTTGTCTATATTTTTACTGATTTCATCCGAATACTTGTAAAAGCTGAAAAAAGTGAGAAATATAGCTGCTGATATAATCAGCAGCATAAATGACAAATTAAGCCTGCGGAAGATACTCACCTTCCGCAGGATCATCCTGATATGCCTGTTGGCTCTTCTTCCCGCTTCCTTCACCCTCTTCAGTACATTCATACGTCTGGATCCCTCCGTAAAACATATGTCCTGTTGGAATTATACCATAAGCAGCTGTAAATGCCAAAAAGTGCAAGAATAAATTCTCACACTTTCCGGCTGCAAGGTTTTATTTCCCTTTTCCCGTTAAAAAGGTTTATCTCTTGTTGGCTTCATTGAATGCATCCAGCGCTTCTGTTTCACAAAGCTTCTGGGCATCGGCGAACTCTTTTTCCGGATCCGCATTGGGATCAACCAGAATCTTCTGTACCGCCCTGTCTACATAGGAACCGAAATCGGCCTTTCCGTAAAATTCAAGACGTCCCACTACCTTAGCCGCTTCCAGGACTTCCTTATATTCCTCCGGGAATTCATAAAAATCAGTTACGCTCATATCATCACGGGGAATAATCATCGGATTGGGAGCCCCTTTGGTAGCCAGATTTTCAAAATAAGCGGTCAGATAGGCTTTGCTGGTATAGTAGCTGATAAATTCCCAGGCCGCATCCTTCTTCGCCTGATCCGATTTCGCATTAATTACATAACAGGTACCTGCGATAGCCGTTGTCTGATCCCCCGAAGGACCTGCCGGAGGAAGGCAAAGGCCGATATCATCAGGATCGATCCCGTTTGAAATAGCCTCTGATACCCAGTCGCCTGCAAAAGGCATCATTCCCACCTTTCCAAGGCCGAAATTCGCTACAAGATCCCCGAACTTCAAGGTAAGATCACTCTGCAGAACCCCTTCACTGCGAAGTCTCTGATAATATTTCGCCGCCTCAATCACAGCGGGATCGGTAAATGTGAGCTCCGCGGTTCCGTCAGCATTCTCTTTTGTCAGATCGCCGCCGGCCTGCCATACATAATACTGGAAAAACCATTCGGTCCATTCCGCCGCCAGTGTGGCATATCCGGTAATCTGGTTCGAAGGGTCATTGACCTTTTTGGCCGCTTCGATGGCTTCGTCCCAGGTTTTGGGAGGTTCCGTCACTCCTGCCGCCTCAAAAAGAGCCTTATTGTATCCAAAAAGCATGGGGGAAACGGTTGCCGGCAGACCGTAAACGCTGCCGTCCTTTGTAAACATATCCACATACTCCTTCGTGAAATTTCCCCATTCATCCCAGTTATCCGTATAGGCATTGAGCGGTTCCAGAATACCGGCCGCCATATAGGAATTCATCATGGTGAAGGAACAGTTTGCCAGATCGGGCGCATTTCCCGCAGCCACACCCTGATAAAATTCGTTGCCCGGGTCGCCTTCCTTTACCACCTTATTTAAGGTAATCCATGGATGCTCTTCCAGGAACTGATTCTCTATCTCTTCAGAAAAATCATCCGTATTACGGCTTGTTACCCATAAGGTTAACTCCACAGGCTCCCTTTCCATATCCGCCGCCTCCGTTTCCGGCGCCGCTGCTTCCGTCCCGGCCTTCTGCGGTTCAGAAGCCTGCTCCGATGGCTCCGCCGCCGTATTTTCCGCAGGCTTACTTCCGCAGCCCGCCATCAAACCGGCTGTCATACACAGTGATAAAGCAATAGCCAGTGCTTTCTTTTTCATCCTGTTTCCTCCTTTTTCTCTTCCCCGAAATAATGGGAACGCGCTTTTGATAGAACTATCATAACAAATATCACTGCTTCTGAAAACGATGCAATATTAACCGAAATCGCTGAAAATGTCACTTATCTTAAGCTTTTTGCGAATGAATGGAAACAGCTTAAGAAAGGTGACATTGAGGTTTATTTTATTGATTTTGCGCCGGACAGAATCTTTATATAATAAGGTTAATTCGTCAGACGTAAAAAAATAATTCATTTTGGGAGGAAATCTCTATGAAAGGCAAAAAAAATACCGGCGGCCCCTTCAGCTATACGTTCCGTAAAAAGGCCGCGCCCTGGTGCATCCTGGCATTGCCCATGGCATTTACCGCATGGCTTAAATACTATCCGATCCTCAGCGCTTTTTTTATTTCCTTATTCAAATATGATCCCATCAACCCGCCCGGGAAATTTGCGGGGCTTTCGAATTATATAGGAATGTTTAAGATGCAGTATTATTGGGATGCCTGGAAAAACACCTTTATCTTTCTGCTGCTTCAGCTGGCCATGTGTTTTTTCATTCCCCTGATCCAGGCACTTTTCTTAAACGAGCTGATCCGGCTCCAGAAATGCCTTACCACCCTTTACATCCTTCCGGCCCTCATTCCCACCTCCGTAAACGTCATTATATGGAAGTGGATCTGGCATCCGGACTACGGCGTTGCCAATCAAATCATCAAATTTTTCGGAGGGCAGCCCCAGGCCTGGCTGAGCGATCCCGGCCTGGTCAAATTCTGTATTATCTTCCCCGGCGTTCTGGGAGGCGGTCTTACCGTTCTTCTGTATCTGTCCGCCATACAGGGAGTTTCCTCCGATATTATGGAATCCGCGGCCCTGGACGGCTGCACGGGCTTCAGTAAAATATTCCGGATCATCCTGCCCAACATTTCCTTCATGATTTTTATCCAGCTGATCATGTGCGTAATCACCACCATGCAGCTGCTGGACGCTCCCTATATGTACGCATCCGGAGGCCCCAGCGGGGCATCCACCACACAGGGGATTTTCATCTATAACGCCTTTAACCAGGATCTCAACTATGGCCGCGGGTCCGCCGCATCCATCGTCCTGCTTTTCGTTATTGCAGGCCTGACCATGCTGCAGATGCATTTTGAAAAATCAGAAAAAGAATAGGAGCGGATATCCATGAAAAATAAAAACAAGACTATCCATGTAAAACCGGGTCCGTCGGAACGAAGGCTGAAAATCTGTGCGGTGGTCATTTCGCTGCTGTTTGCCGCACTCATGCTCTATCCGCTTATTTTTGCCATTTCCAGTTCCATGAAGGACAATGCCAAAATCTATGAAATACCGCCGCAGCTTCTGCCGGACAGCGCCAACAGCCTTTCTGTCGTCATAGATTACTCCGGAATGGAATTCTCTGACGAAGCGCAGATGAAGGACGCCATGCTGCAGGACAATATTCTGGCAATGCTCGGCATCAACTACAAAATGGCCGACCAGTCCATCATGGAAATCAAGGTGTACGGGACAAAAGACGGCAAAACGATTTTTTATTCCAGGGCGCACCAGATGAAGCTTCAAATGGAACGGGATTACGGGATTTATTCCAGCACCACCATTAAAAAAGATGTGCTGCTACATGGGGACCGTTATGTAAGGGCCAGCGATTCCATCGGCTATGAATTCGATCCTGACGGGATCGCCCGGACACCTGCCGAAGGCCTGTCGGATGCCTTTGAGCAGCAGGTATCCCTGCTCCTTTCGGATAATTATCCCCTGAACGGCACGCTTGCCGCTGCCGGCAGCCGTACCAGGAATATTCTGAATCTGGAAAGCTTCAAATACTATCTCCAGATGCCCGCATATATTTATCCCCAGAACGAAACCATCGTCCGGTTCGGTTTTATGACCTTCGTTGCCAACAGTATTATCGTCATCGGCTTCGCCATGATCTCCCAGGTGATCCTCTGCTCCGTCTGTGCCTTCGTGATCAGCCGCCTGCTGACGAAAAAAGCGGGAAACTTCGTCCTCCTCTTTTTTATGGGAGGGATGATGGTCCCCTTTGCCAGCATCATGCTGCCGCAGCTCATCATGTACCGTCAGATAGGCGCCTATAATAACTATGCCGCCCTGCTGCTGCCCTTCCTCTATCCCTTTGGCTTTTATGTCTATCTGTACAAGGGATTTTTCGACCAGATTCCCGGCAGCTATTTCGAAGCAGCCTCCCTGGACGGCGCCAGTAATTTCTACCTGTACACGAAAATCTGCATGCCCCTTTCCAAAGCCATCATTTCCCTGATCGCCCTGCAGACCTTCATCGGGAACTGGAACGATTTCTTCTGGGCCTGGCTGGTAACGGAGGATCAAAGGCTCTGGACGCTGAACGTAGCCCTGTACAATATCTCCAACAACAGAGGAACCAAGCAGAATGCGCTGATGGGGCTTGCCATCGTCACCATCACACCGGTAATCCTGCTGTCAATTCTCTTCTCCAAACAGCTGAAACAGAGTGTCATGGCTTCCGGCGTAAAAGGATAATATTAACCGGCTGCCATACGCTGGAGGCCGGCCATTGTTCCAAATAAAACAGGCCCCGGTAAACGGGACCTGTTTTATTATGGGCATTTTTATCTTAATATAACGGAACTGCGGAAGCAACTACCTCCGGAGGTACTGTCAGCGTATCGTACATGCCAAAGTCAGAGATAACCATTTCGATCGTTCCAGTCTGAACCAGCCCTGAGCTGTCCGCCTCTGCCGGCATTTCCAATCGTAAGCCGACAGGAAGCATGGTAACGGCATCAAAGGTGAAAACTGTGGGATACTTATTTCCAGCCAGGATTTCCGTAAACTGAAATACTTCCCCGTCCGTATAAACCTGCGCAGCGGACTGCCCGACTCCGGGCTTGGTCATTCCTGTCAGCTGAGGCAGGCGGAAATTATCAACGGTCTTGCCGTTATCAGGGAAAAGCATAACCACCCATGCCCGTCCGTTTTTCTGCATATAAACCTTTGTGTTCGCCCCTTCACGCACGATATACTGGTCCGTATACTCTGTTTTGGTTCTGCCGGCGACAGTCATGGAATCACTTGTTGTCTGATGCACCACATTGGGACCTACAATAATCTGCTTCGTAGTAAGTCCCGTACCGCTCAGTTTGGGATTCACGCTATTTGTAATATCTGATATCACCATGTGATCAAAACGGAAGGATGTAACCCCTGCCATGGCCCATTCGATATCTGTACCATCTGATCCGAGGTGACCGGAGCCTCGGTCATTGGCGCGGCCGACGCGGGCAGCGGATACATGGCAAACAGCACCACACTGAGCAATACTCCCCAAATTTTTCTGTTCATAACATAAAGCCCCCTTTTCATTATTCCCTTATAAAACATCTTTTGATGTCTTTACAGAATAATGATACTAAAAAAAATATCATAATACAATATATTTTTTTACGACAGGGAAAGGACACAAATACATCTCCGAATGGACATTGACACTGTTTCTTTAACGATTCTTACTGACTGTACGGGAATCGCGGCGCTGTTTTATAATTCCTCCGGTTCCGATGTTTCCCTTTGCCAGTCCTCCATTAATTCATATAATAGCTGCATCAGTTCTATCCCGCTGCGGAAAAAGACCTTTACTTTTGCATTAATGCTGAGTTCCCCCTGTATGCTGCTGTTTTTTCTGGAAATGACCTGAACACAGGCAATCTTTTTCTTAGGGCCAGCATCCTTTATTTCTTCATCCTCAAACAGGCTGACCATTTTACGATCGTCATATGCCTTAAAAATATCGGACTGCCTCTTAAAGGTTTTCCCTTTCAGGTTATGGTAATCCACGGTAACCTGAGGATAATCTGTGGTATCCATAATATCCTCCATGAGAAGCAGCAGATGATCCAGACCTTCAAAATAAAACGGCCTGTTATCATAATATACCGATTTTACATATCCACTCACCTTCCTGTTGTTATAGGAAAGAAAACATATCACCATTTTACAGGCCATCGGATAATATTGATAGATGCTCTCGGCTGTCTCTCGTATAAGCTTCTCCCTCGTTTTTTCATCATACATACTTTTTTCTCCTTCGTTAAAAACCGACCTGTTTTCCAAAAAGCAAAACACTTTTACTACAGAATTATAGTTATGTTGTTAAAAAAATAATACGACTGTTTACATATCATTCAGATATCGATTATTATATCTGATTGTTCGATTTTTTTCAACAAAATATAATTAAGTAAATGAAAATTCCGTGTGTGTACGGTAAGCAGCAACAGAAAAAAGACATCAAAAAATAAGCCTGTTAAGAATTTGGGTTAACAGGCTTTTGGGCTTGCCCTTAAAAAACGGCGCAAAATTAAAGAGTTATCAAAATGGAGATAACTCAAAAGATTTTACAACATAACTATAATTCTGTTGTATTTTTATATTATCAGCCGGAGTCTTGTCAATGTCTCTTCATGTTCCTTGTAACTGACAGCGATATAACAACGGGTGGTTTCCACAGATGAATGACCAAGAATATCTGCGAGATGGGCGATGTCCTTTTCTATTGCATAATAGCATTTGGCAAATAAGTGCCTGAAATTATGAGGGAATACCTTTTCCGGATTTACTGCCGCTTCCCCGCAGAGCCGTTTTAATTCCCTCCAGATATTACTTCTGTTAAGCGGTTTTCCGTTCCTGCTCTGAAAAAGGCTGCCGTTTTTTATACCGCATTGCGATGCGTAAGCCAGCAGCTTTTCTTTTAAACATTTCGGTATCAGAATGATCCGGTTTTTTCCTTTCATGCTGATTTCTGCTTTTCCTTTTTTTACAGCTTCAAGCGTTATATAGGGAAGCTCACTTATCCGGATTCCCGTGCCTCCCAACGTAAGCATGACAAAATAAAGCCTGTTCTTTTTTCTTCTTTTGGCCGTATCAAGCAAAACTCTGTATTCTTTTTCTGTCAGCTCCCGCGCCTCATCCGCAAAAGCCCTTCTCTGTACTTTTAAAAACTTCACCTTCCACTCGGGTTTGTTGCAAAATTCCAGAAATGAATGGATAGCAGCAAGCTTTACATTAACCGTCTGGGCCTGGAAATTTTTCTTTAAAGCCTCACGGTAATCAAGAATAGATGCCTTGTTTCTTTCATGTCCTTCAAGATAGTCAAGCAGAAGATTCACTTCTCTCATATATTTAATTACCGTAGCCTCTGATTTTTCGTTTTCTATCAGTTCTTCTTTATATCTCTGCAATAAGTCGCTTTTCTCAGATTTTGAATTCATATAGTACCTCCTCTTATTTTCAGATACAGCTTATTATACGGCGTATTATTTTACCCTATAATGGAAAATAATGGAAAGTACGTTTAAAATAGGCGTTTAGGCGGTGAAAATACTATATTTTACATAATTTTAACATTACATCATGCCTGTACAGCCTGAAACCCAAAGAAAATTATAACTTGTCTGCGGATAACAGTCCGCATAACCCCGTTATCCCGGCATATATTGTAACAATAGATTTACCGGGTGCAGCATATGTTAAAAGATTTTATCCACCTCATACAATGCAAGATAAAAAGGCTCCGGGAAGCGGAGGATTTTAAGACCAATCTGCGCAACCAGGTTATCAAATCCGCCCTTTTTCTTCTGGGCGTAGTGGCCTTTGTCAAGTGTGTTACCACCTTTGTGCCCCAGGCGGTTTCCGTCTCAAGCACAATCAACGGAAAAGAGCTTCCCATATACTGTGTGGAAACGGATGAAAAAAAGGTGGCCCTTTCCTTCGATGCCGCCTGGGGAAATGAGGATACGCAGAAAATATTGGAGATACTGGCCAAACATAACGTACATGCGACCTTTTTCATGACAGGGGGATGGGTTGACAGCTATCCTGAAGATGTGAAGGCCATACTCGCCGGCGGCCATGATTTGGGCAACCACAGCGAGAACCATAAAAACATGAGCCAGATCTCCAATGATGACAAAGAACAGGAACTTATGAAGGTACATGAAAAAGTGAAGAATCTTACCGGTTATGAAATGTTCCTCTTCCGCCCTCCGTACGGTGATTATGATAATGATGTCATAAAGACCGCTACGAAATGCGGCTATTACCCGATCCAATGGGATGTGGATTCCCTGGACTGGAAGGATTACGGTGTTGATTCCATCGTAAACACGGTATGCAGCAACAAGCATCTGGGAAACGGTTCCATCATCCTGTGCCATAACGGAGCAAAATTTACGGCGGATGCCCTGGATACCCTGATTACCAACCTGAAAGGGCAGGGATATGAAATTGTTCCCATCTCTGAACTGATTTACCGTGACGGTTACCATATGGATGCGGAAGGACGGCAGGTCAAGGATAAATAGATACAGCTGAAACAGATTCTCATTTTTCCATCCTCCAGCCAGTAACATCATAAAAGACCGGGGTTTTTGTCCGTTTGAAGGAAAGCATACTGCTGCTTATCCTTTTTGACAAAGCCCGGTCTTTTATGATCTTCCTTATTCCTGGTATTGGTAACTGTCCGTGCAGAACAGAGGGAGTTCAGCCAACCTTGTATTATTGCAAAATACGTCCGTCTGTTGAGACAGTGACTACCTGCCAGGGAATGAACTTACCGCTGTTCTTCAGGGCCGTCACGGCCGCATGTTCGATTCCTCCGCAGCAGGGGACTTCCATACGCACCACCGTCAGGCTCCTAATATCATTCCCCGTGATAATTTGGGTCAGTTTATCCGTATAATCGCAGGCATCCAGCTTAGGACAGCCGATCAGCACGATCCTATCCCGAATAAAGTCTTCATGGAAGCGGCCATAGGCATATGCGGTGCAGTCCGCCGCTATCAGCAGACTTGCACCGTTAAAATACGGCGCATTTACCGGTGCCAACTTAATCTGGACCGGCCACTGCGTCAGCTGCGAAATGCCGCCTTCCTCCTTCTGCATTTTTCTTTTCTTATTTTCCAGGACAGCCGTCTCATCATAGCCGGCAGCTTCCCGTTCCACAAAGGTGATGGCCCCTGTGGGACAGGCCGGAAGGCAATCACCCAGGCCGTCACAGTAATCGTCCCTGAGCAGCTTTGCCTTTCCGTTTACCATACCGATCGCTTCTTCATGACAGGCTTTCGCACACAGCCCGCACCCATTGCATTTTTCTTCATCAATATGAATTATTTTACGAATCATACCTTCGTCCTCCTTTTCGTTTTCCCTGACGCAGATACCATAAATATGCCAAAAACGTTTTGTTTTCAATTTGCAGTTCAGGGAACAATCTTGACTTATTGGATTCAGTATAATACAATGACTCACAAATGTATGTTGTTATAACAACAAAGGAGCGGAATGGACTATCAATTTTTACAGAAAACACCTTTATTCAGCGATTCTTCCATCGATGAAATAAAGTCTATGCTGAATTGTCTGGAAGCGGAAAAAAAGAAATTTGCCAAAGGCGATGTGATCTATCGTGCCGGAGATACCGTACAGTCCATGGGATTGGTTCTCTCCGGCCGCGTACAAATTGAAAATGACGATCTGTGGGGGAATAAAAGTGTTCTAGACAGCATAGCCCCCGGCATGGTCTTTGCGGAAACCTATGCTTTCCTTCCCGGCGAACCTCTCATGGTCAGCGCCTGACGCTGGCCGCCGGAGAGCAGGCCCACGGGGTTTTTCATGCGGTCCTCAAGGCCCATGTCGAGCTGCTTGAGCTGCTCGGCGAAGAACTCCTTGTCCTTCTTGCTGATGCGGCTGAACGGATTGCCGTGCGCCGCGCGCAGATACGCGAGGGCAAGATTTTCCTCAATGCTCATGTGCGGCGCGGTGCCGCGCAGCGGGTCCTGAAACAGCCGCCCAATGACACGGCTGCGGTCGTGCTCGCGTGTAAAGGTAATGTCCTTGCCATTTAGCAGAATACGGCCCTCGTCCACATAAAAGCTGCCTGCGATGGCGTTGAAAAGCGTGGACTTGCCCGCGCCGTTTGAGCCGATAACGGTGACGAAATCGCCCTTCTCGAGATGGAGCGACAGATCGGTAACGGCGCGCTTTTCGTTCACCGTTCCGACGTTGAAGGTCTTGGAGATGTGTTGAATGTCCAGCATATCAGTTGCCCCCCTTCCCTTTTGCCGCGGCCTTGCGGCGCTGGAACGCCGCCCACCTTTGGATGCTCGGCGCGGCGATGGCCAGCGCCACGATGATCGCCGTGAGCAGCTTCAGGCACTCCACCGGCACGATCTTCGTGTAGAACACGACCGCGTAGATGAAGCGGTAGATCAGCGAGCCGACGAGCGCGGCGAGCACGCCGCGCGTCATGCTGCGGCGGCCGAGCACCGTTTCGCCGATGATGAGACAGGCAAGGCCGATGACGACGATGCCGGTACCGGAGTTGATGTCCACGGTCTTCTGATACTGGCCCACTATCGCGCCGGCAAGGCCGGTCATGGCATTGGCAAGGCAGAGGCCGACGGAGATGGTGAACGCGGGATTCAGCGACGACGCGCGCACCATGTCGGGATTATCGCCCGTCGCGCGGAGCGACAGGCCGAGATGCGTACCGAGGAAAGCGCGCAGCAGCACCGCCGCAAGTCCGGTAACGATGACCGCAAGCAGCAGCTCATACCATGTCCCGCCGATGCCAGCGTCGCGCGCCAGCGTGAACACGGTGTCGGAGCCGAGCAGGCTTTGATTGGCCTTCCACCCCATCGCCATGAGCTTCACGGTGTAAAGTCCCGTATTCGTCACGATGCCCGCGAGGATGCTCGGCACGCCGAGGTTTGTCTGCAAAAAGGCGGTGACAAGTCCCGCGCACGCGCCGGCGAGCATCGCCGCGGGGATGGCGAGGAACGGATGTCCCGCCGCCGTCAGGCTGACGGACACCGCCGCGCCGAGAACGAAGCAGCCGTCCGTCGTGAGGTCGGCAATGTCGAGGATGCGGTAGCTCAGAAACAGCGCCAGCGCGACCGGCGCGTACAAAAAGCCCAGCTCCAGGGCGGTCTGCGTGATGATGAGCATGGGGTCGCTCTCCTTTCAGGCTTCGGCCCTCCGACCTTCGTCGGAGGGCTTCCGCGTTGTTGTTTCGGTTCAGTCCTTGGTGGTGCTCACTTCCACGACGGTGCCCATGCTGTCGAAGCAGGAATACTCGGCCTGCTTGCCGATCATAGCCGCGGTATCGGTGTTGACGGTGATGATGCCGCCGTCCATGAGGTAGTAATCCTCCATGCCGCTCATGCCCTCAGCCATGGCCTTGAGGGCGAGGTCGGCGGTCCTTGTGCCGAGGTCGGTGTAGTTCACGCCGCAGGTGGCGTAGGCGCCGTTGCGGACGAAGGAGTCCGCGCCGGTGTAGTGCGGGATGCCGTTGATGGCAAAGTCCTCAGCGATGGCCATTTCCGCCGCCATGATCACGTTGTCGGTCGGGGTGAACACGGCGTCCACACCGGCGGCGATGAGCGCGGAGGCGGCGGCGACGACCTCGTCGTTGGTGTTCGCGGTCTGCTCGACGTACTCGATGCCCTTTGCGTCAAGGTATGCCTTTGCGTCCGCGACGGGCTTGCTGGAGTTCGGCTCATTGAGGGAGTAGAGCAAGCCAACCTTGGCGACGTTCGGGTTCTGAGCGAACATCATATCCATGATGAACTCGGTGTTGAGCGCGTCGCTCGTGCCGGTGACATAGTCGATGCCGGTGAGCTTGGCGGTCTCAGGGTCGGAAACTGCGGCGTAGACCACAGGAGTCTTCGCGTCCTCGGCGGAGAGCGCGGCGATCTGCGCGGCGGTGGTGGCGATGGGAACGATGGCGTCCACGCCGTCGGCGATGGCCTGATCGGCAAGCTGCTTGAGAATGGTCTGGTCGCCCTGGCCGGAGGTGATCTCGTACTCGATGGTCACGCCGTTGTCGGCGGCAATCTTATCCAGCTCGGCGGTGACGGCGTTCGCGATCTCGTCGAGGGATGCGTGGTCGAGCTGCTTGATCACAGCCACCTTATAGGTCTTGGCCTCCTCTGTGCTGTTGTCCGGCTGGTCGGCCGACGGGGTGTCCTTTGCGCCGCAGGCGGCGAGGGACAGCGTCATCGCGCCGGCAAGAACGAGGGTCAGAAGCTTTTTCATCATGTTGTTTTTCATTTTGGTTTTCCTCCAATATATTTGATTTTGGGCGGCAGATGAAGCTCTGTCTTGCCGGAACAGAGCGGGGAAAAAGAAAAAGACCTTCATCCCACCTACATGGGACAAAAGTCGTTGAACTTCTGCGATACCACCCAAATTGACGTTATCAAACGCCCGCTCGCTTACGCGCACCATCATACGCGCCCCGATGGATAACGGGTGGGATACCCGTCGGTCTCTACTCGGCTTTCGCCTTTTGATCCGCCCTCCGAAGTCCATTCACCGACCGTCCGCCGCCCCGATCACACCACCCGGGACTCTCTTTGTGCTTATCTGCATCGGCTACTTCTCTCCGTCATTGGTTTTACCGCTTTAACTTGTTGTAGCGTATTATAGCACGCACGCTTCCATTGTCAAGCCCCTTTCCGCAAAATTTTTTCTTCTCTCCGTTTTGCGCAAAAGGGCTCCCGCCTCCCCCGCACAAAGTCGGCAGAATGGGCAAAAGCCCACGGCCCTTTGACCGTCGGCTTTTTGCCCCGCGCCGCGGAGGCTGCGCGCCGTCTCCGTCAGAATCGCAGATTTGTATCCTTCACAAAGTTCTGCACGCCGTAGAGCACCAGCGCGTCGGTGATACCGTTCTCTTTGGCGTACTCCGCTACATCGCCCTTGAAGAAGCGGAGGTCGAGGACATGAACTTCCGCATAGTCCTCCACGGGGAATTGGGAAAAGGTGTTGCCGTAGGAGTCTT
>OLOL01001751.1_pt1 | contig 17581 bp, 22 predicted proteins | sample 1673081 | NCBI WGS metagenome assembly OLOL01 (sample SAMEA3136753, study PRJEB25190) | human gut metagenome
CCAATTCTGGAGCTCGGCGTGGTGATTCCCGGCATGCTGCTTGCCTACTTCCCGGCAAAATCCAGCTTAAAGCAGCCGCTGTCAAAGCTTGTTTTGTGGCTTGTTCCGCTGCTTGCGCTGCTTTGCGCCGCCGGAGGCGTGGTGTGCTATGCGCGCCGCATGCCGACTGCGCCGATGCTTGCAGGCCTAACCTTGCTTGCAGTCGTGATCTACATAAAAACGCTCCGGATCTCGCTTTGGAAATCCGGAACGATTGCGTTGTCCGTCTGTGCGGTATTTGCCTGTATCAACAGCCTTTCAAGAGCGATCAACGCCGCTATGCTGGCCGGTTTGCCGCAGGCGCAGGCTGCGCCGTGGTTCTGCCTGCGATCTGCGATTTGCTATCATGCGATCTGCTGGCTGTTTGCTGCCATCGCCTATTATCCTGCGACGCACAGCGTGCGGAGGATGGTCGAGGATGAAAATTTTGCGCAGACCTGGTATGTGTTCTGGGTGCTGCCGCTGGTGTTCATTGCGCTGAATCTGTTTATGATCCCCAAGTATGCGGACACGCTCTATACCGGGCGTGTTTTGCAGGGGTATTTTGTGATCAGCATCGTACTTTTGTTTTTGATGCTTTTCTTCAACGCAATCTTCCTTCTGATGGCGATCAGCATCAACCGGAATGTGAGATTGCAGCAGGAAAACCAGCTGCTTTCCATGCAGCAGCAGCGCTACGAAAGCCTGAAAGCTGCCATTGAGGAAGCCCGGCAGGCGCGGCACGATCTGCGCCACCAGCTATGTCAGCTCGCCGCCCTTGCAGAAGAAGGGAATCTTGAAAAGATCAAAGCCTATCTTTCCGGCGCAGTTTCCAGAATCCCGAGTCTGGAGCTGCATTTCTGTGAAAACCGGGCGGCAGACGGCGTGGTCGGGTATTACTGCGCACTTGCGAAGCGGGAGCAGATCCCATTTTCCGTGCAGCTCGATCTGCCGGAATGTCTTCCTGTAGACGAGATCGATCTGTGCCTGGTCCTCTCTAATCTGCTGGAGAATGCGCTGGAAGCCAGCCTGCGTACTGCACCTGCCAGACGCAGAATCGAGCTGACCGCCTATCTGCATGGCAACAGTCTGGCACTGATTCAGGTTGAAAACACCTATGACGGAGTTATCCGGGAAAAAGACGGGGTATTTCTGTCCTCCAAGCGAAAAGGAGACGGTGTTGGTATCCAGTCCGTCCGCCATATCGCAGAAAAATCCGGTGGGGTGAGTACAGTCACCTATCAGGACGGTCTGTTTTGCGCAAAGGTCATGCTCCGCAGATAATTATGCCCTGCCTTTCCAAAACGGCACGGCCACAGATTTCAACAGTCTTGTCTCCAGCAAGCGCTGAACAAGCCGTATTTCTATTTTTGCAAAGATATCCGACTTCATTGCGTTCCAACCCATCTGGTCGCCGCAGCCGTCAGCTGAAAATTCATAATCCGGTTACAGTTCCAGCAAGATTTCGTTACAACTTTCTGTCACACTGACAGCAGTTCGAACAAGCGGAACATCCCTTGGGGAAAGGAAGTTTGACTTATGAAAAAAGTACTGGCGATTCTGCTGGCCATATCGGTGCTGGCGCTGAGTGCCTGCGCGGCCAGACAGACAGCTCCGGATACGCAGGACACTCCTGCCGCAGAAACGACCGGGCAGCCGGACGCTTCTGAACAGGCGGGAGAAGAACAGGCTTCGGAAGAGCAGCAGCCCGCACAGGAGGCAAAGCGCGTCGAGCCGATGCCAGAAAGCCTTGATCTGAACGCACTGACCGATGCGACTGTCGCGGTGAGCTTCGGCGCAGACGACATTTCCGAAACCGACGGCAAAACGGAACTCACGCTGACGGTCTATGATTACGATCTCTATGACATGGTCGATATCGCGCAGCTTGCCGTTGGCGATACGATCGTTGTGGACGGCAAGGACATGGTCGTCACGTCCAGAGAGGACGAGAACGGCTTTGTCACCATCAACGGAGGTCTGGAGCAGGGCGGCGTCGATTTGACGAGCGACGATTCGGGCGTCTACTATGCCGTTGGTCTGGATGACACAAAATCGTATCACGAGCTCGGCAAGGTCACCGTGCCGGTTGCCGAGGGCTTTGTCCTGACGGATAATGCAGACCTCGAGCATCCGGATGAAACGTATGCCGCAGCGAACCTCGCAGAGCTGGCTGCGTCTGAACCCGGCTTCACCGCCAACAACACGCTGGCGACCATCGAACACGGCGAGCTGACTGTCCTGGCCAGAAGCTATACGCCGTAACGTTTTCAGTCAGAAAATGCCCGGAGGTCTTCTGCCTCCGGGCATTTTCCTGCTTTGCGGCAGACAGCCCCAGCGCCCGTGCCGGACAAGCGGCTTGACCGCGTCGGGGGGAGTGGAGTATAATGAAGAAAATCCCGGAAAGAAGGGGAAGGCGAATGAAAGAAAACAGAAAGCTCCTGAAGGAAGTTCTCAAGGACATCCAGCACGATATGTCGGACGAGGAGGTGTTAAACCTGCTGGCAGACAGCAAGATCTCCGAAAGCCCCACCGCGGAAAAATACACCCTCGGGCAGCGTGCGGCGGATGCGATCGCAAAATTTGCGGGCAGCTGGGCGTTCATCTTTTCGTTTACGGGTGTGCTGCTTTTGTGGATGGTCGTCAATACGATCCTGGCGGCAGATGCGTTCGATCCGTTCCCGTTTATCCTGCCGAATCTGGTTCTGTCCTGCGTCGCGGCGATCCAGGCACCGCTCATCATGATGAGCCAGAACCGGCAGGAGGAGAAGGATCGCCGCCGCGCGGAGAACGACTACAAGGTCAATTTGAAAACCGAGATCATGATCGAGGATCTTTATGATAAGGTCAATGCCATTCTTGCAAAGCAGTCTGCGCTGGAGAAAAAACTGCAGGAGCAGGAAGAAACAAAATCGTAATCAGCCGAAACACGAAGTCCCGGTAAACCATCGTCCGATGGCTTGCCGGGACTTTTTCTGCGCAGAATTTACTTGTTTTTTATGCGGTGTTGGAAGAAATACTCAAGTAGGAGATAAGCAAAAGCGATGCGTCACAGCCTGTTGAGTTTTTCCTCCAGTTCAGCCGCGATGCGCTGCCGTTCTTCCTCGCTTTCTGCGCGTGCATACGGTTCCAGCGCGGCGTCCCGATTTTGCTCCGCGTCGCGCGTCCATGCCTCAAACTCGGCCTTGGTCATATCCTTCCGCATCGTGCGCGCGTAGTATTTCTTGTATGCCCGCTGCTGCACCTGCCAGACTTCATTGTTCGCAACTTTGTCCTTAAAGCTGCTGGCCGCGCCGATCTCCCGGCAGGTTTTACCTGGGTCTTCCGGCGCAGGACCGGTGCAATAAGCATAGGTCGCCCCCGGCGCCTGCAAAAACCAGCGACCACAGTTGGCGCAGCGCTTCGGCACAAATCCCTTTTGCAGTCCTTTCATAAACTCCACATAGACAAAATCCAGCAGCCGGTCAAAGTACATTTTTTCGACTACCTCCGCCTCGCGCCCAGTGCCACGGATGCAGAATTGCGCGTTTACCTTCGGCGCGTCCACCTTCGAATCTGCGCCAAGGCTGACGCCGCTGACGAACGGCTCCAAGCCTTTTTTCTCAATCTGCTGGGCCAGAGAAGTTTTTCTCTGACCCCTTTTTTTCAAACGGCTTGCCCGCAAAAATGCCGTCCAGGAACCACGCATAGCGCTCCTGAATCAGCCGGATAGCGTCCAGCTGCGCCTGCATGAACCTCGGCAACGTATCGTCCTGCATCACATATTCGCGGAACGCTTCCTGCGCTTCTCCCACGAATAATTCACTCACATCCATGCTTGCAAACAGCTGAACGTCATTCCAATACAGGCGATAAAGCGGTAAAGATGCAAATCCATTTGTCACAGCCTGAAACGCCCGCGCTGCCTGCTCTGCATCCTTTTCTGCAACGGTCTTCCGATATTGATCCAATAATTCTTGAAACGGCGCAGCGTCAAGATTCAGAATTTCCGTCAGCACAGCGCCGTAGGGCTGCATCGCCGGATTGGATTCTACCCAATAGCTGGACGCGCCGAACTCCACCTTCGTATTGGTGCGCGGTCGGTGAAAATCCAATAAATCTTTTCCCAAAACTCCCATGCGCGTGCGCCTACTTTGTAGAGAATGCATCTATAATAAATAAAATCGAAATGAAGTGAAAAAATGACCAAACTGGAAACCATCACAGCAGAAGATCTGCAAAACAGGACATACGAACCGACGCACTTTCTGGTGGACGAACTCATTCCGGAGGGCTTGCACATCCTCGCGGGTGCACCGAAAATCGGCAAGTCTTGGCTGGCCTTGTGGCTTTGCTTGTGCGTCGCGCAGGGACAGGCGCTCTGGAATTTCGCAACAACGCAGGGCGAAGCGCTGTATCTCAGTCTCGAAGATTCGTTCCAGCGTATTCAGATGCGGCTCTTTGACCTGACGGAAGATGCCCCGCCAACGCTGCACTTTGCGATCATGGCCGACACGCTCAAACACGGTCTGGATCAGCAGATCGAGCAGTTTTTGACAGAGCATCCTGACACAAAACTCGTTGTGATTGATACCTTGCAGCGCGTTCGAGGCACTGGCAGCGACAGCAATTTGTACGCAAATGACTATCAGGACATCGGGATTTTGAAACAGCTTGCAGACAGGCGGCACATCGCAATTTTGCTGATTCACCATCTGCGGAAGCTGCACGATGACGATCCGATGAATATGATCTCCGGGTCAACGGGTCTCAGCGGCGCGGCAGATTCAACCTTCGTCCTGCAAAAAAACTCTCGCCTTGCCAACATTGCTTCGCTGCATTGCACCGGTCGTGATATCCCTGACCGGACTTTGAAACTCGAATTTGGTGAGGACGACCACGTCCGGAAGCTGCTTGAAGACAGCAAAACTTGCAGCGGCGCTTCTAAGATTTCGACGCTTCAACTCGTGCATCTTTTCTCTGCGCTGCTCAGTGCCGATCCTACATACAGCGGCACGCCATCGGCACTGTCCGCAAAGATCGACCCTGACGGCAAGCTTGGAATCACGCCGAAAAAAGTGACCCGTCTGGTGCTGGAAAGCGTTGAGACTCTAAGGGAAAACGGAGTTCTGGTCAAGACCTACCGCAGCAATGGAAAGCGGCTGATCTCGCTCCGAAATGCCGAAAGTGCCGATCTTCCCACCGTGGAGAAAATCGACCCTATCGACCCTGCGGGTGTGTCGAACGCCCGGAGCGCAACGTGAGGCGCGTGTCGCCGCTGTGTGCGGTTTTTTGCCCAGACTGCGAGTGTGTGCGCAGGAGTGCCGCAAAGCCCCACGTTGCGCCGACGTGCGGGCAACGCCAAAAAACGCAGGCACAATATTCCAGCCCAACGCAGAGAAGCCCCGCCGCAGCGGGAAAAATCCTCCCGTTCGGGAGGAGCCAGCATCGCATTTGGCTAGTCGCCGGTCCACCGGCTCCCTGCCAAATGCCTCAAATCGGGCAGAAGCCCATACCCACTACTTCGTCACAAAGTCCGCTGCGCGTGTATCGCCCTGCGGGAGAGGGCATTCCACGCTCCGCTCCCTTGCTCCTCAGTTCCAAACAAAACCCGCTTCGCTGGGCTTTTGTTTGGTAGAGGGAAACGAAAGATACGGAGGAAAATATGCGAAAAAACAAGCAATTCAGCATTCGGATCTCATCACAAGATTTAGAGACTATTCGCCAAAAGGCAGCACAAGCCCATATGAGCCAGAGCGATTATGTGACTGCCTGTTGTCTTGGAAAACGTATTGTGATTCTGAACGGGCTAAAGGAAGTCCTGCGGCAGCAAAAAGCCATCGGCAACAATCTCAATCAGCTCGCGGTGCTGGCGAACATGGGCAAGGTGCAGTTCGCCAATCTGGACACGGCTGCGCAGGAATTTGCAAAAATCAACGTCACCCTGCGGGAGCTACAGGAGGGAGGGCGCGGAAAATCGCAATCGTCCATTTCGTGAACTACAAAAAGGGCACGCAGACGCGCAGCTGCATGAAAAGCGTGATGCGGTATGTGTCGCAGATGAGCAAGACGATCTGGGATGGTCAGCAGCTCGTCAGCGGCATTGGCTGCCAGCCGGAAACCGCGTTCGATGAATTCCTCAGTACGAAGCTGCTGCACCGCAAGGATGGCGGCGTGATGTTCTACCACATGGTACAGAGTTTTCCAAAAGGTGCAGACATCGACCCGTGCGCAGCACACGAAGCAGCACGCAGACTTGCTGGATATTTTGAGGGCTGTGAAGTTCTGGTCTGCACGCACGTTGACCGTGAACACATCCACTCGCACTGCATCATCAACAGCGTGAACTTCGAGACCGGAAAAAAGGTTCATATAGCGGACAAGCAGATTCAGGCGCTGCGCGTTCGCAACGACCAGATTTGCGAGGAATTGAGCCTGCCGAAATTCCAGAAAGATGAGCAGCAGGTACGGGGAATGTCCAATGCAGAATACTACACGGCTGACAGGGGCGAGAGCTGGAAATTCGAGTTGATGCGTGTCATCGACGAGTGTATGCGCTACGCTGGAAGCCGCGAAGAATTTCTGGCGCTGCTCCGCTCTGAGGGTTACGATGCCACATGGACGGACAGTCGTAAAAATATTACTTACACGACACCGGACGGACGCAAATGCCGTGACAGCAAATTACATATAGAAAAATACTTGAAAGAAAATATGGAGGCGGAATTTGGATACAGAACGGAGAATGACAACACAAGAAATGTTGACGCAGCACAAAAAGCTGATGGACGAGGCGCAACGGCTGGAACCCAGCGTGATGGTCACGGAGCGGAACTGGAGCGCGATGCTCGAAATGCAGGACAGGCTGTTTCGGCAGCAGATGCAGTTGAACGCGGATCTGAAAACGCTCCTGACGAAGCAGGAAGCACAGAACGCTTTGACCGAGATGCAGGAGAGTGCAGAAAAATTCGAGAGACAGGCTGGGAACCTGAACGAGAAGTATTCTTCCGGCTGCAAAGCACTGACCGAGAGTACGAAGATTGCCCTGACCGAGACTCTGAACGATACGAAGAAACAGCTTTCGGATACAGTACAGGAAGCGCGGAAGAAAATTCACCTGTGCGCATGGATCTCAATCGCGGCATTGATCTTGTGCGCGACGCTGTGCGCCTTGACCGTGCTGTGGAGCAGATGACGGACGATGCACCGACACGTGACGGAACGACTATGCCGCTGCACATCGACAGCAAGCGCCGGAGAAAGCTCCGGCAAAAGAAAACCGCCCTCGGCCATGCCGAGGACGATCACGAAGGAATGCGAATGGACACGATGTAGACGTTGGGGGGTGGCGAAGAAGAACTGCATGATTCTAATTTCCGCTGGGAATACTTACAACAAAAAAGGAGGTGGACAGCATCAGTACACAGAGGAAACCGTCGCCGGAGCAGGCAAAGAAAGAGCTTGCCGAACAGCTCTGGCTGAGCTACTACAATCAGGTTCTGTTTGAAGCCGGACTGATTACGGAGACGGAACGCAACCGCATGAAGAACAAAATCAGTGCATTGGCGCCGTCCGCCTCCAATGGAGTTGACAGGAGCGTCCTGACGTGATGCTCCTGTCAAAAACTCACGCTTGCTTGTTTCATGCAGGTGTGATATTGTAGATATAACATGATAAAACGAAAAACGAAGGAGCGCACCAAATGGACATACATACGATCAGAATGGAGCTAAGAACAAAGTCCATTTACGATTTGCCGCTGCGCGTGACCTACTATGCGCGTGTGTCGTCTGAGAGTGACGAGCAGCTAAACTCACTGGGCAATCAGGTTTCCTACTATGAGGATCTGATCCGAAGGAATCTCCCGTGGACATTCGTGCCGGGGTACATTGATGAGGGCTTGTCCGGTATCTCTACGAAGAAGCGTGAGAACTTTAACCGCATGATCGAGGACGCCGCTGAAGGTCAATTCGATCTGATTATCACCAAAGAAATCTCCCGCTTCGCTCGAAACACGCTCGACTCTATCCAGTACACGCGCCAGCTTTTGAGCTACGGCGTCGGTGTATTCTTCCAGAACGACAACATCAACACGTTCGATGAGGATGCCGAACTGCGCTTGTCCATCATGTCCTCTATCGCGCAGGATGAGCTGCGCAAGCTGTCCTCACGTGTGAAATTCGGTCACCAGCAGGCTATCAAGTCGAGCGTCGTACTCGGAAACAGCCGCATCTTCGGCTACACAAAAGCGGACGGAAAGCTGGTCATTGATGAAACGGAAGCGCCGATGGTGCGGGAACTGTTTGAACTCTACGCGACCGGCGAATACTCCATGAAGCAGCTGGAAACGCTGTTCTGGGAAAAAGGCTATCGCAATCACAACGGAAAGAAAATCGCGCATACCACCATGTCCAACATCATTTCCAATCCCAAATACAAGGGCTACTACGTTGGCAACAAGGTCAAGGTCGTGGACATGTTCACGAAGAAGCAGAAATTCCTCCCGCCGGAGGAATGGGTGATGTTCAAGGATGAGACGGGTGAAATTGTGCCGGCGATCGTGCCAGAGGGAATCTGGGATGCAGCAAACGCCGTCCTGAAAAAGCGCAGCGAGGATGTGAAGGCTCGGCAGGGCGTCTGCAACCACGCCAATCTCCTGACAGGAAAGCTATGGTGTACGGAGTGCGGGCAGCCCTACTACCGCCGCGAATCCGAGGACAAGCGCGGGAGAAAGAACAGCAAATGGCTCTGCTCCGGCAAGATCAAAAACGGCGCGGATTCCTGCAGATCCTTTGCCATCTACGAAAGCGAGATTAAACCGCTTCTGTTCGAGGTATTCCGCGATACGTCTGCCGATGCCGATGCGATGGTCGAAGAATACATCCGTATGTATAACGAGCTGACGCAGCACGGCTCGCTCCGGAAAAAGATCGAACAGCAGAATAACATCATCGATCAGGCAAACCGGAAGAAGAACAAGCTCCTGCAGCTTGCTGCAGACGACAGTATTACGAACGCGGATTTCAAGAAGATGACTGCTGACTGCAATCGTGAAATTGAAGAAGCCGAAAAGGAAATCGCAGAACTGGAGCAGACAGCCGCCGAGGGAGACGCCTTCAAGCAGAAGATCGACGAAATCCGCAGAGTCCTGACGAACGCCCAGCGCGACGCGGCGCAGGGGATCATCACAAAGGAGTTCATCGACAAGTATATCAGTAAGATCTTCGTGACACCGAAAGACGACACGACTATGCTGCTTCAGGTCAAGATCTTCACCGGGGAAACGACGGAAAAGTACCTCCGGAAACTCGAAAGCCGCACGGGTCACATCACCCGTGATTTGGCTGAACAAGCAGAAAAGCCAGACGCCGCAAGGGTTTTCGACTCTGACGATTCTATGGGTCACACGTCTAAGAAAATGATCGAGTCCTACGAGCGCAACATGAAGTAAGTCTTTTTCTCCAGAACACCGGAGGCGAAGACGGGGGCCGCTGCAAAAGCAGCGGCTCCTTTTCATAGAAAATGGTCTTGAATTGAATTTTTATATATTATACGGTAAATATGGGAGAAAATAGCCGTTTTTGAAAAACGGGAGAAAAGAGGAACGATAATGAAGCGATGCTTTACCAGTCTGATTGCTCTGCTCTGCTCGGCGGCGATCCTGCTGTGCTGCCTGCCCATGCAGGCGCTGGCGGCGGAGTTCCGGATGCAGACAGCCTATGAAGACATCTTGCCGGACGAACTGACCGCGCAGGAAGAAGCGCCCGCCGCCCTGGCAGAACCGGAAGCGCCCGAGGCCGAAAAACAGCCGGAAGCCCCTCCGGAGGAGCCGGCCGTCTCCGTCCTCTCCACAGATAACAGATCCGGCGATTTTACATACAGCGTCCTGCCCGACAATACCGCGCGCGAAGCAGCTTGCTTCCGGCGCGGCAGATAGCCGCTGCAAGCGCCGTCAACAGATATCCTGCGCAGAGAGCCGCCAGCGTGCCCACAAGACAGAAGACGCCGAGCTGCGTATCTGTCATGCGTTCGGCGCAGACGTCGATCTGCACGCCGAGTCCCATAATAAAGTTGATTTGCCGAAACACACCGGTGAGCAGGGCATACAGCAGATGCGCACCCTCATGCACGAGGTAGTAGGCGGCAAGTGCCGCCAGGATCCCGATGTATTGCCGCGTCCGTTTTGACATGATGGTTCCTCCTTCGCAGCCACTGCGTCAATCTGTGCCCGCTGTGCTCTGTTCGCCGGGCAGGATGGAGAATTCCTCGTTATCCCTCCTTTGCCTGATATCCGCATGGTACTGGCAAAAGGTTCAGAAAGCGGTCAGGAAAATCGTCCAGAAATGGTCAAGATTCCGGCCTCAGCCGGAACCCGATGCCCCAGACCGCTTCAATATGGTCTTTGCCAGTCGCGTCCCGCAGCCGAACAGCTACGCGGGCCAGCAGCTCCTTCGTGTCGAAGGGCTTCGTGAGATAGTCCGCCGCGCCGCCCAGCAGCAGTCCGACCTTGTCCTGCACCGCCGTTTTGGCGCTGACTACAATGACGGAAATGCCCTGAAGCTGCGGCAGGACCTCCTCGCCGGACAGTCCCGGCAGCATGAGGTCGAGCAGAACGAGATCGGGGCGGCTGTCTTTCAGCAGAAGCAGCGCCTCCGTGCCGGAATAGGTGCGGAGCACCGCGTAGCCTGCCCGTTACAGAACCTCCTGCTCCAGACTCCCGATGGCTGCGTCGTCGTCAATAATCAAAATTGTCTGCATTGTTTTCAACTTTCCTGTTTTTATTTTCGAAGCTGTCCGTCGCCGCCCATCAAGGCAGTCATTTCCTCAATGCGCTCCAGCGGGAACGGCGGCTGGCACAGCGGCTTCATGGCGATGGACATGAGCTTCATGGGGTTGTCGTCCGCCGCCACGCGGTTGGAGCTGAGCGCGCCGCAGCGGCGGCAGCGGTGAATGATGGCCCATTCTCCGCCCCTGCGCACCCAGACGGCGATCGGCTCCATGATCCCGCCGCAGTCACTTTCCCGGTCGCCCGGCTCAATGTCCAAATGCAGGCTTGCAAGGCAGTTCGGGCAGTGGTTGCGGTGGCCGGAGCCTGCGTTTTCCGGGACGACAGTCCTTCCGCAGACCTTGCAGATGAAGGTGTCGCTGCAGGCGTGGGTCTTATAGTAGCCTTTTTCAAAGGCTTTGCGTTTGTTTTCGCGATTCATGTTGCTCCTCCTGAAGATGTCGGTTCCGGTTCTTCGGGAGGAATGGCGTGTGATGGAATTTGCCAGACCTCCCGGTCAGACTACACGCTCCAGTGATAAAGTGATTCGCTTCAAAAAGTTCTCCTTAAAATTGAAATTAAAAATTGCGTTTTCGTAATTGTACGGGATGCTTGTTCTTACGCCTGCATCTTCGATCTGTTCAAGAATCTATTGTCCTGATTTCAGATAAAAGGCTTCATACGCTGCGCTCCAATGCCGCAAGATCGCCTGCCTGAATGGCGGGGATGCTGCGCCGGATTTTCTCTTCGTCCCAGTCCCACCAGCGCAGTGCCTCCAGCCGTTCGATCACCGCATCGTCAAACCGCTTACGGATGGGTCTTGCCGGAACGCCGCCGACGATGGTATACGGCGGCACATCCTTTGTTACAACGGCCCGCGTGCCGATGATCGCACCGTCGCCGATCTTCACGCCGGACATGACGACTGCCTCATAGCCGATCCATACATCGTTCCCGATCACGATATCGCCCTTGTTGTCCCATGCGCTGCAGATGTCTTTTGCATCAAGGCCCCATTCATCAAAGAAGAGGGGAAACGTGTAGGTGGACAGCGGCCGCAGCGCATGGTTCCCGCTTGCAAACAAAAATTTAGCGCCGCAGGCAATGGAGCAGAATTTTCCGATTTTCAGCTTATCGCCGTTGATGGGGTAATGATAGAGTACGTTGTTCGTTTCAAACTCCCGCGGGTCATGGACGAAGTCGTTGTATATGGTGTAATCGCCAACCTCGATATTCGGGCCGGTCACGACCTTCTTCAGATAAACGATCTGCCTGTCATGCGGACGGGGATAGCGCTTATCCGTCATTTGAAAGCACCTCCATTTGATCAACTGCCTGTTCCGGCTTTGTACAATACAGATGAATGCCCAGCGCTGCGTTGAACCCTGTTGCGGCAAACACGCTGAACCGCTCGACGACGCAGAAATACTGCGCCGGAACAAGCTTCGTGCCGACCGCGCCGACGAGCATCATGCCGAGGGCAGCAGCTGCGCATACGCCGTAGGAGCGGCACCGCCGGTCCTTCACACCGGCGGCAATGAGGATCGCCAGCGACACGATGGACAGCAGTACGACCGCAGCGGTGACGGCCATGTGCATAACGTCCTGAAATGCGCCGACATAGCCGCTGCTTGACAGCGGGAACATCCGGTAGCCGATCGCAGAGATCCACTCCATGACGGCAAACAGATAGACGCTGGTGCGCAGCAGCTTTGGATTCCGGCCTTGTATGCCGATGCAGACGACCGTCGCGCAGACGACCTCACACGCGTTATAGCCCACACTCAGCTGGTTCCACAGCGCAAGCGACGGCGCATCCGCCGCGCTCAGATCGCTGACGGCCTGCGCCATCCAGTCATATCCCGGGTAGGGTGTATCTGAAAACTCATGATGTGACCGGCAGCGAGGGATTTTTGCGTTGCGCAAGACATTTTTTCGCAGGAATACTGACGTATTTCAAGGAAAAATGACGCGGCGCACCGCAAAAAGGCCCGCTGTCCGGGTGCGTTGGGAGTTTTCAGATACACCCTAGGCCAGCGGGGCAAATATCACCGCTGCCGCATACAAAAAAAGCTGACAAGGCCGAGCAGGCCAAGCTTTTGTACCATCGTTCGTTTCATTTTGTTCCTCCTGTTCAAAAAACGCAGTGCTGACCACGTCAGACATGGTCAGCACTGCGTCCTTGCGTCTGGCTGATTGACTTCTTCGATTTGAAAATTTCTTGCGTTGATGATGCTCTCCCGGCGGCATTTCGGGCAGAAGAGCGGGAACTCCTGCAAGATTGTCCGCCGCAGCAGCCGCAGCCGCGTTTTTGCGCCGCAGACCGGGCACAGGACCCAGCGTTCCTCTGCCGCGCTCATTGCAGCGGCTCCTTTTTGTGAACCATACGGAAAAAAAGCGCCACATGGCGGCGGAGCATATCCAGACACTCCGCCTCCCGTTCCGGCTGCCGGTCGCAGATCCCGATCAGCGTCAGGACGGGCGCGACATACTGCATCGCCAGAGCATCCGGGTCTTCCGCCTGAAGCTCACCGGCTGCGATAAGAGCGCGGAAGATCCCGGCGTGGTAGGCGAGCAGCCGGTCAACGTACCGACGGGAATACAGCGCCGCCAGCTCCGGTGAACGGAACTGCTCAATGGTCATCATGCGCCGGAAGCGGCTGATCGGCGCATTGTGCAGAGAGTATTCAAAAATCTGCCGCACCTTTTCAAACAGCGCTTCTGCTGTGATCTCCGTAAAGACCGGAATGTCCTGCGACACGTTCTGTACATGAATGTCGATTTTTCCGGTGTCCGCCTCATACTGTGCCGCCGTGGATTCCACGATCGCGTCAAAAATGGCCCGCTTGCTGGGAAAGTGGTTATAAAGAGAGGGCGCCTTGATGCCGACCGCCCGCGCGATCTCGCCCACGCTGACAGAATCGTATCCCTTCTCGGAAAACAGCTCCAGCGCCTGTTCCAGAATCCTCTCCCGTGTATCCTCCCGCTTCATCACTTCACCAGCTAACTAATATTCGTTAGCTTCAATATAAAGGATTTTCCCGGAAAAGTCAAGCCCCAAAAAAGGCTCCCCTTTGTGCAAAGGGAAGCCTTTGGATTGTATAAATTTACAGCGTTGCGGCCATGACGGCTTTGATGGTGTGCATACGGTTTTCCGCTTCGTCGAAGACGATGGACTGGCTGCTCTCGAAGACCTCATCCGTGACCTCCATCGCGTCAAGTCCGTATTTCTCGCTGATCTGTTTGCCGATGGTGGTGTTCAGATCGTGGAACGCGGGCAGGCAGTGCATGAAGCGGCACTGCGGCCCGGCCTGCGCCATGAGCTTTGCGTTGACCTGATAGGGGAGCAGGTCGTGAATTCTCGTCTGCCAGACCTCGTCCGGTTCTCCCATCGAGACCCACACGTCGGTATAGATCACATCCGCGTTTTGAACCGCGTGCATCGGCTCTGTGTCGAATTCCAGCACCGCGCCGGTCTGCGCGGCGATCGCTTTGCACGTTTTGATCAGATCCTTATCCGGGAAGTACGCCTCCGGCGCACAGGCGACAAAGTGCATCCCCATCTTTGCGCAGCCGACCATCAGGGAGTTGCCCATGTTGTACCGCGCGTCGCCCATGTACACGAGCTTTTTGCCGGTCAGATTGCCGAAATGCTCCTGGATCGTCAGGAAATCGGCCAGAATCTGCGTGGGGTGAAATTCGTTCGTCAGTCCGTTCCAGACGGGGACGCCCGCGTATTTTGCCAGCTCCTCGACGATCTGCTGCCCGTAGCCGCGGTATTCAATGCCGTCGTACATGCGGCCGAGCACACGCGCGGTGTCGGCGATAGATTCTTTTTTGCCGATCTGCGAGCCGGACGGGTCGAGATAGGTGACCGTCATGCCCAGATCATGTGCCGCGACCTCGAACGAGCAGCGCGTCCGCGTGCTGGTCTTCTCGAAAATCAGCGCAGCCTGCTTGCCCTCGCACAGCCGGTGGGGGATACCGGCCTTTTTCTTTGCCTTGAGCTCGGCGGCAAGCGCCAAAAACTCCGCGATCTGCTCCGGCGTAAAATCAAGCAGCTTTAAAAAGCTCTGTCCTTTGATGTTCATGTCGTACTCCTTTTTATTGATGCGCCGCGAGGAAGGCCGCGACGGAATCCAGCTGCGCCTGTACCGACGCGGGGCCGGTGCCTCCGGCGGAAATGCGCCGCGCCACGCAGGTCCTGAGCGAAATTTCTTCATACAGATCGTCCGTGAAAACGTCCGAATACGTCTTGTAGGTTTCCAGCGGCAGCTTCTCAAGCACGGTATCATGCGCGATGCAGTACGCCACGAGCTGACCGGAAATTTTGTACGCACTGCGGAACGGAACGCCCTTTTTTGTCAGATAATCGGCCAGATCCGTCGCGTTGATAAAGCCCTTCTGCGCGGCCAGCAGCATAACCTCCGGCTTTGCACGAAGGCTGGAAAGCATCGGAGCCATGATCTGCAGGCAAAGCTTCGTCGTGTCCACGCAGTCAAACACGGCCTCCTTGTCCTCCTGCATATCCTTATTATAGGCGAGCGGAATCCCCTTCATCACCGTCAGCAGGGCGATCAAATCGCCGTAGACGCGGCCGGTTTTGCCGCGCAGCAGCTCGGCGACGTCCGGGTTTTTCTTTTGCGGCATGATGGATGAGCCTGTGGAAAACGCATCGTCCATCTCAACAAAATGGAACTCGGAGGAGCTCCAGAGAATCAATTCCTCGCAGAAGCGGCTCAGATGCATCATGCAGATGGAGGCGGCGGAGAGATAATCGAGGATGAAATCGCGGTCGCTCACGCCGTCCAAGCTGTTTTGCGTAATGGCTGGAAAATCGAGCAGCTCGGCCACGCGCTGGCGGTTGAGCGGATATGTCGTCGCGGCGAGCGCACCGGAGCCCAGCGGCATGACGTTGGCGGAATCAAATGCGTTTTGAAAACGCTTGCGGTCGCGCAGAAACATTTGAACGTAGGCCATCATATAATGCGCGAGCGTGACGGGCTGCGCGCGTTGCAGGTGTGTGTAGCCGGGCATGACCGTGTTCAGGTGCGCCTGCGCAAGATCGAGCAGCGTCTCAATCAGCTCATCGAGCAGGGCACGGGTTTCCATGCACGTTTCGCGCGCGTACATGCGCGTATCGAGCACGCACTGGTCGTTCCGGCTGCGGCCGGTATGCAGGCGCTTGCCCGCTTCGCCGATCCGCTCGGTGAGAATGGTTTCGACATTCATATGAATGTCTTCCGCCTCGGTGGACCATTGAATTTTACCCGCCTTCGCGTCGGCAAGAATCCCCTTGAGCCCCTCGACGATCTTCGCTGCGTCCTCCTGCGGGATGATGTTCTGCTCGCCGAGCATGGTGGCATGGGCAATGGAACCCAGAATATCCTGTTCATATAAGCGGGAACCGACCCCGATACATGCGTTGAATTCATCGACCATTTCGTTGGTTTCCTTGGCGAAGCGCCCGCCCCATAGCTTCATGTTTTTTGTTCCTCCTCATTGATGAAAATCTGCAAGAGAAAAGATACCACGTTCGCGGGGAAAATGCAATATGGAACTCATAAATATACATCATATTTCAAAATTCATCCAAATAATCCTGCATAATCGGGATGCTTTTTTGATTTATATGCATAAAAATGAAAAATAGGTGTTGACATCCGGAAAAACTTGTATTATTATGCATCCATCGAAACACAAACCCATCAACAAAACGAACGGAGGAAAACCAAAATGAAAAAAATGCTCTCTCTTCTCTTTTGCATCCTTCTGATGATGAGCGCCGCCTTCGCTGCGGCAGAAGAAGCCAAGCCGCTGGCAGGCAAGAAGCTGACCATCGCGTTGAGCCCGAACTTCATGTTCTTCGAAACGGTCTCCGAAACCGAGGAATGCGGCTATGAAGGACTGGACATCGACATCATCAAGGAACTCTCGGATATGCTGGGATTCGATTTTGAAATCGTCCCGATGAGCTTTTCCTCTCTGGTCGGCTCTCTGCAGGCCAAGAGCGTGGATATGGTCATCTCCGGAATGTCCTACACCGAGGAGCGCGCGCAGATCGTCGATTTCTCCGACGTGTATTGCACCGCCGTCGTCGGCTGCGTAACGAAGGTCGATTCTGATATCGCCTCGTTTGACGATTTGAAGAACCAGATCGTCTGCTGCTCGCAGGGCACCAACTACGAGATGCTCATCGAAGGCATCGAGGGCGCGACGCTGAAGACGTATCAGGGTCAGGCGGCCGTCGGCACGGCGGTTGCGGAAGGGACGGACGGCGTGGTTGCCGGTCTGACGAGCATCAACGGTTCCAAAAAGCTGGCCACCACGATGCTCAACGACAAAGGCGAGCCGATGCTCAAGTATTTCCCGCTCGAGGACGCGCGTGCCGACGAATACAGCATGGCCTTCCCCAAGGGCAGCGAACTGGTGCCCGTATTCAACGAGGCGCTGGCGCAGCTCAAGCAATCCGGCAAGCTGGATGAAATGATTCACCAGTGGCTGTACTGATCGCCGCCCGCATCTGTACCGCATAAACGATATCGGTTCATTAGGAAGGAACGGAAACCATGCAGTTAGATTTTTCGATCATCCTCGACTGGCTGCCCGCGTTCGGCAGTGCGCTGCTGGTCACACTGAAAACAACCGTCTTCTCGCTGATTCTGGGGCTTGTGATCTCGGTGCCGCTTTCGCTGTGCAAGATTTCAACCTTTAAGCCGCTGCAATGGTTCGCGTTCTTCTACACGTCCGTCTTCCGCGGTGTGCCGCTGCTGGTTCAGGTCTTTATGATGTATTTCGGCATTCCGCTCGTGCTGCCCG
>OLOL01001779.1_pt1 | contig 17311 bp, 18 predicted proteins | sample 1673081 | NCBI WGS metagenome assembly OLOL01 (sample SAMEA3136753, study PRJEB25190) | human gut metagenome
TTTTTGTGTTCTGCGGGGATTGGGGCAGCGCCCCAACAAGCATGAAACAGGCGGGCTCCGTGTAAACGGAATCCGCTTGTTTTCGCAAAGTGGGTACCGCTTTGCATTGCTTGCCAGTTTCTTGTTCCCGTTCGTAACCCCTCTGAAGCCGTGGTTTTCGATGCCGCATATAGCGTAACGCTTCGCCTCGCACGCGGCCGGTTGACCGTGTCTGCGTCTGCGCCTCGTCGTACCCGAACTGCGCGACATGGCACTCTGCCCCTGCGGGAACGTCCCTGATTTTTTCTGTAGCAGCTTGCATTCGTGCTGAAAATTGACTTTCAGGCGTAAATCGTGTAAACTATATTAGTACATTAGTCACTGCTAACCGAAAAAAGGAGGGCATCCAATGACAAGCGAATACATGAACAACCTCTATCGGGATCTGCTCTCCAATTCACCGCAGACCGTAACGATCCCGATTCCTTCTGATATGGGAACCGGACAAATTGCGCAGGTGGTGACAAAACAGGGTGCCGTTGTTTCAGACTGGAAGATGAATTATTTTTCTGACATGAATGTGCGCGGGATTAACAGCGAGGACTATATTCAAATGCTGTTCTGCCTGAACGACGGCGTGTCGTGGAATATTGCAGGCAGCAGAGAGGGCGCTTGTCTTGCAAAGGGAGAATCCTGCATTTACCGTGGACACGGGAAAATGGAGTCTCTCTGTTATGCGCAAAACAGCGACTTCTATTTTAAGAACATCAAAATTCCCGTTCCATATTTCAAACGTTTATTACAGGACTACTTCGAGGATGGCGAGATTACCGTCTATGAAAAGAAACTGCTGACCGGAATTTCAAAGGTGAGCATAACGCCCTATATGGAGCATATTTTCGCAGAGTTACAAGACTTTACACATTATCGGGGTGGGCTTGGGTATCTGTTTCTGGAAAGCAAAATCCACGAATTGCTGTCAGTATATTTGAGCGAAGTGTTGGAGCTGCGAATCCTCTCGCCGGAATACTGCTGCATATCAAAAAGTGAACGTGATTGCATCATCGAGGCAAAGAGAATCATTGACAGCGAGCTTGCCTTTGCGCCAAGCTGTGAAGGACTGGCAAGGCAGGTTCAAATCAGCGTCTCTAAATTATCAAGGGGATTCTCCATGATGTACGGCATTTCGGTTCATGCGTATGTTATTGAGCAGCGGTTAGAGCGAGCCGCAGGATTGTTATTGGAGAGCAATATGAACATTGGGCAGATAGCGGTTCTTGTGGGTTATACAAAGCCCAGCAACTTTTCTGCTGCATTTAAGAAAAAGTATGGAGTTATGCCAAAAGATTATCGAGAGGCCAGCCGAATCAAATAGGTGCTTTGCATACCCAAAATAAATACCGATTTTGGGTAGAATGAAATTGCTTTTGGGTTGGATATTGGACATGAAATTGCTAAAATGCGTGGTGTGGTTAGAACACTCTAACCACACCACATTTTCATTTTCTCAGAGGAGGATACTGGTATGAGTTCCCAGAAAAAAAGTTCCCGGCTTGAGGGAAAAGATTTAATTACTATCGGCATCTACACCGTCATCTATGTCGTGATTGTTATGCTGGTGGCGATGCTTGGCTTTATCCCCATTTTTATTCCGCTGATGGCGGTACTGTGCCCTTTGATTGGCGGCATCCCCTATATGCTGTATGTTACAAAGGCTAAAAAATTCGGGATGACTGCAATCATGGGTTTCCTGATTGGCCTAATCATGGTGTTCTTCGGCAACGGCTATCTTACTATGGTAACTGGTCTCGTTGGCGGCCTGTTGGCCGACGTGATCCTGAAAAAGGCGGACTACAAAAGTGCAAAGAGTACAGTTCTTTCCTGCGGCGTGTTCAGCATCTGGGTGTTTGGCAACTTTGCTCCCATTTTCCTGAACCGTGAAAGCTATATGGTAATGTTGACTGAAGGATACGGCGCTGAATATGCAGCTACCCTTAATACATATATGCCTATGTGGATTGCGCCTATTCTGCTGGTTGCCTGCTTTGTGTTTGGCCTTGTCGGAGGTGTGATTGGGAAAGCCATTTGCAAAAAGCACTTCCAGCGTGCCGGTATTGCATAATGGCGCGGGAAATTCTGCTCAGCAAAAAAACAGAACAAGGGTTACGGCTCGATCCGCGTACAAAACTGTTGCTCATCTTCATCATAAGCATTTTTGTCATGGGTGGAACAGGCGGAGAAGCTATGGGGCTGATCCGCCTTGTTCTTTGTACGGTTCCGGCTATATTGCTGCTTACCTCGAAACAATGTGCAAAAGCTGTGGGCTATATTGCTGTGTTTTCTGCTTTTTATGCTGTTCAAATTTATGTTTTACCGCACCTTACGGGAATATTGAATTTCCTCGTTCTGTTTACAACAGGATTCTTCTGCCGAATCCTTCCCAGTGTTGCGATTGCTGCCTATGCAGTGAAAACAACAACGGTCAGTGAATTGATTTCCGGCATGGAAAGAATCCATATGCCTAAAGAAGTGACGATCCCCTTAACGGTCATGTTCCGCTTCTTTCCAACTGTCTTTCAGGAGTCAGAAGCAATCAGTGACGCTATGAAAATGCGTGGGATTAAACTTGGAGGGAAAAAATCTTCAAAAATATTGGAGTATAAGCTGATCCCGATGATTACCTGCTCCGTGAAAATCGGTGAGGAACTTTCCGCTGCGGCAATTACCCGTGGCCTCGGCGCTCCTGTCAAACGCACAAACATTTGCCAGCTTAAATTCAATTTTGCCGATGTGGTGCTGATCTTGTTTTGTTGCTTTGTAGTGTTTTGGGCGATTGCTTCCCCGATAATTTCCGCAGGAGGGATTTTGCCATGATAGATTTTCAAAATGTTTCTTTTTCTTATGGTGAAGAATCCAGCGGCGGAGGGATTAGAAATGTCAATCTCACCATAAACACAGGGGAATTTGTTTTACTCACGGGAGAATCCGGCTGTGGGAAAACAACGATTACCCGTTTGGTAAACGGGCTGGTGCCTCATTATTACGAGGGCAATTTAGAGGGCGATGTCCTTCTGGACGGAAAAAGCGTATCAGATACGCCGCTTTATGACTTGGCTGCTATGGTGGGATCTGTATTCCAGAATCCCAAAAGTCAGTTTTTCAACGTGGATACGGATAGTGAATTAGCCTTTGCCTGTGAAAATTTAGGCTATCCTCAGGAGGATATCCTGAAAAGGATTGACCGGACAGTTTCCGATTATCATATTGAAGATTTGATGGGGCGAAGCGTGTTTGCTCTGTCCGGGGGCGAAAAGCAAAAAATAGCCTGTGCTTCATCAAGTGTATTGCTGCCGGGAATTATGGTCCTGGACGAACCATCTTCTAATTTGGATATGGCTGCTATTGATGACCTGCGGCAGGTCTTGAGCCTCTGGAAAAAGCAGGGCAAAACAATTCTGATTGCAGAACACCGCCTTTACTACCTTCACGATCTTGCAGATCGTGTGCTGTATGTAAAAGATGGGGAGATTGAACGGGAATACACGCCTGCTGAATTTGACAGCTTATCGGATGGCACTCGAAAAGAAATGGGACTGCGGCCGTTTTCTCTCTCGAAGTTGAAGCCTGCGAATCAGTATCAGGCGCATACAGCTAAACAGATGGAATTTCAAAATTTCTGCTTTGCGTATAAAAAGCGGGAACCGGAAAGCCTCCATATTCCGAGTGCTGAACTGCCTGTTGGAGAAACGATTGCCATTATCGGCCTGAATGGCGCTGGAAAATCTACTTTGGCCCGCTGTATTTGCGGACTGGAAAAGAAGTGTGGCCTTTTGCAGGTTGACGGGAAAACCCTTGATTGGAAAGCCCGGCTCAAACATTGCTACATGGTAATGCAGGATACCAGCCATCAGCTATTTACCGAAAGCGTGACGGATGAAGTGCTTCTGAGCATGGACAACGAGGATGAAACTGTTGTGGATAAAATCCTTAAACAGTTTGATCTGCTGGAATATAAAGACAGGCACCCGCTTTCTCTTTCCGGCGGGCAAAAACAGCGGGTAGCGATCGCGTCTGCCATTGTGAGTAACCGGGAGATCATTGTGTTTGACGAACCAACCAGCGGGCTTGATCTCAAACATATGCGGGAAGTTGCGCGGAGTTTGAAGTCACTCGCGGATCAGGGCAAAACGCTTCTTGTTATTACGCATGATCCGGAGTTGGTGATGGCGGGATGTTCGTATGTAGTCCATATGGAAAAAGGGCAAATAAAAGAAAGCTATCCATTGGACGAATCCGGCAGTAAAAAGGTTTTGGATTTTTTCCGAATCCGCCAGTGAATTTTAGAAATTATGAATGTCAGGGCCGCCTTGACTGGACAGAAAGATAATGATAAGAGGCCGCTTTACTTTGGCGGCCTCTTGTTTTTGAAGCACAGACAGTACGGCTCAATATAAGGAGGGCTTATGTTCAAAAAAATCTTTGAGTACGCAGGGCCATATAAGAAAAATATGTATGTGGCCACGGTTGTCGTACTGGTCAGCGTTCTTATGGGCGTCCTGCCTTTTGTGCTGGCCTATCAGGTCATTTCACCATTGGTTATGGGCGATTCTGTTGAGACAGAATTTGTTTTATTGCGTGTTATAGGGGTTTTGATCTGTCTTGTTTTGCAGGCGGTTTTATATGGATGGGGATTATCAATTTCTCATAAAGCAGCATATAACACATTGTTCCGGCTGCGGGTATCTCTGCAAGAGAAGTTTGAGAAACTTCCCCTTGGCATTGTGGAGGAAAAAGGGACAGGGACAATCAAAAAGCTGTTTGTCGATGATGTGGACAGCTTGGAATTGCTCCTTGCTCATTCAGTCCCGGAGGGTATCGCAAATTTGCTGATCCCGCTGGTGATTTATGTTGCTATGTTTTGTGCGGACTGGAAACTGGCTCTTATGTCTTTGGCCTCTATCCCGATCAGCCTGCTCTCCATGGTCATTATGTACTCTGTTGGAATGAAGCGCATGGGTCCCTACTATCAGTCTGCACAGAAAATGAACAACACGATCATTGAGTACATCAATGGTATGGAGGTTGTCAAGGTTTTCAACCGGGAGAGTGAATCTTACGAGAACTTCCGCAAGGATGTAACGGACTATCGGGATTATACCTTGGCATGGTATAAGGCCGCCTGGCCCTGGATGGCGATATACGGAAGTCTGCTGCCCTGCACTGTTATTCTGACTTTGCCTCTTGGGGCATGGTTTGTTCTCTGTGGCATAAGCACTTTACCTGATTTGATTTTAGTCCTCTGCCTTTCCCTCAGCATTGGGATTCCTCTCCTGAAAGCACTGGGCTTTATGGAGACGATTCCGAATCTGAATTATAAGATCACGGCACTTGAACAGATGTTAAATGCGGCACCGCTGCAAGCTGCTGAGGATGATTTCCACGGACAGGATTTTAACATTTCTTACGATCATGTTTCCTTTGCGTATCAAACGACACAGCCTGGCCCAGATGGGAAACCGATAATAGCGGAAAACGAAGTCCTCCACGATATTACCCTTGTGGCAAAAGCAGGACAAAAAACTGCCCTGGTTGGTGAATCCGGTTCTGGCAAGAGCACCCTTGCAAAACTGTTGATCCACTACTATGACCCGCAGAAAGGGAGCATTTCCATTGGCGGGCAGAAACTTTGTGATATGAGCCTGGAGGCATTGAACAGCCGCATTTCCTATGTGGCTCAGGATCAGTACCTGTTTAACACCTCCCTGCTGGAAAATATCCGTCTTGGACGTTTGGATGCTACCGATGAGGAAGTAATGGAGGCGGCGAAGAAAGCCCAGTGTATGGAGTTTCTGGAAAAGCTGCCGCAAGGTATTCACTCCATGGCGGGCGATGCGGGGAAAATGCTTTCCGGGGGGCAGCGCCAGCGAATTTCCCTGGCGCGAGCAATATTGAAGGATGCCCCGATTGTAGTGCTTGACGAGGCCACGGCCTATGCTGATCCAGAAAATGAGGAAAAAATGGAGGCTGCTATTGCGGAGCTGGTGAAGGGAAAAACCTTGGTAGTTATCGCTCACAAACTTCCCGCTATAATGAACGCAGATCAAATATGCGTTATGGATCACGGAAAGATGGTGGCAACCGGAAAACATCAGGAGCTGATTCAAGCTTGCCCAGAATACCAAAAGTTGTGGAAAGCGGCTCAGGACAGCGCCGAGTGGAAAGTATCTACTGCAAAGGAGGGAAGATAAATGTTTGCATTGATTTCAAGAATTCTGAACCTCTCCGGGAGGTATAAAAGCCGTATTCAGGCTGCATTTCTATGTGCATTTGTCGAGTCCATTCTCTCCAAAATGCCGATCTTCATGGCGTTTATTGTCTTTGCCGGGTTTGCTGATAATACGCTGACTGGAAAGACCTGTCTGTTTGTCGGACTTGGATTATTAGCTGTTGTAGTGGTTCAGACAGTGGTTCACTATTTGAGCGACCGTCTGCAAAGTGCCGCTGGATTTATGATCTTTGCTGATAAACGGATGGAGTTGGGAAATCATTTAAGAAAAATGCCGATGGGTTACTTTACATCGGGGAATATTGGCAAAATCAGCTCTGTTCTCAGTACGGATATGGTTTTCATTGAGGAAGTTTCTATGAGTACCATTGGCAACATGATGAGCTATATGCTGTCTACTTTGGTTTTAGCTGTTTTTATGTTCGTACTGGATTGGAGACTTGGGCTGATTGCGGTAATCATTACCTTGCTGGCATCGCTGGTTGCAAAATATATGAATAAGGTTTCCTTCAAGGAGGCTGTCGGGCGTCAAAACCAAAGCGAGAATTTGACGGATGCGGTCTTGTCTTTTGCTGAAGGAATTGGGGTTATCAAAAGTTACAATCTGCTCGGAGAAAAATCTGACGAATTAACGGAAAACTTCAAAAAATCAAGGGATGTCAATACGAAGTTTGAGCAGAAAATGACACCGTGGACCACTGGCTTAAACATTCTCTATGGCGTGGGTATTGCCGCTATCTTCGGTTTATCCGTTTTTTTACATCAGGAAGGCGTACTCTCCCTGGCTTATCTTTTGGGCGTGCTGCTGTTTGTCTTTGATCTCTTTGGACCTCTGAAAGCTCTTTATGGAGAAGCAACCCGACTGACCGTGATGAATGCCGCATTAGACCGCATTGAAGCTGTTTTGGACGAGCCCGAACTTCCCGATAACGGAAATCAACATATTCTGTCACAGGCACAGCCGGATCAGCCAGAAGTACAATTTAGCGATGTGGCCTTCGCCTATCAGGACAAGGAAGTCCTGCACAACATCAGCTTCTCTATGCAGAAGAATACCATGACCGCACTTGTGGGACCGTCTGGCGGTGGCAAATCCACGATTGCGAACCTTCTGGCGCGGCTGTGGGATGTGAAATCCGGCAAAGTGACAATCCGTGGTACAGATATTCGGGATGTACCTCTCGCCGAACTGATGGAACAGATCAGCATGGTTTTCCAGAGGGTGTACTTGTTCCAGGATACCATTTACAACAATATCAGCATGGGTAAACCGGACGCTACCGAGGAAGAAGTCTATGAGGCTGCAAAAAAAGCCCGCTGCTATGATTTTATCATGGCGCTGCCAGATGGATTCCAGACAGTCATCGGTGAAGGCGGCGCTACTCTGTCCGGCGGCGAAAAGCAAAGAATCTCTATCGCCCGCTGCATTTTGAAGGACGCACCGATTGTCATTTTGGATGAAGCGACTGCAAGTGTTGATACCGATAATGAAAGCTATATCCAGGAGGCAATCAATGAACTGGTAAAGGGTAAAACATTGCTTGTGATTGCACACCGCCTGAATACCATCCGTCAGGCAGATCAGATTTTGGTGATCTCCGATGGACGGATCAGCGAACAGGGAACCCATGACGAGCTTATGGCAAAAGCCGGGATTTATCAGGATTTTGTAAATATCCGTAAAAAGTCCTCCGGCTGGAGCCTTGCATAAAGGAGACAATAGTGATGATTCATGCGTCCGGAGAGGATTATCTGGAGGCTGTGCTGGTTCTTCAAAAGAATCACGGTGCTGTCCGCTCTATTGATGTTGCACGGCGTGTTGGAGTTTCAAAAGCCAGTGTAAGCTATGCGGTGTCGGCTTTGCGTGAAGGGGGCTTTTTAACGGTAGATAGTGATTACGTTTTGCATTTGACCGAAACAGGCCGGAATGTTGCCGAAAAAATTTATGAGCGGCATCAGTTCTTTACAGAGCAATTTATCGCAGCTGGCGTTGACCCTGAAATTGCAGAGCGAGATGCTTGCCGGATTGAACACGCCATCAGTCAGGACACCTTTGAAAAGATCCGGGATGCACACAAACAGGAAAAATAGGATACTAATGCCCGTCGTTCCAACTGTGCGGACAAGAGCAGCCAGTGGGGAAAATATAAGCCCACTGGCTGCTCTACATGAAAGACAATCATCGGCCCTTTTGTTTTCCCCTGTACATCACTTCAGCTTATCTGCGCTCATGCACAGGTCTATGTACCGTTGCGACTCTTCTTCACCCTTTCCTGCAAAGTAATCAAGAACGCACTTGGCAACGGTCTGCGGCGCTCTATCGTGGAACACGATTCCATCCAGACTGATGTCCATTTCTTCTGAGATCAGCGCAACCGTTTCAAATTTCGGATTGCTCTTGCACTTTTCAATCTCAATGACAGTTCGGGTACACATATTAAGCCGTTCCGCTAATTCGCGCTGCGTGATCTTTTTCTGCTCCCGCTTTTCGCGAAGCTTTTGGGCGAACAGGTCAAGAAAGTTCATTGTAAATCACCTCTACTACATTGTAGAGTGAGCCTCAATTCACTTAAATACACATGAAGCTCACATTGAATGAGCCGCAAATCACATTCAGCGAGTTGGAGGTAATTTTATGATGTCACGGATGAACAGGAGATACTGCTAAGGCCGCTCGCGGTCATGTAAAAAAGCATAAGCACCGATTAGCCGTCCACTTCAAAAAGCACGCGGCTATCCCCCAGACGAGCTGCACTCACGAAAGCGAGTTGCAGCTCTCTTTTTATGCGGTTTGGTTCATCCGTGATTTAGCCCCTCCCGGTACAGTATTCGTTACTCATGTTTTCACTCGCACGCAAGGCGCTCGTTCAGGTCATCATGCCTGTTCGAGCGCCTTTTTACGTTTTCCTGTCGGCTGTCGTTCTCCGCCGGTGTTGGTCTGGTTCACCACCCACCCAACACCGAAACGGAGGACATATTATGTTTAACAGAAAGAGCAGCTATGCGCTGAACAAGAAAGACCCCAACGCTATCGTTTACATGGATGCCAACGAAGCCATCATCCGCCTGACCCGCGAGGACTTTGCCAGCGAGGAAGAATTTCTGAAATGGAAGTCCCTGTCGGATGCAGACTATCATGCTTCCGAGAAAGAGGATCATGTCTACGCTAATCATACCCTTGCACTGGACGAGCTTTCCGAGGAAGCAGCATCTATTCCCGCTGCGGATGTCTGCATGGAGCAGGCGCATGACCGGGTGGCGGAAATCCGCCGTAGCACCCAAAAGGTTACGCAAATCAGGAAGCACCTGACGGACACTCAGTTCCGCAGGATGTGGATGTATTTCGTGGATGGAATGACGATTGACGAGATTGGAAAAGTCGAAGGCGTGTCGCATCAGGCTATTTCTCTCAACATTACAGCAGCAATCAGAAAAATCAAAAAATATTTCTGAGGTTTTTCAAAAACACCTTGCAAAAGTGGCCCAAAATCGGCGATAGGTGAAGGGACATTCTCCACGAAGCCTTTCGTTGAACGTTGAAAACTGAATAGACCATGATGCAGGCACAAAACCCGCGTGATAGCGGCATAAGGTGCGCCGCCACGACGATGGCTTCAAGGAGGTGATTCCGGACAAGCCATCCGAGCGATCTACGCAGCCTTAGACCCGATTCGGCAAATCGGGCGCGATGACAGCGCGGCGGATAATGAAACTTGCTCACGCCCTCCCACAGACTTGAGGGGGAACCCTGCGGTATGCGCCAGCTCTTTGAGGCAGCGGTATCGTGGAGTTATGACAGCCCTGCCAAGGGCGGCCTGCATCATGCCCACTATCCGGGGCGCGTGGCAAATAGGATAGTTCTTCTCAAATGGACAAGCAGAGCGGCTGCGCCGGTATTCGCCATTATGTTATGTGGCTCCAATTCTGCCCGCGCAGCCGCCTCTCAAAGTCAGATACCATGCGCTGACGGCCTTTCCCGTCAGCGCATTCATGTGACCTTGAGGAAACCCACCAAACCGAGAAAGGAGATCGCCATGATGCAGCCAACGCCAAACGAATCCCGAATCCACACGGATGAGCTGGTGGACATCCGGGAAGTATCTGTTGACAAAAATCTTCCCAAGGAAGAACGTATTGCCGCCTTTATCCGCCAGATCAAAAATCCTTACCGCTTCCGCTGCGGCGATTTCGTGGTAAACGCCTGCTTTGCCGGGAACGGTGTTACGTTGGAGGAATGTCTGCAAGGCATTTTGCGCTGAGCGACATCCTCGCTTTTTTCCGCAGAGAGTGCTATGATCGGTGTGGAAAAGGATGAAAACCTAATAGCCAGATAACCACTCTTTTCATGCGGGAGCAGTCCGGGAGAAAGGAGTGCTTTTTCATGCCTAAATACAAAGCTACCGCTTACATCCGCCTGTCCTACACCGACGATCATTCCAGCGAAAGCGACAGCGTTTCCAATCAGCGCAAGCTCATTGAAAACTTTGTAGAGCGTAACCCGGATATTGAGGTCGTTTCCGAAAAGATCGACGATGGATACAGCGGCATCATCTTTGACCGCCCCGCGTTCAAGGAAATGATGCAGGATGTCACCGATGGCAACATCAACTGCGTCATTGTAAAAGACCTCTCCCGCTTAGGGCGCGAGTACATCGAAACAGGCCGGTATCTGCGCCGGGTATTCCCGGCCTACGGGGTGCGTTTCATCGCTATCACCGACAGCATCGACACCGCCCACGACAGCGGCGATGATCTGACCGTATCGGTCAAGAACATTATGAATGAAGCCTACTGCCGGGACATTTCCATCAAGACCCGTTCTTCTCTGGACGTGAAGCGGCGCAACGGCGATTTCGTCGGCGCGTTCCCGGTGTACGGCTACATGAAAGCCGAGGACAACAAGAATTTGCTCGTCCCTGACCCCTACGCCGCCCGCGTTGTCTGCGACATCTTCCGTATGCGGCTGGAGGGCGCAAGCGCCTCTAAGATCGCATCAGAGCTGAACCAGCTGGGCATTCTCTCTCCGCTGGCATACAAGAAGAACAACGGCCTGCCCTACGCGAAAAAGGGATACACAGACAAGGCCGACTGCAAATGGTCGGCAACCACCATCATCCGCATCTTGCAGGACGAAACCTATACCGGAACGCTGGTGCAGGGCAAACAGGGTACGCCGCATTACAAGATCAAGCAGATGGAGCAGCGCCCCGCCTCCGAGTGGGTGCGTGTCCCGGATGCCCATGAAGCGCTGATTGCCCGTCAGGATTTTGAGCTGGTGCAGCGCATCAAGGGGCTGGATACCCGGACTTCTCCCAACGAGGACACGGTGTACCTGTTCTCCGGTATTCTGATCTGCGGGTGCTGCGGAAGCCGCATGACCCGCAAGACCAACCGTGCGAACGGCAAGGAGTACCACTACTATTATTGTCCCACCGGCAAGAAAAAGGGCTGCACCCATCCGGTCATGCTGAAAGAAAGCAGCCTGATCGACTGTGTGCGGGACAGCCTGAAAGCCTATATCGGCAATATTGCTTCGCTGGAGGCGCTGCTGACCGGCATTGACCAGTCCAGCATCAATCAGGCGCTTGCCAAGGAATACAGCGACCACATCACCGACAACGAGCGCCGGTTGGAGCAGGTGCTGGAGTTCAAGGCACGGCTTTATGAGAGCCTTGTGGGAGGTATGCTTACCAAGGAAGAATACGCTTCCTATAAGGCAAAGTACACCAAGCAGGCCGAGGACATCCGCGAGAGCATCCGCGTTCTCAAGGAAAAACTCACGGAGGTTTTGGAAAACCGGAGTGAGCGCAACCGCTGGATTTCGCAGTTTACGCAGTTCTCCACGCTGGAAACCTTAGACCGCAGGGCGCTCATTCACATGGTACAGAGCATCCGCGTCCGTGGCAAAAAGGAGCTGGATATTACCTTTACCCATGAGGACGAATACAAAAAGGCGTTGCAGCTTTTGGCGCTGGCAGCGCAGCAGAAAGATTACGAACAGAGAAAGGTGGGCTGAGCATGGCGAGAAAAAGCAGGAAAGAAACGGCTGCGGTAGCCGTGCAAGAGGCCGACGCCGCTTGCCGCGCCGCGATCTACGTCCGCCTTTCGGTGGAGGATACCCACACGCACAGCGTATCCATTGAAACCCAGCAGATGATTATTGCCCGCTATCTGGAGCAGTACCCGGAGATCAGCGTGTACGATACCTACATCGACAACGGCGCGACCGGGACAAACTTCCACCGTCCGGGCTTTCAGCAGATGCTCTCGGATATTGAGGCCGGTCATGTAAACTGCGTGATTGTCAAAGATTGTTGTGCGATAATGGGACTAAATCAGAAAGACCTTGAAAATCAAGGGATTCTGGCTTAGTCCCTTCTTTTTTGACCTGAAAGAGGAACAATCGCACTACAATCGGCGCACCGGATCAAAATCGGCTGGCGGTGGCTATGGAGGTACACTGCATAAGCCCTTTCCGTTGCGCTGCCCACAACGAAAGGAGTCCATCATGAAACAGGGAACTTTGGTTTATGACCACGCAACGGATCGATACGACATTCGCTTTGACCTTGACTGCTACTACGGCGGTCTGCACTGCGGGGAATGCTTCGATGTCATGATCGGGGGCAAGTGGAAACCCACCCGGATCGAGATGGCTGCGGACTGGTATCTGGTCGGCATCCGCACGGACGATTTGCAGGGATTGAGGGTGAGGATGTGAAGACTTTTCTCAAGGAAGTGCTGCTTCCTCTGCTGATTGCCCTTTGTCTTGCCGCATTCTTCAAGCCGGTCTATATGGCGGACGGCGTATGTGACTACTTCCTGATGTGGCTCTGTGTCGGCTTCCCATTCGGCATCCGCAGGATGTGTCTCTGGCTCGTCCCCTTCGGTTACGGCATATCCGGCACAGTAGGAATCTTCGCACTCAACATCATCATCGGCGGTCTTATCGGAGGACTCGCCCTGATTGTCGGGCTGCTGCTCGGCATCATCCATACCATCCGAGAAATCATCTGAATATCTGAAAAGCTAAGAGGGTTTGTTTCATTCTCCAATTCGGAGCATGAAGCAAACCCTCTTTTTTTGTTGCCCGAAAGCTGGAACAATCTGCCTCTTGCAGATGACGGCGGTGCGGCGAGGAAAGGAGAGAAAACAAAATGAGCTACATGACAGCCGGTAAGCTGCAAGCCTTTGAAGCCCTCATGAAGGAGGTACCCGGCCACAACCACTATGACAGCGGATGCGACGGGATCTGCCCGGAATGTCGGTCGTGCTGTTTCCATCGTCCCTACTGGAAATATCAAACCTGTGTCTTCGAGGAATGTCCCTATTCCCCGGTGAAGCTGTCAACGCTGCGCTGTCAGCCGGTGATGGCAAGGGAGGGATAACCGCATGGCAGTCTATCGCGTCAACAAAAACCGTGGCTACACGGTCATGGCAAATTACCATCTCAGGGATAAAACCCTGTCCCTCAAGGCCGTGGGGCTACTCTCCAAAATGCTGTCCTTCAACGATGGCTGGCAGTTCTCAACGAAAGGTCTTTCGGCGATCTGCAAGGAAGGCCCCGATGCTGTTCTGGCAGCTCTCAGGGAGCTTGAAGATCACGGCTACCTTATCCGTCACAGGCAACGCGACGCCAAGGGAAGGATGAGCAACACGGTCTTTGAGATTTACGAACAGCCACAACCGGTTTCTCCACACAGGGAAAATCCAGATGTGGATAATCCAGATATGGATAATCCACACATGGAAAACCCACATGGGGAAAATCCCGCACAATTAAATACCAATCAAGTAATTAACAACCAAAGAAATAACTCTCTGAATAAGTATCAATCTATCAATCTTGATGGGATGGACAGGATGGATGAACGGGAGCAATACAGGGAATTGATCCGGGATAACCTTGAGATCGACATCCGCTCTCAGGACAGGCACTATGACCTTGACCGTGTAAACGAAATTGTCGAGATTATGCTGGATGCTATCTGCTCCACAAGCCCCACCATCCGTATCAACGGCGAGGATATGCCGCAGCCGGTGGTCAAGTCGCGCTTCCTCAAGCTGGACAGCGGCCACATTGACTATGTGCTCCAAGCGATGAACGATTGCCCTTCCGACATTCGTAACATCCGGGCATATCTGCTCACGGCGTTATACAACGCTTCGCTGACCATAGACAACTACTATTCAGCCCGCGTGAACTACGATTTTCACGGGAAAGGCTGATGCGTAAGCATTCTTAATCAACTTCAAGGGGGTGAGATGAAAACACGATCCACATTTTACACGGTGTCCCGCCTTAGTGACATGATTGCCCCGCAAATCTCAGAAAAGGAGGTCCCCATGCAGGATGAAGTAAATACCAAAGTCGTTGCGATTGCCATTAAGGGCGGCAGGATCACTGCGGAAGTGCTGAAAAAGGCGCTCGCCAAATTCATTGAGGAAATTGAAAAGGCCGAAAAGCAAGCCTCTCAGCCTAAGACCTACCGGGGCAAGCAGTCCATCAAGCACCTTGTCGAGCAAAACGCCGCAATCAGCAACATCGAAGTGACCGACGGAAACATCAAGTCTTTCGAGCGTACAGCGAACAAGTACGGGATCGACTACGCGCTCAAGAAAGACACCTCTGAGCAGCCGCCACGCTATCTCGTCTTCTTCAAAGGCCGGGATGTGGATGTGATGACTCAGGCGTTCAAGGAGTTTTCCGCCAAGACGGTCAAGCAGAAAGAAAAGCAATCCCTCAAGCAGAAGCTCTCCCGCAGCAGGGAGCAGTCTAAAGCCCAGCACAAGGAGAAGGTCAAGGTTAAGACGAAGGATCGGGGCGTTGAGCTATGAGAAAGAAACTCGACATCAAAAAGCTCGTCCTTCTCAATCTTCCGTATGTGTTCGCCTTCTACTTTGTGGATAAGCTGGCGGCGGTCTTCCGGCTGGCTCCCGGCACAGAGTTCATCGACAAGCTCACCGGGGGTTTTGCCAATTTCGGCGCAGCGTTTGCCAACCCGCTCCCCAGCTTCCACCCGGTAGACCTTCTCATCGGCGTGGCCGGAGGTGCGCTGCTCAAGCTGGCCGTCTATATCAAAGGCAAAAACCGCAAGAAATTCCGCCAAGGGGAGGAATACGGGTCAGCGCGTTGGGGACGACCGGAAGACATCCGGCCTTACATGGATGATGACTTCTCCAACAATGTCATCCTCACCCAGACCGAGGGGCTGACCATGAACAGCCGACCGAAACAGCCGAAGTACGCGAGGAATAAGAACATCCTTGTCATCGGTGGTTCCGGTTCCGGCAAGACCCGCTTCTTCGTGAAGCCCAACCTGATGCAGATGCACAGCTCCTATGTGGTCACTGATCCCAAGGGTACAGTGCTGGTCGAATGCGGAAAGATGCTTGAGAAAAACGGCTATATCATCAAGTCGCTGAATACGATCAACTTCCGAAAATCCATGCACTACAACCCGTTCGCCTACATCCGCAGCGAGAAGGACATCCTCAAGCTGGTCAATACGATCATCGTCAATACGAAGGGAGATGGCGATAAGTCCGGGGAGGATTTCTGGGTCAAGGCAGAAAAGCTCTACTATACCGCACTCATCGGCTATATCTGGTACGAAGCGCCGGAGCACGAGAAAAACTTCACTACCTTGCTCGAATTGATCAACGCTTCGGAGGCCAGAGAGGATGACGAGACTTTCAAAAATCCCGTTGACCTCATGTTCGATGAGCTGGAAGAGCGCGACCCTGACCACTTCGCGGTCAAGCAATACCGTAAATATAAGTTAGCCGCTGGCAAAACAGCCAAGTCGATCCTGATTAGCTGCGGCGCACGGCTTGCCCCGTTTGACATCGCGGAGCTGCGGGAGCTGATGAGTTACGACGAGATGGAGCTGGACTGTATCGGCGACCGCAAGACGGCGCTGTTCGTCATTATCTCTGATACCGACGATACCTTCAACTTTGTCGTTGCGATTATGTACTCCCAGCTTTTTAACTTGCTCTGCGACAAGGCGGATGATGTCTACAATGGGCGGCTTCCCGTCCATGTCCGCTGCTTGCTCGACGAGTTTGCGAACATCGGTCAAATCCCGAAATTCGACAAACTGATAGCTACGATCCGAAGCCGGGAAATCTCAGCATCCATCATCTTGCAGTCCCAGAGCCAGCTCAAGACCATCTACAAGGACGCAGCGGACACGATTGTCGGCAACTGCGACTGTACGCTCTTCCTCGGCGGCAAGGAAAAATCCACTTTGAAGGAACTCAGTGAAATCCTCGGAAAGGAGACAATCGACCTATATAACACATCAGAAACCCGTTCGACCAACAACTCATACGGCCTGAACTATCAGAAGACCGGCAAGCAACTCATGTCGGAGGACGAAATTGCTGTCATGGACGGCGGCAAATGTATTTTGCAGCTTAGAGGCGTGAGACCTTTTCTCAGTGACAAGTACGATATTACGAAGCATCCAAAATACAAAATGCTGTCCGACTACGATAAGCGCAACGCCTTTGACATCGAGAAATACCGTTCTCACAAGCTGGTAGTCAAGCCCACCCAAACCTTCGACCTCTATGACATGGGAGAGGTTGAAGCCGATTGAAGCCCCGTCATGCACTGCGCATGGGCAATGCCCAAAGCAGAACAATGACGGGGCTTCTATTTTTTTACCCATTTTCAATAATTCACACTCAAAAATCAAGGAGGTCACTCTATGGAATTTATCAATCAGGCGGTTACGGTCCTTCAGACGCTCGTTGTTGCCCTCGGTGCCGGTCTGGCTGTGTGGGGTGTGGTCAACCTCATGGAGGGGTACGGCAATGACAATCCCGGTGCCAATGCTCATGTGCCATAAAGTAACATACAAGAATTGATAGACAGCAACCCACTATTCCGTTATTATCTTACGCACACACTTTGTAACTTTTTCGTTAAGCCTATTGACTCTGATACTTCGGAAGAGATATAATATAGTTGCTACTTAGCTAACCTAAATAGCGAAACTAAAGAGAGGCGACGATATGAATAACAAATATGTCCAG
>OLOL01001797.1_pt1 | contig 17151 bp, 9 predicted proteins | sample 1673081 | NCBI WGS metagenome assembly OLOL01 (sample SAMEA3136753, study PRJEB25190) | human gut metagenome
GCCGCAGCCGCCGGAGCGGTGCTTAAGCCGTCAGGCGGGAATTGTGCGGTATTGCTTTAGGTTTGCGGCAAGGAACCCCCCCTCAGGCCGCTTCGCGTCCAGCTCCCCTCCAGGGGAGCCACCACAATCATAAGGTAAGATACTGGCTCCCCTTAGAGGGGAGCTCCGGCGAAAGCCGGTGAGGGGTGGTTCCTCGCGCAGAGCCTGATAAATGAGATTTGTGACTGGGCTCATCCGGCGGCCAATGGGCTGGCCGCCCTACCGTACAGTTACCAACAAAAGGCCTGTAATTTATACGCTCCTCCGAGGCGTCGGGGACGCCGCCCCCTACGGCATAGCAAGGTAAATTGCGATTTTTTAATCGTGTACTATTTCTAGCTTTCGGCGGGGTGAGGTCCCCCGCCCTACTGGCCTGGCAAATATTTCATTGAACCTATGCCCCAAAATACAAAAATGCCGCAGCAGACTGTTACGTCTGCTGCGGCATTTCTATTTAGGGGTTAATGGGCTGGGTTACAGCTCATTGTTCAGGCTGTGGGATTACTGCAGAACGCCGGTGTTCTTATCGAAATGATAAGTGCGGCCATCGATGACTGCATCGCCCTTAGCCATGGTGCCATAGATCGGGTCGAAATAGTAACGCTTGTCAGCGCTCCAGCCCTTGATCATGTGGCCCTGTGCATCGTAACGGACCCACTTGCCGGTGCCATCGGCGCGGTCAGCCCACTGGCCAGCTTCGGATTCCTGATAGACATCCTTGCTGGTGGCTTTCTTGCCCTGGTCAACGGCATCCAGCCAGTACCAAACGTCGGAAGCCGGGTCATAGATTTCCTTGCCGCGGCCATCCAGGCCCTGGCGAACGCCCTTTTCGTACCAGAAGTCAGCGCCTTTGATGGTCAGCCACTGGCCGTCCAGAGCGATACCGGTGTACTCGTCAAATGCGCAAGGTACACCGTCAATATCGCCTGCGCCCTTAGCCATAGCGCCGGTGATCAGGTCAAAGTAGTAGGTGCCCTTATCGGTCGTCTGCCAGCCCTTGACCATGTGGCCGTTCTCATCGTAACGGACCCACTTGCCGGTGCCATCGGGCTTATCAGCCCACTGGCCGGCGGCGGATTCCTGGTAAACGTCCTTGCTGACGGTCATTGCGCCGCCCTGGACAGCATCCAGCCAGTACCAAGCGTCGGAATCGGGATCATAGATCTCTTTGCCGCGGCCGGTGGTACCCTGCTTCACGCCCTTTTCGTACCAGTACTTCTTGCCGTTTTCTTCAACCCAGCCGTTCTTCTCGCCGTACTTGGCGGTGTAGTCCTTGCCGTTGAAGGTGACAGTAGCGGTGGTAACGCCGCTGGTCTGCTTTACAGTTGCATCCACGAACTGTGCGCTTGCGCAGTTCTTATCGGTGCAGGTAAAGACAGCCATTGCGGTAATGGTGGTCTTTTCAGCAGCGCCATGAACGGTGCGTTCCTCGACCGGTGCTTCCTGAGCGGCGGGAGTATCGGTGTCAGTTGCAGCTTTCTTGGTAAAGGTTGCTTTAATTTCCAAGTTGCAAGCACCCATTACGACTTTATATATACCACCACCGCTAACGGTATTAGTGATATCGGTCATACCATGGATCGCCTGCTCCAGTTCATAGCCAGAATTCGGCGTAACCATCACAACAATTGCAGCGTCCTTTGCTGCGCGTTTCAGTCCATCCTCACCATTGACCGAAACAGTAATCGTACCACCGTCCTTCGGCTCAACTTCCGTGAGAATGCTATATTCTTCGATGGTAAACTGCGCAGTAACCGTTACATTGTCAGCGGGCATTTTGAAAGTATAGGTCTTACCTTCATCAGCAGTTTCAGGTTCAATCTTAGTGCCCTTGCTGTCCGTAATAGTCAGGCCCTCTTGGGACAGTTTTGTCAGCAATTCCGGCTTATCAATCGGGTTAACAGTCAGAGTAACAGTATCGCCAACCTTCAGTCCAGTGGTCTTGTCAGCCGTCACAGTACCATTATCGCTGCTGTTGATCGTAACGCTGTAAGTTTTAACCTCAACAGGTTCAAACGCAGCGCTAACGGTAACATCAGCGGCGGGCATCTCGAAGGTGTAGGTGTTTTCCTTACCGTCTACTGCCTTAAAGTCGTTAATTTCTTTCTTCGTTCCGCCATCCGTATAAGTAGCTTTCAGGCTGCCGTCCGTGTACTTAAAGTTGGTATTCGGGGTAACGGTAACAGTAACAACATCCTTCGCAGCTGCGGTTTTCGGCTCTACGCCCACAGTGCCGTTTTCAACAGTACCCGCCACAGTAACGTTATACTTCTTAACCTCTTCAAACGCTGCGCTGACAGTTGCATCGCCAGCGGGCATTGCAAAGGTGTAAGTGTTGGCCTTTTCTGTGTCAGGAGTTGCTTTCAGGGTCTGATTGTCGCCGTAAGTAACCACCACACCGTCAGCCGTCAGGGTATAGCCATCCTTCGGGGTAGCCACAACGGTAACGCTGGTGCCCTCAGCAACCTTATCCAGGTCAGCTTCGGGGCTGGTGATCTTCAACGTATCCTTGTTAGCATCGGCCACCTTGACCGCATAGGTCTTAGCGGCTTTGGTAACACTGATGGTCACATCGCCGTCCGGCATGGTGAAGGTGTAAACCGTCTTAGCCTTTTCGGTGGTAGCCTGGGCTGCGGCTTCGTCCTGCGCTGCTTCCTGAACTTCAGTCAGAGCAACATCGGTATCGCCGTTCTTTGCGGTAACGGTAACGATATCGGTGCCTTTCTTTTCTACGGTCAGGGTAACGGTATCGTCCTTGATGTAGGTGTTGCTGGTGGTGCCCAGGGTCAGGGTAACACCTTCAACTGGATCGGGCAGGGTAACGGTGTGGGGTTTGCTCTCGGTTGCGGTATGGCAATCAGAGCACAGGTACACATTGTTGCCAACGGACTTGGTTTCCAGCTCGTCCAGAGCCCAGGTATGGCCCTTGGGCAGTGCGCCGTCAGCGTACTTCTTTTCACCCTTGGTCAGGCCGTACTTGGTGGTGCGGTCCTGGGTGTAAGCGGGGGTATCGCACCATGCTTCAACGGAAACATTGGTGGTTGCGCCGCTCTTCAGGTCGCTGACCATGTCGGACATCGGCATGGTTTCAACCAGGTTAGCGCACCACATGAACTCTTCGTTCTTGTTCTTCTCGTCAGAGCTGCCCATGTTCTGGTTGTAACTCGGGTTGTAGTTCCAGGACTCGTTCTTGTAGCTCTTACGGTTTGCATAAGAAGTGCCGGAGGCATCGGTCTTGACTTCTGCCTTGCCGTCCACCAGTTCCTTATAGGTGTTGGACAGGTTGGTGCCGACAGAAACGACCAGCTGATCCTTGGTGGTGTTGATGCCGGTGATCACAGTCTGGCCCTGCTGGGTGGTGGTAGCAAAGCTGTAGCTGTCACGCAGGGTCAGGCCCGCCAGAGGATGGTTCTTGAAGGTGCCCAGATACTTCACACTGCTGGTATCCTGGGCGCTATCCATGATAACCATGCTCATGCCGGGAAAGTGGGTATCGGGAACCATGTTGCCGTCCTTATCCTTGGTCAGCTTAATGCCGCCATAGACGGTGTTGTATTCCTTCACTTCTTCCACTGCGCCGGTGGTCGGGTCCATACGGTAGATGGCGTTGTTGACGTTGAAGTACAGCATGCCATCATACAGTGCGGTAGAGTGTACCAGTGCGGGGTAGATCCGCTTTGCAGCAGCGTCTGCCAGGCACTCGGTGTTCAGGTTGTTTTCAACCTTGGTATGCTTATCTTTTGCACTGGTATCGATCTTATAGATGGTGCCAGCTTCGGCCAGGACCTTGGCATTGCTGTCGTCATCATTGAAGTTGCTGCTGGTTTCCTTCAGATCGTTGTAGTACATCAGGATGATATCAAACGGGTCATCCGTCTTGGTAAAGCTGCTCATGCTGAAGCCGCCGGGTCTGCTGCTGGAATCCTCTTTGCGGATATAGTAGTTCGCATTACGCGGACGTGCTTCCAGAGTATCGGGGCCCTGGTTCTGCATCTTCTTCATGAACTGCTGCATCTGGGAGTTGTTACCAGAGCTGCCGGAACCAGAGTTGCCGTTGTTGCCGTTCTCGGACTGCTGGCGGCGCATGTTGTTATACAGGTTCTGGTTGGTCGTGGTATCAACGTAATAGAAGTAATTATTGTCGAAGTAGATGGGGCTGCAGATAGAGGTGAACCAAGTATCCTCGTAGCAGGTATCGGTGTAACGGGTCTCGTTCTTGTTCTCCGCCTTGGTGTAAGAGTAATGCGGCTTGCCGTTGTTCAACACAACATTGCCGTCATCATCCACATCGGGATTCTTGTTCTTGGTGTAGGTGTAGCCATCGTACAGCGAGTCAATGTAATCATAGTACTTGCTGTAACGGCCTTCCAGACCGGAGGGAGAAACCAGGAAGTTGACATGGCGCAGGTCGCCTGCGTTCTCAACGCGGGTCTGGGCCATGCACTCGGTGTTCACGTCATCATAGCAGACGTCAACATAGTACCAGTTCTTGTTGGGTTCGCCGGTGGTCATCGTAGCAGAGTTGCTGTCGCCCTGCAGCTTGTTGACCTTGACTGCGTTGAAGTAGTGGACGTTGTTGAACATGCCGCCGCCGAACGCATTACCGGCAACACTGGTATCAGAAGTATCGCAGTAATACAGGATCTGGGCAAAGTCAACAACAGCGTTATCGCCTACTTCATCGGGGGTCTTCCAGCTGCCGTCATCATTCTTATAGATGCTCTTGTTGTCAGGCAAATTCTGGACCATGTAGTTAAATGCAGCTGCATAGCCCAGGCAGATGCAGCCATACTCAACGCCCTTAGCGCCGATCTCGCCGCCCAGCAGGGCACCGAAAGCAGTCGTCTGGATGGGGTCGTTGTTGCCGCCGCCGGTGATATCGCCCATGGAGCCCATATCGAATTCTGCAACCTGGGAGATCCAGTCGTGCAGGATCAGCAGCTTGGTGACATAGTCAGCGTCACCCAGCTTGGCAACCTGTGCCAAGCCTGCATCACGGATGGCTTTCAGAGCTTCGCCATAGTTCATGACGTAAGACATGAACGCCTGCGGCAGCATGTTCAGCATGAATGCCATGGTGGTCGGCGGGACATTATCGTTCGGATCAATGCTGCACAATACCTTGATTGCGCCCATGGTGCCGGTGATGCTGCCATCCTCGCCCTGCTTCTGAACGCCCTTGGAGGTCCAGAACGGGGCAACCACGCCGAAGTACTCTGCTTCGTCCTGGTTGAACTGCGACAGCTGGAAGTAGTAGTAGTTCATCTGCGCAGTCGAGACATCGTAAGTATTGGTGACCTGGTTGCCCTGGTCGTCCACATACACGGCAGTCTTCTGGCTGTCGTACAGCAGCAGGCTGTTCTTGCCCTTGTTGTCGCCGCTCTGATAGGTGAAGTTCACCTTGCTTGCGTCAACCGGGTTGTTCTGCATATCGTACCAGTTGCCGTCCTTCATTGCGGACACCAGGGTAACGCCGGTGCCGCCGGAGGTGGTATCCAGGGTCGGGGTGCCGCCCACGTTGATGTAGACGGAATTGTCATTCTGGTCTACCACAACGCTGACCGGCATGGTCATTACCGGCTGGGTTTTGATTTCTTCGCCGCAGACAGCGCACTTGAAGGTGACGCTGGTGCATTCCCAGTCAATGGTAACGGGAGCGCCGGCAGAAATTTTGCCGGTTTCGCTGTCATAGAACAGCTGGGCGTTGCTGTAGTCAGCTTCCAGCTTGCCCTCGACCTTCTTCATTTCCCAGTTGAAGGTAGCAACAAAGTTGCCATCTGCATCCTTGGGCACGGCATGGTTCTGGCAGGGCAGGGCGGCAATGTCGTCGGTGCGGGTGGTGGGTTCCTTGTATTCCTTCTTAACCGGGCTCTTGTCAGCGGGCACGCTGGCAGAGTAAACGGTCTTGCCGGCAGCGCCGGGCTTTGCCTCGGTGGTATCCTTGGTTACGGTGCCTTCTACCTTCTGGTAGGCATCGTCCTTTTCACAGGTATACACAGCGGTGTAAGCCCAGCCGTCATCGGTCTTGGTCCAGTAACCATCGGGGGTTTCCTTCCAGGTATGGGTGTGGCCATCCTCCGGGTTGGTGTCATTCCAGTACCATTTCGGCTCGCCATAGGTATGGCCGTCTGCAGCGGCGCTGGCAGCAAAGGTATCGGAGTTTTCAGCAACGTAAGCCTGTGCGTAGCTGTCAGCCTGCTGCGCAATCACTTCATCATCGCTGTTGGTCATGGACTCCATCGCAGAGGTCATGCCGGAGCTGCCGGTAAAGGTAACGGCGGTCACAACGCCTGCGGCGTTCGTCTCATAGCCCAGGTCGGTAACGGCGCTGGACAGATGATACGTTTTGATGGTGGCAGCCATCACCGATGCCATCTCGTCCTTGTTCAGGCCATAGGCTTCAGTGTTGATCTTGCCGGCTGCGGCGTTGGCGTACATGGCATCGGCCAGTGCATTTTCCAACGCTGCAAGGCTCATGCCCGCCTTGCTCTGTGCAGTCGCTTCCAGCTTGGCATCGTCCTGCTCCAGTTCATGCACTTCGCCCTGGGCAGCCAGCGTTTGGGCTGTCTGCTTGATCAGGTCTGCGGTGCTGGTGAACTTGGGCAGGGACTGCACAGCGCTGGCCGCGCTTGCTGCGCTAGCTGCAACAGACTGCGCTACCGAAGAATCAATCTTGGTAGTTTCGGCTGCTGCGGGAAGCGCCACGCTTTGGGCAACCATGGCTGCTGCCAGCACGGATGCACCAAAACGCTGAAGGTTTTTCTTCATAGTTTTATCCTCCCTTAAGTGTTACTACTTTCCCCTTTTGTGTGAAAAGTGGTACGGCAGATGTGCGGCACTTTGCAGGTGTTGATTGCAAAACGCCTGGTTGTGCTCCCCTCGGTCTGGCGATCCCTTGCCGGGCTGCGGCCTGCTTTTGGGGCTTTTGGCCCCGGCACAGCGGCTGACAAAACGTTGTACCGGCTGCATGCCTTGATCCCGCAAATGATAACCTTTCCGACACATCTAGGTATATACATTATATCACAGTTGCCAGAATTTGCATAGTTCATTAGAGCGGTTTCTATCTAAATTTTTGTCCTTGAATCAACTGAAACCTGTTTTTCGCACATTATTTGCGTTGCGGTGCGGTGACCCTTTGGCGGTATTTATTAACATTTTTGAATGGTTTATTCCTGATTTTATCAAATGATTAAACATTTACCCCGATAATGTTCTTTGCAATCTCTTAATCCAATCATCCGGTATTGTGATCGCGCATTTTTTGCCATTTCGGTTTGGCTTGTTGTTGAGAGATTTGGCAGAGATTGGAGGAAACTTGAAGGGAAAATTGGAGGTTGAGAATTACCCATTATAAATTGTACTGTAGAAAGCGTTCCTGACCGTTCCGAAAACTTAGGGATAGATCACCCCTTGCCCCTTAACCGCGACCTGAAATACACCTTCCCAAGGTAGGGCGGTGTGAGTGTCCCCTCCTGCTCTACTTTTTCAAAGTTCCGAATGGTGTCCTCTCCCCTATCTACAATTCCTGATGTTTTCATGATGCCTTCCTTGGTCTTCCACACCCGGCCTTTGCCCCCTCCCCGCCCCATAAGTCGTACACAACAAAAAGGCCCCTGCCTTAACAGCAGGAGCCTTGAAAGCTATATCACAAGCCGAAAATTACTTCTCGATCTTGGAAACAACGCCGGAACCAACAGTGTGGCCGCCTTCGCGGATAGCGAAACGCATGCCTTCTTCCATGGCAACCGGGGTGATCAGCTCAACGTGCATATCAACGTTGTCGCCGGGCATGCACATCTCAGTGCCTTCGGGCAGGGTGATGATGCCGGTAACGTCGGTGGTACGGAAGTAGAACTGAGGACGATAGTTGTTGAAGAACGGGGTATGACGGCCGCCTTCTTCCTTCTTCAGGACGTAAACATGGCCATCGAAAGTGGTGTGGGGATGAACAGAGCCGGGAACAGCCAGAACCTGGCCACGCTCGATCTGGTCACGGTCAATACCACGCAGCAGAGCGCCGATGTTGTCGCCAGCCTGAGCGAACTCGAGGCTCTTGCGGAACATTTCCAGACCAGTGATGGTGGTGGTCAGCTTCTCTTCCTTCAGACCAACGATTTCCATCTGATCGCCGACATGAGCAGTACCACGCTCAACACGACCGGTAGCAACGGTGCCACGGCCGGAGATGGTCATAACGTCCTCAACGGGCATCAGGAACGGCTTATCAGCAGCACGGTCCGGGGTCGGGATGTAGCTGTCAACAGCGTCCATCAGCTCCCAAATGCACTTGTATTCCGGAGCATCGGGATCCTTGGAAGTGCTCTCCAGAGCCTTCAGAGCGGAACCACGGATGATCGGGGTGTTGTCGCCGTCGAAATCCTGGCTGTCCAGCAGTTCGCGAACTTCCATTTCGACCAGGTCGAGCAGCTCTTCGTCGTCAACCATATCGCACTTGTTCAGGAACACAACGATCTTGGGCACGCCAACCTGACGAGCCAGCAGGATGTGCTCACGGGTCTGCGGCATCGGGCCATCGGTTGCAGCAACAACCAGGATAGCGCCGTCCATCTGAGCAGCACCGGTGATCATGTTCTTGATGTAGTCAGCATGGCCCGGGCAGTCAACGTGGGCATAGTGACGCTTCGCGGTGTGGTACTCAACGTGAGCGGTGTTGATCGTGATACCACGAGCCTTCTCTTCAGGAGCCTTATCGATGCTGGAGTAATCCATGAAATCGGCGTCGCCCTTCAGAGCCAGAACCTTGGTGATAGCGGCAGTCAGAGTGGTCTTGCCGTGGTCAACGTGACCGATGGTACCGATGTTGACATGCTCCAAAGAGCGGTCAAATTTTTCCTTTTCAGCCATTGGAAGTATCCTCCTTTAATTCAAACAGATAAAATAGCCTGTTGTAAGGCTATCATACTAGATTTTTCAAGAAAAATCAAGTATTTTGCGCGAATTTGTGCAGAATCAGCCCTTATTGCGCTCGGTCATGATCTTATCTGCAACACTCTTGGGAACCTGCTGGTAATCAGCCGGCTCCATGGAGTACTGGCCACGGCCCTGGGTCTTGGAACGCAGGTCAGTAGCGTAACCGAACATCTCGGACAGAGGAACCATAGCGGTGACACGGGCAGTGCCATCGGTGGATTCCTGGTTCTGGATCGCGCCGCGGCGGCTGTTCAAGTCGCCAATGACGTTGCCCATATACTCGTCAGGAACAACAACGTCAACCTTCATGATGGGCTCCATAATGACGGGATCAGCCTTCTTCATAGCATCCTTGAATGCCATGGAACCGGCGATGGAGAACGCCATTTCAGAGGAGTCAACTTCATGATAGGAGCCGTCCCACAGAGTGACCTTGACATCCACGACGGGATAGCCAGCCAGAATGCCGGACTTCATCGCGCCCTGGATACCATTGTCAACAGCGGGGATGTATTCCTTCGGGATAGCGCCGCCAACAATACCGTTGACAAACTCATAACCCTTACCCGGGTTGGGCTCAATCTTGATCTTAACGTGACCATACTGGCCCTTACCACCGGACTGACGTGCGTACTTGGTTTCCTGGTTAGCATCCTTGCGGATGGTTTCACGGTAGGCAACCTGAGGTGCGCCAACGTTAGCTTCGACCTTAAACTCGCGGAGCAGACGGTCCACGATGATTTCCAGGTGGAGCTCGCCCATGCCGGCGATAATGGTCTGACCGGTTTCTTCATCGGTCCAGGTACGGAAAGTCGGGTCCTCTTCAGCCAGCTTAGACAGGGCAATACCCATCTTCTCGCTGCCAGCCTTGGTCTTGGGCTCGATGGCAACGCGGATAACCGGCTCGGGGAAGTTCATGGACTCGAGGATGATGGGATGCTTCTCATCGCACAGGGTATCACCAGTGGTGGTGTTCTTCAGACCAACAGCAGCGGCGATATCGCCAGCGTAGCAGATGTCGATATCCTTACGGTTGTTTGCATGCATCTGCAGGATACGGCCGATACGCTCGTCCTGATCCTTAACAGAGTTGTAAACAGTGGTGCCAGCCTCAACGGTACCAGAGTACACGCGGAAGAAGCACAGCTTACCGACATACGGGTCAGTCATAATCTTGAATGCCAGTGCAGAGAACGGCTGATCATCGGAAGAAGTGCGATCTTCTTCCTCGCCAGTCTCCGGGTTGGTGCCCTTGATGGCCGCAACGTCGGTCGGAGCAGGCATATAATCAACGATTGCATCCAACAGTTTCTGAACGCCACGGTTCTTGTAAGAAGAGCCGCAGACAACAGGAACGATCTCGTTGGAAATAGTAGCCTTACGCAGAGCAGCCTTGATTTCTCCCTTGGTCAGCTCTTCGCCTTCCAGGTACTTCATCATCAGCTCTTCGTCGGTCTCAGCAACAGCTTCGATCAGCTTGTCATGATATTCCTGAGCCTGTTCTTTCAGGTCTTCAGGAATTTCCTCAACGCGCACATCATTGCCCATATCATCATAGTAGATATCGGCTTTCATGTCGATCAGATCGATGATGCCGCGGAAAGTGTCTTCCTGGCCGACAGGCAGCTGGATAGGCACACCGTTGGCATGCAGACGATCATGCATCATCTGTACGCAGCGGAAGAAGTCAGCACCCATGGTATCCATCTTGTTGACGTAAACCATGCGGGGAACCTTGTACTCGTCAGCCTGGCGCCAAACGGTTTCAGACTGAGGCTCAACGCCACCCTTTGCGGCCAGAACGGTAACAGAACCGTCCAGAACACGCAGAGAACGCTGAACTTCAACAGTAAAGTCAACGTGGCCCGGGGTGTCGATGATGTTGATACGATGACGGTTCTTTTTGAACAGAGCCGGATCGTGCTGGGTCTCGGTGTGGCTCCAGTAGCAGGTGGTTGCAGCGGAAGTGATGGTAATACCACGTTCCTGTTCCTGCTCCATCCAGTCCATCGTAGCAGCGCCGTCATGAACTTCGCCGATCTTATGGTTAATACCGGTGTAGTACAGAATGCGCTCGGTGGTGGTGGTCTTGCCTGCGTCGATGTGGGCCATGATACCGATATTTCGGGTCATTTGCAGGGATACGTCTCTCGGCGTTGCCATGGCTTAAACCTCCTCAGTAAGCAGATCAATAACGGTAATGCGCGAAAGCCTTGTTGGCTTCTGCCATCTTGTGGGTATCTTCGCGCTTCTTGACAGCGCCGCCAACGTTGTTGGTAGCGTCGATGATCTCGGCGGCCAGGCGAGCGGACATAGTCTTTTCACCACGGCTGCGGCTGTACAGAGTCAGCCAGCGCAGGCCGAGGGTCTCGCGGCGGGCGGGGCTGACCTCCAGGGGAACCTGGTAGGTGGAGCCGCCGACACGGCGGGCCTTAACTTCGAGGCTGGGCATGATGTTTTCCATGGCCTTCTCGAACATTTCGAGAGGATCGTTGCCGGTCTTCTCTTTGACAGTCTCAAAAGCTTCGTAAACGATCTTCTGAGCGACGCCCTTCTTGCCATCCAGCATGATGCTGTTGACCAGACGGGTGACGAGCTTGGAATTGTAAATAGGATCAGCCAGAACTTCGCGCTTTGCGATTTTACCTCTTCTGGGCATCTTTCTTCCCTCCTTCACATTAATGATATCATCGGTACTCGAAAGTTAAAGAAAACTCCCGTTATGCCACAAAAGGGTCAGCTGACCATTTTATGGCGAAAAGATGTTTCCTTACTTCTTGGCACCGGCCTTGGGACGCTTTGCGCCGTATTTGCTGCGAGCCTGGTTACGGTTTGCAACACCCTGAGTATCCAGAGTACCACGGATGATGTGGTAACGGACACCGGGCAGGTCCTTAACACGACCGCCACGGATCAGGACAACGCTGTGCTCCTGCAGGTTATGGCCGATACCAGGAATGTAGGAGGTGACCTCGATACCATTCGTCAGGCGGACACGGGCAACTTTACGCAGAGCAGAGTTGGGCTTTTTGGGGGTCATGGTACGAACAGCGGTGCAAACACCACGCTTCTGGGGGCTGTTCATGGTGGTGTACTGCTTCTTCTGGGAGTTGTAGCTCTTCTGAAGGGCAGGTGCAGTGCTCTTGGTTACCAGGACCTCACGGCCTTTGCGTACGAGCTGGTTAAAAGTAGGCATTTCTTTTCTCCTTTCTTGATTATTCCGCGCAGTTTTTGCGGGGGTTGTGCTTCCATTTTGGCCGCACTTGACCCCTTAACTCACGCATTTATTATAATAGCGGATAAACCACGCTCTGTCAAGAGTATTCACAAAAAATATTTCAAATAATCGTGCAAGATGCTGATTTTCTGCACTGTGGGTTCTAATTTTGCGCTTAAGGTGTATCTGAAAACAAAGAACATGACGGATATTTCGCAAAGGCAAGCAGAATTTAAGGCAAAGAGCCATAGGAATCCTTTGCGGATTCCAAGACTTTTTAACGCAAAATCCCGCTGTGTTTGCAGAAACAGACTAAATTTTCGAATTTTTCAGATACACCCTCGGACTTTCCCCTGCTTATTTTGCAGCTTCCAGCTGTGCCACGCAGGCTTCGGCTTCGTCCAGAATGCGGCCGAACTTATCCAGGGCAGCATCCACCGGGGCGGGGGTGGTCAGGTCCACACCGGCATGGCGCAGCTCATCCAGCGGGTAAGCGCTGCCGCCCATGTGCAGGAACTCCAGGTACTTCTTAACAGCCGGTTCGCCGTTCTTCAGGATGCCCTCGGACAATGCCACGGCAGTGGAATAGCCGGTTGCATACTTATAAACATAGAACGGGCGGTAGAAGTGCGGGATGCGTGCCCACTCGTACTGTACTTCGTCATCCACAACCAGCTCCGGTCCAAAGTAGTCCACAATGAGCTTCTTGTACAGATTGTTCAGAGCGGCGGGATTCAGGGCTTCGCCGCGCTCGGCCATGGCGTGGGCATCGCGCTCAAACTCGGCAAACATCGTCTGGCGGTAGACGGTTCCCTTGAAATTTTCGAGGTACTGATTCAGCAGGGCCAGGCGGGTTGCGGGATCCTGGTTCTTTTCTGCCAGCAGGTGCTCAATGAGCAGGTTCTCGTTGACGGTGGAAGCGACCTCTGCGACAAACAGGGTATAGTCGGCATACTGGGCAGGCTGGGTATGGCGGCTGAACCAGCTGTGCATGCTGTGGCCCATCTCATGCGCAATGGTGGAAACGCTGTCCAGCGTACCGGTAAAGTTGCACATGATATAGGGGTTGGAATCATAGCTGCCGCCGGAGTAAGCGCCACCGCTCTTGCCCTTGTTGGGGAACACATCGATCCAGCGCTCGGCAAAACCCTTGCGAACGATGGTGCCGTACTCTTCGCCCAGCGGTGCAACGGCATCCAGAACCATCTGCTTGGCCTGGTCATAGGTGTAATGGGCGCTGACGCCCTTGGTCAGCGGGGCGTACACATCATAGTAGTGCAGCTCGTCCACACCCAGGATGCGCTTGCGCAGAGCAACATAGCGGTACATATCCGGCAGGTGCTTGCGCACAGTAGCCACCAGGTTATCATAGACCTGGCCGGGCACGTTCTCCCCTGCCATGGACATGGCGCGGGAAGATTCATAATGACGGACGGAGGCTTCGGCGGTAGCGGTCTTGACAGCGCCGGAGTAAGAGGCAGCCAGCGTGTTGATGTGCTGGCGGAAGCTCTTGTAGTAGCTTTCAAAGGCATTCTTGCGCAGCACGCGGTCATTGGAGGTTTGCAGCAGGATGTAGTTGGAAGCGGTCAGCTCCACATCGTTGCCCTCGCCATCCTTGACGGAATCGAACACCATGTCGGCGTCTTCCAGGTTATCGGCAACATTTTTCGGGGTGCCGAATGCCTCACCGAAAGCAGCCAGCAGCTTTTCTTCCGGGGCGGTCAGGGTGTGAGGCTTTGCACGCAGCAGGTCTTCCAGAGCAAAACGATAGGGGGCAACCTGCTCGTCAGCCATGATGGCATTCAGGGTTTCCTGCGGCAGTGCCAGGATTTCCGGCTGAGCATAGGCGATGGTACCGACAGCCTTTACATATTTGGCGGTAGCGCGGGCATCCATGCTCTGGGCGTCATCAGCACGGGTATCCTCGCTCAGACGCAGGCTGGTGTAGACAGCCAGGTTTTCCAGTTCACGGAACACGCCGATTTCTGCATCATAAAATTCACGAATGCTGGCAGCGTTGTTCAGCTTGCCCTCCCAGGCAGCCAAAGCTTCAATTTTGGGGTCAATGGCGGCAAAAGCCTTTTCCCATTCCGCATCGCTGGCGTACATTTTGGTCAGGTCCCACTGGTACTGCGGGTCCATCTCTTTGCGTTCTTTCAATGCTTCCGACATGGCGGATTCTCCTTTTCTATATGGTGTCTTTCTGAGCCAGTCAGGGAAGCGTTCTCCCCTGCCCTCCATGCAGGCACCATTCATCCTGCACAGACAAACCCAGTATAAAAGTATTATACACCAAATGTTAGAAAAAACAAATCCGTTTTTATTTAACAAAAAGCCTGCGCAGAAACAGTGTTTATGCACGGTTCCTGCACAGGCTCATTTCTCTAACTTTCTTTATTTGTCATTTGCCCGGCTTTCCAGCAGGCTTCTTACTTCTCCTGCCAACGCTTCACTTTCATTTGTCGTAAAGATACAATCAGACTGATCTTTCCTGATTCTGAAAAACACCTGATAGTCTTTATTTCCGCAGAACGTCAGCACATCCAGCATGGGCTCGCTCTCCCCTGCCTGATAAGTAACCCAGAAGCGCAGCCGCAGTGGATTGGGGGTGATTTTTCCCGCCTGTTCATTGGTCACGCCCTTGCGGCAGACAAGATATGCGGTTGTATTCCCCTGGTCGTAAGGCAGGTCCACCCGCTGCATATAAACACCATTTCCCATTGTTTCGCAGTGCTGCATCCATGCAGCAACCTCGGGGTAGCTCTGCCATTCCTCCTGCGGCATACTCCAGATGGCCTTGCTTTGGTAGTTTGCTGATGCCACAAAAGCAACGCTCCATAGAACGAGTGCCAGCAGCATTGCCGCTATCAGATACAACATTCTTTTGCCTGTTGATTTTGCAGCCGCCACAATACCGCTTTTCCCTATTGCTATCAAAAAGAGCACAATCATTAGAATCAGCAAGAGCAGCAGAAGCCCCACTGCCGCGCCAAGCCCAACAAATTGCAGAGCAAACCACAGCAGAATTGCCGCTGCCGCAAGCAGCATCCACTTCTGCTTTGCTGTCAGGCTTTCTGCTTTTTCTGTGTTTGCTAATGTTCCCGATTTTTCCGTTCCCGTTGTCCCTTCTAAATCAGTCGCTTCCATATCCGCTGCTTCCAACGGAATTCCCAGCAGCTGCCGCAGCATAAACAGGTTGGCTGTGCCGGGCAGAGCTTTCCCCGTCTCCCTTAATTAAAGATATTGTTGGGTAAAAAAGAAAGGTCAGTCGATTTTGCCGATGAAGCGGTAGTAGATTTCTACTTCCTGCTCACGGCTTCCGTCCTCGCCCTTGACAGCTTCGTGGACGGTTATTTTTTCAATTAGAGTGTTCAGAAGTTCGGCGGTCAGCTCCACAGGGTTGACATACTGTTTCATCAGGGCAATCCACTTTTCAGCATCCGCTGCGGTCTGTACGGCGGCTTCCATCGTTTCGTGAAGCTGTCTTATTTTTGTTTCAAGCTCCTTTTGCTCGTTCTGGTACTTCTCGGACAGCATATTGAAGTTATACTCGGTTATGCGTCCGGCAGACCAGTCCTCATACATTTTAGCAAACAGCCCGTCAACCTCGGCTTTACGCTTCTCTGCCTTTTTCAGCTCCGCAGCCTGCTTTTTCTTCGCAGAGTTTCTTTCCCTGTCGCTGGCATTGAGCAGGCGTTTCAGCAGATTGTCCTCGTCTTTCTGTGCCAGCATAGACCAGTATTGCAGTCTTGCAAGCACATAGGCATACAGTACATCATAGCGGATATAGTGCATGGAACACTGGCGTAATCCCTGCCCGTTCTTGCTGCAATGGTAGTACCCGTATGGGTTCTTATTCTGCTTGTTTTCCCCATAGGCTAAAGACCATCCGCAGTCTGCACATTTTATCAATCCTGCGAAAATCTGTGTCGTACCGTTTCTGCGTTTCCTGCGTCTGCTTGCAATCAGCTCCTGAACTTTTTGGAACACTTCTTCAGAAATGATGGCTTCGTGGGTATTTTCCACACGATACCATTCTTCCTGCGGCTTCCGCACCTTTTTCTTGTTCTTGAATGAAATGTTGCTCTGCTTGTTGTGAATGCTGTGACCGATGTAGGTTTCCTCTTTCAAAATGCTCTTGACCTGTGCTATCGTCCACGCATAGGCTTTTTCTGCGGGCGCACCGGCGTAGATATTGGCGAAAGTCCCGTATCTTTCATAGTTCAGCCAGCCGGGGGTAGGTACTTTTTCCTCCACCAGAATCCGTGTAATGCTGGCGGCTCCACGCCCGTGTACAGCAAGGTCAAAAATCTTCTCTACAATCCAGCGTGTTTCCGGGTCGATCAGAAGATGACCTTTTTTGTCCGGGTCTTTTACATAGCCCAGCGGTGCATAGGCTCCATAGTGTGCGCCATTGGCAAATCTTGTGTGCATGGCAGCCTTGACCTTTTTGCTGGTCTGTCGGGCGTGCATTTCATTCAGGATGTTTAAGAACGGTGCAAGCTCGCTTTCTCCGTTGATGGTGTCCACATTGTCATTGATGGCAATGTAGCGTACTCCCTTGCTGGGGAAATAGATTTCCGTGTACTGACCGGTCAGGATATAGTTTCTTCCCAGACGGGATAAGTCCTTTGTGACAACGCAGTTGATTTTCCCGTCTTCGATGTCATCAATCATCCTTTGGAAACTTGGACGCTCGAAATTTGTCCCACTCCATCCGTCGTCAATGTACTCGTCTACAACGGTCAGCCCATGCTCTGCGGCATACTGTCTAAGCATCATGCGCTGGGTCTGGATACTGCCGCTTTCCCCCTGTAATTCATCGTCACGGCTCAATCTCAAATATAGTGCAGTGTTATAAATCGTTGTATTGTATGGTTGTTTCACGGTTAAAAATCCTCCTTCTAAAAGAAACAACCCACGCTTATACAATACTCGCTGGTACAAGTATATCATAAGCG
>OLOL01001798.1_pt1 | contig 17146 bp, 12 predicted proteins | sample 1673081 | NCBI WGS metagenome assembly OLOL01 (sample SAMEA3136753, study PRJEB25190) | human gut metagenome
GATTATCCGCTTTTTCTACCGCCGAAAATCGCCTCTGCCGTACGTAAGTACGGCGACGTGACGATTTTCGACGCTTCTGCATCTTTTTTATCTCTCCTCGCGGCGGTTCGGCAAAAAAGCGCAGACAGGAAACTCGGAGGGCGGCAACAGCTGAAGGATTTTTATATCGCTCGGATGCTCTGGGTGGCATATTTTACCGTCGCTTTCCCCGCGCAGCGCGCAAAGCGCATGCAGACGGAAAATTTTACTGCGAATTTTCAAAAAACTCTTGAAAAAAATGTACTTTTGCAGTATAAATATAGTAAAATAAGATAATACAGTCAGGAGACAGTATAATGGCTAAATTCAGAAAGATAGGGGTTCTTACCTCGGGCGGAGATGCCCCCGGTATGAACGCAACAGTTCGCGCAGTAGCACGCGCGGCGATCTCCCGCGGAGTCGAGGTCATCGGTATCTACGAGGGCTATAAGGGGCTTATCCATACCAAGAGAATAGTGGACGGCAAGGAGCTTGACAGTACCGTTCATCTTGACAACCGTGCGGTTGACAACATCATCTCCCGCGGCGGCACGATGCTCTGGTCGGACAGATGCCTCGAGTTCAAGGAGGAGGCGGGAATTCTCGCTGCTAAGCGTACCTGCGAGGAGCTCGGAATCGACGGTATCGTCGCTATCGGCGGAGACGGAACCTTCCGCGGCGCGACCGACTTTACAAACTACGGCGTACCCTGCATCGGACTTCCCGGCACCATCGACAACGATATCACCTCCACCGACGAGTCTATCGGCTTTGATACCGCTATGAACACCGTCGTCGAGATGGTTGACCGTCTCCGCGACACCTGCGACTCTCACCGCCGCTGCAACGTCGTTGAGGTAATGGGCAGAGCGGCAGGCTATATCGCGCTCGAGGCAGGAATTGCGACCGGCGCATCCGCTATTGCAGTCAAGGAGATCCCCTTTGACGAGGATGCTTGTATAGCAAAGCTCATCGCTCAGAAGGAGAGCGGAAAGCGCAACTTCATCGTCATGGTCGCCGAGGGTATCCCGCTCGACGCAGCAGGCGATAAGGAGTACAGCGAGAAGCTCGCTAAGCGCATTCAGGAAAAGACCGGTATAGAGACAAAGTTCGCGCGTCTGGCACACGTCGTTCGCGGCGGCTCGCCTACACTTCGCGACCGTCTCCTCGCCGCAAGACTCGGAGATGCCGCAGTCGAGGAGCTGCTCGCAGGCAAGAGCAACCTCGTTATGTGCCTGCAGAACGATCAGGTCGTCGGCATGGACATCGGCTATGCGCTCTCGCTCGACCGCCTCTATAAGGGCAAGGTCAAGCCCGGTGAGCTCGAGGCTAAGTATACCCCCGAGCAGATAGCCGATATGCATACATTCTGCGATCGCAAGCTCGCAGCGTTCAAGAAGCTGTACGAGACCGCAAACCGCATATCAAACTGACCGAGATAATTTGCCGGGATCGTGCCGCAGCTGCTGCGGTACGGTCCCGTTTGCTTTCGGGCAGAGAATGCCGCCCGAGCGTATACTGCGGGCGAAAAAATGCACCTGAGAAAGGAAAGCTACTATGTCAAAGCGAAACGGAGAGAGCGGCAGAGCGGGCTTTGCCGTCCTTATTACCCTGACGGTCGTTATTATTGCGGCGGCTGTTGTCGTCGGCTTGCGGATGATAGCCTTGCGCGGCGGAGACGGCGGGATAGGCGGTGCGGATCGCACGGACAGCGTGCAGACTACCTCTGCGAAAGACATCGAGACCGAGCCGCCGGCATCCGCAAAATTTACCGTAAACATGCAGCCCGGCAGCGAGAATGCCGGAACGCTCGTGCTTGTCAATGCGACACATGCATACAGCTTTCCCGAGGATGAGCAGCTCGTCAACCTTTATGAGGAGGGGATGGGCGAGCATGTCAAGCTCGCCTCGAGTGACATTCGCCTGCGACCCGAGGCTATGAACGCGCTGAGAGACCTATCGGATGCCTTTTACGAGCAGAGCGGAAGCCGTGAGCTGCTGATCGCGAGCGGCTACCGCAGCTATGACGAGCAGGTCGAGATATATTCCTCGCGTGTTGATTCCAAGGGCATTGATTATGCGAAAAAGTACGTTGCAATTCCCGGCTGCAGCGAGCATCATACCGGTCTCTGCTTTGACCTTTCGGTGTATACCGACGAGGGAATAGCTATGCATCTCGACGATTCGGAGGACTATGCCTACGTCATTGAGCATTGTGCCGATTTCGGACTTGTCCGCCGCTATGATGAATCGAAGACAGCAATAACCGGTATCAGCGGTGAGGACTGGCATTTCCGCTATGTCGGAGTGCCTCATGCGCTGTATATGACCGAGAAGGAGCTCTGCCTCGAGGAGTATCTCGAGCTGCTGCAGAAGCATACCGCGCTCAATCCGCTCGAGCTGACTACCTCCGATACGAAGTATACGATGTATTTTGTTACTGCCGCGCCCGCCGGAGCTACCGGTATCGAGATAGGCGAGGAGTACAGCGAGACCTATTCGATAAGCGGCACCGCCTGCGGCGGCTATGCAGTCTCGTATTCCGAGCCGTATACCCCGCCGGAGACCGATGCCGCCGACGGTGCGGTATCAGAGAGCGGTTCCGGCATCGCCGCCGGAAACAATGCCGGAGGTGCAGCACAGTGAGCGAACGAAATTCCGCCGGAGAGCGCTTTTCGCTATATCCGGTATTCTGTGAGGCGGCGCGCTGCGGCAGTATATCCGGCGCGGCAAAACGTCTCTATGTCTCTCAGCCTGCGGTCTCCAACGCCGTAGCACAGCTCGAGGCTTCTCTCGGAGTGAAGCTGTTCAATCGCTCGAGCCGAGGTATCACGCTGACCGAAGAGGGGCAGGTGCTGTACGAGCATGTCTGCCGCTCGCTCGAGCAGCTCGAGCGGGGCGAGGACAAGCTGCGGGCGATGAACGGGCTTGAGGGCGGCGTTCTGCGGGTCGGCGCAAGCGATATGACGCTGAAATTCTTTCTTCTCGACTACATCGAGCGCTTTAAGCAGAACTATCCGCTCGTACGCATAACGGTGACCAATGCGCCTACGCCGCGCTCGCTGCGCTCGCTGCGGGAGGGAATTATCGACTTTGCCGTAGTCAGCGGACCGCTCGAGCCTGAAAGCGGCGTTGCCTGCCTGCGTGTGCGCGATGTGCGCGATATTGCCGTCGCAACCGAGCGGTATGCCGCGCTCTATCCGAACGGCGCTACCCCCGCCGAGCTATGCCGCCACCCGCTTATCATGCTCGAGGAGGGGACGAGCACCCGCAGCTATCTCGACAGCTGTATGCCGGGACTGAAAAAGCCGGATATCGAGCTCGCCACGAGCGATCTTATACTTGATTTTGCACGCCGCAGCTTCGGTATCGCATATATAGTCGAGGATTTTGCACGGTGGGATATCGAGAGCGGAGCGCTGCGTGAGATACCGCTGCTTCCGCCGCTGCCGGTACGCTCGATGTATCTTGCTTATCGCACGGATACGCCGCTGTCGGCGGCAGCCGAGAGACTAGTCAGCATGATTAGAGATAGCGGTCAAAGAGGCAGTAACCAAGACGCTCGGGGAGACTAAAATCGTCCGGATCGAAAAAGCGCATAGAGAGATTTTATCTGATAACATAGGAGCAATAATGTCAAGCGATGTATTTGCGCGCTTTGCGCCGTTCATAACCGAATATATCTACCGTCACGGGTGGGAGGGGCTGCGTCCGGTTCAGACCGAGGCGGCACATGTCATATTTGATACCGACAATAATCTGCTGCTCTCCTCGGGTACGGCGTCCGGAAAGACCGAGGCGGCGCTTTTCCCGATAATCTCGCTGCTGTCCGAGGAGGAGCTTTCCTCATTCGGCTGTTTGTATATCGCGCCGCTCAAGAGCCTGATAAACGACCAGTTCGGCAGAATAGACGAGCTGCTCGACCTGTCGGGTATCCCGGTCTATCATTGGCACGGCGATGTTGCCGCCTCGCACAAGACCCGTGCGCTGCGCGAGCCACGCGGAATTCTGCAAATAACGCCGGAGTCGCTCGAGAGCATGCTTATGAACCGCTCGAACGATATCCCTCGTCTGTTCGGACAGCTGCGTTTTGTCGTTATCGACGAGATCCATGTTCTCATGGGCAGCGACCGCGGCAGTCAGATAATCGCGCAGCTCTCCCGCATCGCACGGCTTATCGGACATCACCCGCGCAGAGTCGGACTGTCGGCGACCGTCGGCGATCTGCCCACGGCTGCGGCATGGCTCGGTGCGGGAACGGGACGCAGGACGGATGCGCCGTATTTTCGCGACGAGCGTACAAAATGGCGGCTCGGGCTCGAGCATTTCTATAATACCGATACCGGCAGACTCGAGTCGGAGGATGCGCTTGCCGCTGCATATGAGGCGGAGCGCAGAGCACAGGAGAGCGCAGGTGATCCGAATATCGGATCGGCTGCGGTGGGAGAGGGGGATAACGGCGGTTCGGAGACTTCCGAAAATGAGGACGGAGAGCCGCGCAGGACCCGTCCGGAGCCTGCTCAGGCTATGCTCGACCCGGGTTACGAATATCTCTACGACTGCACAAAGGGCAAAAAGTGCATCGTCTTTTCAAATTCACGCGAGGAGACCGAGTATGTTACCGCGACGCTGCGTCAGATAGCCGACTATCGCGGAGAGCCGGACCGTTTTCTCATTCATCACGGCAATCTCTCCGCTCAGCTGCGCGAGGAGGCGGAGCTGCGGATGAAGAATGACGAGGAGGATGTTGTCACCTGCGCGACGGTCACGATGGAGCTCGGCATAGATATTTGCCGGCTTGAGAGGGTGTTGCAGATGGGCTCGCCCGTCTCGGTATCGAGTCTGCTGCAGAGGATAGGACGCTCCGGCAGACGCGGCGGCGTTCCCGAGATGATGATGGTATTTCGCGAGGATGTGCCGCTGCCGAATACACCGCTGCCGCAGCTTATTCCGTGGGAGCTGATACGCGCGATAGCGATAATCCAGCTCTATATCGAGGAGCGCTTTATCGAGCCGCCGTCGCTTAAAAAGCTGCCGATGAGTCTGCTCTTTCAGCAAACGCTGTCGGTGCTCACCGCCGCAGGCTCGCTTACTCCGCGCGCCCTTGCCGAGCGCGTGCTGCCGCTGCCGCCGTTTGCCTCTGTCAGCCGTGATGATTATAAGGAGCTGCTTGTCTCGATGATAAAAGGCGATTGGCTCGAGATGACCGAGGAGCGCGAGCTTATTGTCGGTCTGCGCGGTGAGCGCCTTACCTCGAGCTTTAAGTTCTATGCAGTGTTCAAGGACAGTGAGGACTATACCGTCCGCTGCGGCTCGGATGAGATAGGAACCATTACCACCCCTCCGCCTGTCGGAGATCGCTTTGCGCTCGCGGGACGTGTGTGGGAGGTCGAGGAGCTCGACAATACGCGAAAGCTGATATACGTCAAGCCCGTTGCGGGTAAGATGCCGATAGAGTGGCCCGGAGACTACGGCGAGATCCATACCCGCATTCTTCGGAGGATGCGCCGAGTGCTCGAGGAGGAGACCGTCTATCCGTATCTGAAAAAGAACGCCCGTGACCGACTCGCCGCAGCGCGCGACTGCGCACGTCGGACAGGGATGCTGCGCCGCTCGCTTGTACATCTCGGCGGCTATACATGGTGCCTGTTCCCGTGGCTCGGAACGCGCTCGTTCAGAACGCTGCGCCGCTTTATTTCTGAGGCGACTCCCGCACGCTTCGGACTTTCGGGCATCGACTTCGAGGGCTGCTGCTATATCACGTTCAAGCTGCAGTCTGGCGATGCGCGCGGGCTCTGTGCGCACTGGGCATCGGTCGCCTCTATGGGTATAAATGCGGAGGATCTTGTGCCGCACGGATATGCGCCGTCGTTTGATAAATATGACGGGGCGCTCCCGCCGGATCTTTTGCGGCGGGCATATGCGGCGGATAGACTGCGGACGGATGAGCTGGAGGCACGCTTATATGAACTTTACAATGAATTTGAGCGGGGCTGAAAAAGCGCAGACCGAGCAATCACAGCCGCGGTGGCATAAACAAACACAACAAATTAAGGAACATTCAAATGACATCAAATACAGAAAATATCGCAAGCACCGCCGATTCGCAAAATACAGCAGGCGCAGTCGATCCGCAGACCGTTCGGTCGGATGGGGCAGAGCGTGAAAATGCAGCCGCAGGCAGCGGCAGATTTGACGGGATGGGGCAGACCGACCGCTCGGACGAGGGAATGCTCGACCGTCAGCGCGCGCTGATAGGCGACGAGGCAACCGAGCGGCTGCGTGGCGCGCGTGTGCTGCTTTTCGGAGTCGGCGGAGTCGGCGGCTATGTGCTTGAGGCACTTGTCCGCGCGGGAGTGGGCGCTGTCGGGGTCGTGGATTTCGATGTTGTTTCACCCTCAAATCTTAACCGTCAGATAATAGCGACCGCCGCGACCGTCGGAAGAAAAAAAACCGCCCTTGCCGCTGAGCGTGCGCGCAGCATAAATCCCGAGCTTGACGTTACAGAATACGAAATGTTTGCGACGGCGGAGAATATTCCCGCGCTCGTGCGCGGTTATGCGCCCGATTTTGTTATCGACGCAATCGACTGCACTGCGAGTAAGCTGTCTGTCATCGCCACAGCCAAGGAGCTCGGTATTCCGGTGATATCGTGTATGGGCACCGGAAACAAGCTCGATCCGACCCGCTTTCGCATCAGCGATATTTCCGAGACGCGCGTTTGTCCGCTCGCTAAGGTCGTGCGGATAGAGCTGCGTCACCGTGGTATTACCGACGTACCTGTGCTCTGGTCGGATGAGGATCCGATTGTTCGCCGCCGCACTCCGGCATCGGTCTCCTTTGTGCCGAGCGTTGCCGGACTGCTTATCGCAGGCTATTGCATTCGACGACTCGCCGGGCTTGACCGCTGAGCGGCGGCAAACCTGCATGCTCGGAAATGCGGAACGGTCGGTCATGTGTGCCGCTTTGCGGAAAAACAGCATGACCGTCTGCGCGAGGCTCGGAGTGAGATATGCCGACCGCCCGACGCCGCAGCCGCGTACAGACACTTACGAGCACAGACATTGCCGCGTATATGCGTTTCCGTGCACAAATTTTTACTCTCACAGACATTTGCCCGAGGACGATTATTATGGAGAATCCATTTCCCTATTCGGATACGAACCGACGCTTTTATACATACGACTATTATATGCGGCGGCAGTTCGGCGCAAAATGCGCTAAGATACCGATAGACGGCGGCTTTACCTGCCCGAATATCGACGGCACGGTCGGGGTCGGCGGCTGCGCCTACTGTGCGCTCGCCTCGGGCGGACATCGGCGCGACCTGCGTCCGCTCGGACAGCAGTATGAGGAGCATCTCTCCGCGCTGCGCCGCAAATGGGAGGGCTGCCTCGGTGTTCCGTATTTTCAGGATTATACCTGCACTTATGCGCCGACTACGCGCCTGCGCGAGCTGTATGAACAGGCGCTTGCGCTGCCCGGAGCGGTGGGAATGCACATTGCCACCCGTGCCGATTGCCTGCCGGAGCCGGTGCTTGATCTGCTGTCCGAGGTGAACGATCGCACGCATCTTGTCGTCGAGCTGGGATTGCAGACGGTACATGACGAGACCGCGCGTCGGATAGGTCGAGGACATGATTATGCGGCATTTCTGCGTGGTTACGAATCGCTGCGCGAGCGCGGAATACGCGTGTGTGTGCATATCATCAACGGTCTGCCCGGCGAGGATAGGGAGATGATGCTTGAAACGGCACGGGAGCTTGCGCGGCTGCACGTGTTCAGCGTCAAGATACATCTGCTGCATATAATGCGCGGCACGCGCCTTGCCGATCGGTATGCGGCGGGGGAGTTTTCGGAGATGAGCCTCGAGACTTATGTGTCGACCGTCGTGTCTCAGCTCGAGCGGCTGCCGACCGAGACGGTTATCGGACGTGTGACCGGCGACGGCGCTGCGGACGGACTTATCGCGCCGCTGTGGAGCAGGAAGAAGTTTGTTGTCATGAATGAGATAGACAAGGAGCTCGTTCGCCGCGGAAGCATGCAGGGAAGCCGGTATGCGGAAAATGCGGGGGAGGGGAACGCAGCCTATTAAAAAGGGCTTGGCGAAAACTTTTCGTCTGAGAGCCATTCTTGAAGCAGCATCTGCCGAATATGTATAGCTTTTAAGGTTTTATCCTCAGACGGGTAAGACCTTTTTTGCTTACCGCTTCGATATGCGCGGCAACGACATACAAAGCCGATTTTTATTGTCGGCTCGTTCTGTTTGCCTTGAATAAGCATCTCGTTTTATAGCTTTGGCAGGTGATATGGGTGAGACTTTCTCGAGAGTCTCACCCATATCACCTGAAATGTCATTTATCACTCTATGTTGTGAAATAGTCACAACATAGGAGTGGTTTTTTTGAAAAAATGCGATATTTTTTTGCATCAACCTATTGCATATTTTTCATAAATCAGTTATACTATTAACAAGAATGAAAAAAGTAACAAAAACGGTATGCTGCACCTTGCAAAATTTGTGCTGTATTTCGGAGAGACGGGCATCAGCCCGCCCCGATTATTAATAAGTAATCTATTAAAAGGAGCATAATCACAATGGACATGGTTAGCACAAAACAAATCCGTAATATCTGCCTTCTCGGACACGGCAGCGCGGGAAAGACCTCCGTTGCCGAGGCGATGCTGTATATCTCCGGAGGGACCGACCGTCTCGGAACCGTCGGAGAGGGAAATACCGTACTTGATTATGATCCCGAGGAAGCCCGCCGCGGCTACTCGGTACAGGCGGCTGTTGCGCCTGTCATGTGGAAGGATACAAAGATAAATGTTATCGACGCGCCCGGTTATCTCGGCTTTGCGGGAGAGGTAAAGGAGGCTGTGCGGGTCGCAGACAGCGCCGTTATTGTCGTTGACGGCAAGGCGGGTATCGAGGTCGGAACGGAGCTCGCATGGGATGCCGCTACCGATGCCGGAATACCGAAGGCGTTTTTCGTAAACAAATTCGACGATCCCGAATGCCGCTTTAACCGCGTATTTACCGAGCTGCATGACGCTTTCGGCGTCTCGGTCTGCCCGCTGATGATACCGATGGTCGAGGGCGATAAGGTCGAGGGCTTTATAAAGCTCATCGACAAAAAGACCTATGTTTACGACAAGGAGGGCTCGCATACCGAGGCGGAGATACCCGCAGGGTATGAGGAGGTCGTCGACCGCTACCGCGATATGCTGTTTGAGGCCATTGCGGGCGTTTCCGACGAGCTGATGGAGAAATATTTTGCAGGTATCGAGATAGGCTATGACGAGGCTATCGAGGCGATACATCAGGGCATTATTCACGGCAGCATCGTTCCGGTGCTCTGCGGCGCGGCGACAAAAACATGGGGCGTTGAAACGCTGCTCGACACTATCGCCGAGTCCTTCCCGCGTCATACCGCGAAGGAAACCGAGCGTGGTCGGGACGGCGAGCCTATCGCCATCGACCGCGACAGCAATGAGCCCGCTATATTCATATTTAAGACGGTTGCGGACCCGTTCGTAGGTAAGATGTCGCTGTTCAAGGTCATGACGGGAACGCTGACAAATCAGATGACCCTGCGCAATCTCCGTACCGGAACAGAGGAGCGGATGGCGCGTATCTATACGCTCAAGGGCAAAAAGCAGACCGAGGTCGACAGCCTTGCCTGCGGCGATATCGGCATGATAGCAAAGCTCTCGGATACCGAGACGTCGGATACGCTGGCGCTCTCGCCGAATGCCCGCGCCTATGCGGGTATCAGCTTCCCCGAGCCGTTCTATTCGCGCGCTATCGTGCCTAAGGCAAAGGGCGACGAGGATAAGATCGCGTCGGGTATTGCCCGCCTGCTCGAGGAGGACTATACCGCACGCTTTGTCAACGACGCGGAGACGAAGCAACTCGTGCTGTCGGGTATGGGCGATATCCATGTCGATGTGCTCGTGTCGAAGCTGAAGAACCGCTACGGCGTTTCGGTCGATATGAGCGAGCCGAAGATCGCGTACCGCGAGTCGATAAGACGTCGCATCGACGCTGAGGGCAAGCACAAGAAGCAGTCGGGAGGACACGGACAGTACGGGCATGTAAAGATCCATTTTGCACCCTCCGATGAGCCCGGGCTGCACTTTACCGAGTCGGTCGTCGGCGGCGCCGTGCCGAAGAACTTCTTCCCGGCGGTCGAAAAGGGCTTGCAGGATTCGATGCAGAAGGGCGTGCTCGCGGGCTTCCCGATGATGGGACTCTCCGCCGACCTCTACGACGGCTCTTATCATGACGTTGACTCGTCCGAGATGTCGTTTAAGGTTGCCGCGGGACTTGCATATAAGGAGCTTGTGAATGCCGATCCCGTGCTGCTCGAGCCGGTCGGCGAGCTGAGAGTCGAGGTTCCCGGCGATGATGTCGGAGACGTTATGAGCGACCTGAATAAGCGCCGCGGCAGAGTACTCGGAATCGACCCGAGCGAGCGTAAAAAGAATTGGCAGACTGTCGTCGCCGAGGTGCCTAAGGCAGAGATGTCTGATTATACCGTCGCACTTCGCGCGATAACTCAGGGCATGGGATCCTATACCTACCGCCTCGTGCGCTATGAGGAGGTCCCCGCCGCAGCTGCACAGAAGATAATCGCAGCGGCTAAGAGCGACGCTCAGGAATAAGCAGCACTGCCTCCCGATCTCCTTCTTACATTATAATAGTCAAATCCCCTCGTACGGCTTCACCGCACGAGGGGATTTTTTCCGAATCGCCATGCTGTTCTGACCGAATTTAAGCGATACTGTCAAAGCCTCGGTATCCGAACCATTTCTTGCAGATGTGGGTGTGCGAATAATAGACGCATTTGAATATTGCTTTGCGATATTTTCTGAGGCATAGGGTGTGCATACTTTCCATATGGGAAAAAAGCCGAGCTTTATACGTGCATTCTCAAAATAAGAAACGCGAGGCATAATACTTGCCGAGCGTTTCGGACGATAGCTTGCCAAGTCGCTATTGGCTGAGCAGTCATCAGGGGGATATATAAGGGGGAGACTGCGCCGAATAGGAGCGCAGCGTATCGCGGCGCAATCCCCCTTATGCGCGCTTTTCTTTCCGCCACTTTCTTTTTCGCGTAAAAAGAAAGTGGTAAAAAACGAACAACCGAAATATCTCTCCATATACCTTGACCGCGGCAGCGAGATTTGATTTACTTAATACAAACAACTGTTTTTGCCCGCCTTAAAAATCAGTCTGTTGCCGAGGTAAGATTTCGTGACAACTTTTCTGTCACATCAATTTTGATAGTTATTGCAAATTCAAGTGTGACAGAAAACTCGTCACGAGCAAAGTTTGATAGCAGACTCTTTAGTTCCCAACAGCCACTCCACCGCCTCTCGGCGGTCCCCCTCCCCTTGCACAGGGGAGGCTTTCGCGTGCAGCTTTTTACATATATATTATCAGGTTAGTTTTACTCGAATTCATTTTCTCTCACATCAAACAAAATACCCCGCGATTTACACAGGCATCGGAGCGTCCGTGTATTCGCGGGGATGTTTTAATATTCGACGTGCTTACCGCACGGTCGATTTACACATTATCTATTTATCTATCAGGCTTTCTCGATTCGTACCGCCGAGCGTCGCAGTTTCGTATGCTTACTGCGTCAGCGATATGCCGAATGTCGACATTTTTCCATGTACCTGTCTTACCGTCTCACTTCGCCGAGCACCGCCGTGTTATACGCACACAGCGGGCGGGGCACCGAAAATTACGGATATGGCGGTTGACGATCGGCAGTAGTTCCGAAACGACCGTTCTCTCAAGCGTTATAGATACGCGCGGAGGTATTACCGCCGTGACCGGTCCAGTTAGTATGGAAGAACTCGCCGCGCTCGCGGTCTACGCGCTCATAGGTATGTGCGCCGAAGTAGTCGCGCTGAGCCTGGAGCAGGTTAGCGGGCAGGCGCTCGCAGCGGTATCCGTCGAAGTAGGAGAGTGCGGTAGTCATTGCGGGAGCGGGCACGCCCGATGCGATGGCGAGACCGCAGATGCGTCTCCAGCCCGCCTCGCTCTCCTCGATGACCTTCGTGAAATAGGGGTCAAGGAGCAGGTTTGTCAGCTCAGGGTTATTTACGTAAGCCTCGCGGATCTTGCCGAGGAACACGCTGCGGATGATGCAGCCGCCGCGCCACATGAGCGCGATGCCGCCGTAATTGAGGTTCCAGCCGTAGGTCTTTGCAGCCGAACGCATGAGGGTGTAGCCCTGAGCGTAGGAGACTATCTTTGCGGCAAAGAGTGCATGACGAAGGTCCTCGAGGGTCTTAGCCTTTTCTTCATCGGTGAGCTTGAGCTGCGTGCGCTCGGAGCCGAGCACGGATGCGGCGTGAACACGCTCCTCCTTCATAGCCGAGAGACAGCGTGCGAAAACAGCCTCGCCGATGAGGGTAAGCGGAACACCCTCGTCGAGTGCGGCGATGCCCGTCCATTTACCCGTGCCCTTCTGACCTGCGGTGTCGAGTATCTTATCAACGACCGCCTCGCCGTTCTCGTCGCGGTAAGCGAGAATATCGCGGGTTATCTCGATGAGGTAGCTGTCGAGCTCGCCCTTGTTCCACTCTGCAAACACGGCGGACATCTCGTCGTTGCTCATACCGAGCAGGTCGTGCATGATCTGATATGCCTCGCAGATAAGCTGCATATCGCCGTACTCGATTCCGTTGTGCACCATCTTGACGAAGTGACCTGCGCCGTCCTCGCCGACCCAGTCGCAGCAGGGCGAGCCGTCGGGACCCTTAGCGCAGATGGTCTGGAGAATCGGGCGGACGATCGGCCATGCTGCGGGCGAGCCGCCGGGCATCATGCTCGGTCCGTTGAGCGCGCCCTCCTCGCCGCCGGAAACGCCTGTACCGATGTACAGCTTGCCCTTGCTCTCGACGTACTTTGTACGTCTGATGGTGTCGGGGAAGTGCGAGTTTCCGCCGTCGATGATAACATCGCCGTCGTCGAGCAGCGGGAGCAGCTTATCTATCATGCCGTCAACGGGCGCGCCTGCCTTTATCATCATCATGATGCGGCGGGGCTTCTCGAGCGAATCAACCAGCTCCTCGAGCGAGTGTGTACCGATGATGTTCTTGCCTGCGGCTCGGCCCGATACGAACTTGTCGACCACCTCGGTGGTGCGGTTGAACACGGCGACGGTAAAGCCCTTGCTCTCCATGTTCATTACGAGATTTTCGCCCATTACGGCGAGACCTATCATGCCTATGTCTGCTTTTTTCATTTTATTATCCCTTTCATTTTATTATCTTATTGCAGCGCTCAGACGCTCCAGAGTCCGAGCGCGGGGTTGGAGATGTAGTAGAATTCCTCGCCGTCGGGGGCGGTGTTCCAGCCGTCGGTGAGCTTTGCGGGGTCGTAGCGCTTTGCCGCCTCCGCGTAGCTCTGCCAATCAAAGCTGACTCCGCGCACCTCCGCCTCCGAGACCTTCTCGGTGCAGTAGGTGATGTTGAAGCGTCCGTCGGACGAGCCGTGTATCAGATGTGCCGCGACCGAGAGATTTCCGCGCAGGTCGTCGCATTCGGGCGAATCGACGAGTCGGAGCACGTTCTCTCTGCCGACGTAGCCGTACTTTCTTATCAGTCGGTCGTTTTCCTCATCCTCGCCGAAGCGCTCAACCCCCGGTGCGAGAACGGTCAGCTCGCCGCCGTCCGCCATCGCGAGACGTGTGCGGTAGATCGCCTTGTTTCCGAGCCATGTGCTCTTGAATTCGCGCGGGTCGAGATAAACGACGCAGTGCTTTATCGGGCGGTCGAGCCGTATGAAGTTCAGCTCCGCGCTCTGCGCGACCGCCTGCTCAAAGCCCGAGCGCTCTCTGCCGCAGAACAGCCCGTGAATGTGTACGCCGTCGCCCGTGTTTGTCGTTACCGTCAGGATGTAGCCCAGCGGTACCGAGCCGAGAAAATGCTGCTCGGCATAGTCGAATACCTGTCTGACGGGGGAGTGATCCCTGCCCATTATCCGCTCCATACCGTAGAACGCGCCGAGCATGTGCGAGCTGTTTATCATCGAGCTGCCGCCGCAGCCGACGAAGATGTTCTTCGAGTAGTTTGCCATGCCGACGACCTCGTGCGGCACGACCTGACCGATGGAGTAGATGAGATCGTAGTCTCCGCTGACTATTCTGCGGTTGACCTCAACGTCGATGGGCGTTGAAACAAGCCCTTCCGACACCTCCGAGACGAACTCCCCGGGGACCTCGCCTATCTTAACAACGTCGTCGCGCCAGTTGTGCACGAGCAGCTTTTCGTAGTCGACCCTGCCCTCAAAGAAGGTCTCGCATTCCTCGCGTGACATCGGGACATGCGTTCCGAGTGCTGGCATAACGTCCCACTCGATCTCCTCCGCGCGGGCTGCGAATATCTCGGTCAGCATCGCCGTGATGTGTCCCGCGCCCGAATACATGCGTGTAAAATCGGGCGGAAGCATGAGCACGCGCACCCTGCCGCCGACATCTCTGCCGCTCTCGCGGCGCTGCTCGGCGAGCCTTGTCATCCGCTCGTCTACATATTCCTCAAGTGCTGCGCGCAGCTCTGCGTCGGACAGCCCTTTTTCGCTTTTGAATACCATTTTTTATTGTACCTTTCGTCATGTCCGCCTCGCCTGACGCATGCGATATCCGCATGTTCGCCCCGCGCGTCGGGCGACCTTTTTCCGACATTAAATTATATCAAAATCCGCGCGCCATTGCAATAGTTTTTTCATATATCTTGAATTCTTTTCCCTCGCGTGATATAATATCGCGGTACGATAGCCGCAGCGGCTGCCGAGATGTGCCGAGCGGGCATGCCCGCGGTCCGCCTGCGCGGCTGATACGGACGGAAACAGACGAAAACAGAAAACGCAAAACAAAACGGGAAACATAAACGGAGGTAGGATATGACCGACCTGCTGACACTGCACAAGTATTTTCTCTCGCAGCACCTGCGCCGCGGCGGGGTGGCTGTCGATTTTACGATGGGCAACGGGCACGATACGCAGTATCTGTGCAATGCCGTCTACGGCGGAGAGGCTGCGCCGGGCAAGGTCTACGCCTTTGACATTCAGCAGGCGGCGGTAGACAGCACCGCGCGGCTGCTGCGCGAGAGCGGAACGCCCGAGAATTATACGCTCATCTGCGCCTCGCACGACCGTGTTGCGGAATTCGTTCACGAGACGTTCGACGCGGGAGTGTTCAATCTCGGATGGCTGCCCGGCTCGGACAAAAAGGTGACTACGCAGCGCAGCTCGACTCTGCCAGCGATCGAGGCGGCGGTGTCGCTGCTCGCGCCCGGCGGGATACTGCTCGTCGCTGTCTACCCCGGTCACGAGGAGGGCAGGCTCGAGGGCGAGGCTATCGCCGAGCTGCTGTCGCAGAAGAGCCGATTTGAGATGTCGGTGGGACGCTTTCAGTTTATTAATTCCCCGACCTCGCCCTACTTTTTCATAATTGAGAAAAAAGAGCCGCGCGGGTGATTCTACCGCCGCTCGGTATGTGTGGCTTTGCCTCGGGTGTTGTGCTGCCGCGCCGACCCTGACTTTACCGCAGCCGCGCGTGATTTTATTGCAGCCGTGCGTGACATTGTCGCGGCGCTGCGCTTTTATGCAAGTTTATCGCCGCCGCAGCATACGGATATGTCGGAAGTATACCGGGCGGTATGACCGTCGCTGCCCTCACGGCACTGCGGCGCTGTGTGTTATATGAAAGGAAACAGTGATGAATATTCTTGTTCTTGCAGGCGGGCTCAGCCCCGAAAGAGATGTTTCGCTCTCGTCGGGCAGCAAGATAGCCTCCGCTCTTATCGAACACGGACACCGCGTTGCGATGATCGATGTTTATATGGATCTCGGCGAGCTGCCGCGCTTTTCGGATGAGCCGATACCCCCGTGCTCTGCTGCGGAGACCGAGCCCGATCTCGACGCGCTGCGTGCCGAGCGTATTGCGCTGCGCGGCAGCGAAGAGGGCAGCGGCGAGCTTATCGGCAGGGGCGTTGTCGACGCATGCCGCGCGGCGGATGTCGTCTTTCTCGCGCTGCACGGCGGTATGGGAGAGAACGGTCAGCTCCAGGCGCTGCTCGACTGCTACGGCATCGTCTACACGGGCAGTCCGTACGCGGGCTGCGCCGTAGCGATGGACAAAGACATAAGCAAACGCATCGTCTGCCGCGAGGGCATCGACACCGCGCGCTGGATAACCATGAACCGCGGCGAGCTCAGCGCGGCACGTGTGCTCGACGAGCTCGGCTTGCCCTGCGTCGTAAAGCCTATCGGCTGCGGCTCGAGCGTCGGCGTGTCACTCGTTCACACCGAATCCGAGCTCGGCGCGGCGCTCGACGAAGCGGAGCGCTGCGGTCAGGCAGTGGTAGCGGAGGAGTTCGTCGGCGGACGCGAGTTTTCGGTCGGCGTGCTCGGCGAGCGCGCGCTCCCGTCTATCGAGATAGAGCCGAAGGGCGGCTTTTACGACTACAAAAACAAGTATCAGGCGGGCTGCACCGTTGAGACGACGCCCGCAAATATCCCGCCGCAGCTCGAGCAGCGTCTGCGCGAAGCGTCGCTTACCGCGCACCGCGCGCTCGGTCTCTACTCCTACAGCCGCAGCGATTTTATCTACCGCGAGCAGGACGACCGTCTCGTCTATCTCGAGACCAACACCCTCCCCGGCATGACCCCGACGAGCCTGCTCCCGCAGGAGGCGGCAGCCGTCGGTATCGGTTACCCCGAGCTATGCGAGATCGTCGTCCGCTACGCTCTCGAGCGCTGAGGGGACGAGGGGAACGATGGGGACGATGGGGGAAACTTTTGAAAAAGTTTCCCCCAAGCCCCCTTTAAAACTTTAAAACTGAGAGGGAGTTTTGAAAGGGACAACGGCGGAGAGTTTAGTCTGAGGAGATTTTCAAGAAGGTGACGGCTTGAGAGGGCGATGCGGAGCTTTTGAAAAAACTCTCCCGAGCTCACTTTAAAAATCTGAGCGGAGAGGTTTTTGAAGAGACGGCGATGCTCCGCGATTATCTCTGTTGTTAAAGCGGTGCGGAGAAATTCGCATCAGAAGTACAGAATCTGTCTAAGCAGCACAAAACGGGGCGGGTCTCGGTCGAGACCCGCCCC
>OLOL01001807.1_pt1 | contig 17033 bp, 17 predicted proteins | sample 1673081 | NCBI WGS metagenome assembly OLOL01 (sample SAMEA3136753, study PRJEB25190) | human gut metagenome
CATAGGGCTTTGCCCGTTTAAGAAATACCCCCGGCTTTGCCGGGGGATCATTATTGTAGCATATTTGTTGCAAGTTCCGGAAACGCTAAAGAAGGCTTCTATTATAATATAACTAAATCCGCGGGAATAACACATTACAGCTTCAGCAAGACTCCTACCGGCTACACCGCAACTATGGCATACGGCAGCGAATTTACGAAAATGCGTACATCTCCACAGACTTTAATTACAGGCTGTTGTTAATCCCGCTGGATATTCTGGCGCTGGGCGGAGCCTGATATGGCGTTTACAAGGTATATAAGCACTGTCAGAATAAGAAACGTGGATATGAGTAAAGCTAACTATTTGATTATGCACCTGATTGTCCATATTTTGCTTTTACCCACTCGTTGAATACTTCTTTTCTTCCCGCCCTGTCGTCTTTAGGAAGCGAATCCAGCTTAGCCTGATAAACGGCGTCCGGCGTCTCGCTCCCGTCCGTCGATGCAGCCTCCGCCTCAGACGTCTGCGCCGTTATCTCCGAAACGGCTTCGGCGCTCTCGATTTCGACGTCATAATCGTCATAATTATAAAGAGCGGCAGTGCAACCGCTGCTGTTCAGGCAAACCGCCGCCAGCAACGCTATTGCTATTCGTGCCTTCCGGCCGTTATACCTTTTGCTTTTTTCACTGTATACCATATTAAACATTTTCCCTCTCTGAAGCTTACCCTTTTATTTTAAGGCATTCTTGCAGCGCTGCCTCATCTATGTAATAACCGGTCAATTTAGTGTAATAATTGACATGAAATTCGGTATTGAGATTTTTATCAATGCGTGTTTCTCTATAATTGCTCTTACAAACAGGCGTGTTTCGGCATCGTTTTGTTTGACAATCGTATGTTTATGTGTTATTTTTTATTTAATCCGTCTTTGTTGAATTATCTCGTTTTTACAGGAGTGAAGGCTGCATGAACTCAGCTATCGTATATGCTTCCAACTGTATACTCGGTATCATAATGGCACTATTCTGTATGCTTACCCTGAAGATGAGGTGGGGGCGCGCAGTCACGTTCATCGGCGCTTACGCAGTGGTACTTTTCAGCTTCTTCGGTCTGCTCCTGCTGCCTGATCAAAACATAGCGGCAAAGCAGACAGTCGGTTTTTTAATAGATCTCATCGGATTCCGAATATTATTCACGGACAAAATGCCCAGGCTGGCCATATGCACCTTCACCATATTCATGAACGAATGGATATGCGAGTTCATCAGCTTTTCATTTTTCTCAAATGTATATCCCCAGACCACTCAGGGGATGTTCCTTATACCTCCGCTGACCCAGGTCAGTATGTATGCAATATATATTTGCGTTTACGCCTTCCTCATGTGGATATTCTCGCTGCTGCTCAACCGCATACTCAGAAGCTTTTCCTGGCAGGATATCCTTTCATATATCTTTTTCCCTTTCATGCAGCTTGCCATGGTGACATGGGGTTCTCTGCCCAACTTTTACAATCATGCTGAAGCAGTGCGGCTCTGTATAATATTATTCTGCATAATTTCAGACGTGGGACTGTACTACTCCATGCGGGGCATAACCCAGCGGGCGGAGCTCAGGGCCTCCAATGCCCTGCTGTTGAAGCAGGTAGATGCGGAAAAGGAGCATTACGCCGCCCTTACGGAGCAATATGAAGCGATGCGCCGCATGCGGCACGATATAGCAAACCATCTCTATACCATACAGGCGCTGCTGGACAACGGCGACACAAAGCATGCGGCGGAATACGCCAAGGAAATACTGCCCCGGCACACCTTTCACTCCAGCTTGGGCAGCTGTGAAAATCCCGTAGTGGACGCTTTCCTTTATTCCCGCATGAGCAAGCTCAAGGCCGCCGGAATAAGCGCGGAAGCAGACGTGCGGCTGCCCGCTGAAACAAGCATATCCAATGCGGACATGATAATCGCCTTCGGCAATATGCTGGATAATGCGGAAAACGCATGCCGTGCCCTGCCCGAGGGTAAGCGTTATATACGCATACAGGCCGACATCAAAAACGGCTGCTGTACGCTGCGCATGGAAAACTCCGTTGCAGAGCAGCCCGTCTCAAAAAAGGAGCGCATACCCGGTCTGAACCGCGGCGTAGGCCTGAGCATACTGGAGCGGCTCGCGGAGCAATACCGGGGAATCTTTACCTATGGGCTGAAGAATAGCCGTTTTTGTGCTGTATTGACTATGCAGACAAGCGAGGTGAGGTAAGAAATGCTTAGTATAGCTGTATGTGACGATGATGAGCTGCACCGTAAAAGGACGGTTGCGCTCATACGAAGTACGCCGGGATTTGAGAATTCCCTTATACGGGAATTCAGCAGGGCGGAAAACCTTCTGGACTCCATAAGTGAGGATCATTATTTGCCGGATGTAGCTGTGCTGGATATTCAAATGGATGAAATGGACGGCATAGAGCTCGCCATGAGGCTGAACCGCTCGGTGCCCGAGTGTCAGATAATATTTCTCACGGGATATATTTCATATGCAACCCGCGCCTATGATGCGGAGCATGTGTTTTATGTGCTCAAGACCGAGACGGACAGCCGCCTCGGCACCGCCCTGAACAAAGCGGCGGAAAAAAGGCGCGCCTGCTCATGCCAGCAGATAATAATCAACGCCGACGGCGCATCCCGGCGGCTGCTTTGGGATCAGGTCCAGTATCTCGAGCGCGTGCTGCGGCGCATGAGAATAGTGACTTTGGACGGCGAGCTTTGGACGAACACCCCTCCATCCGACATAGTTTCTCAGCTCGACAGCCGGTGCTATTGTCAATGCCACAAGAGCTTTTATGTAAACACTGCCTGCCTTGCGGCGATGCTGCCCACGGAATTCATACTGCAAAGCGGCCTTCATGTTCCGATAAGCCGCAGCTATAAAAAGGCCGCCAAGGAAAGCTTTTTGTTTGGTTTCGGTGCAATATTAGGTAAAATATAGAATAATACAGGGTGAGCAAAACAATGATAGGCGCAATTGCAGGAGATATCATAGGCTCGATCTATGAACGGCACAATATAAAAACAAAGTCTTTTCCACTGTTTCAGCCGGAAAGCCGGTTTACAGATGATTCAGTCCTGACCTGCGCGGTCGCAAGAGCCATAATGAACGGCGGCATCCACGAGGACTATCTGACCTCTATCCGAACGATAGGCCGTATGTATCCCAACTGCGGCTACGGTGGGCATTTTATCGACTGGCTGAAGAGCGATTCCGCCGAGCCCTACAACAGCTGGGGCAATGGCTCCGCCATGCGCGTATCGCCTGTGATATGGGCATACGATTCGCTCGAGGAGGTTTTGCGGGCGGCAAAAGTCAGCTCGGAGGTAACGCATAACCACCCCGACGGCATAAAGGGCGCGCAGGCCATCGCGTCGGCGGGCTTCCTCGCCCGCACAGGGTATGCCAAGAGCGAAATAAAGAATTATATAAGCTCGCAGTTCGGCTATGACCTCGACCGCACACTTGATGAGATACGCCCCGTTTACGGCTTTGAGGTGAGCTGCCCCGGCAGCGTGCCGGAGGCCATTATCGCATTCCTCGAAAGCGGCGACTTTGAAAGCGCCATACGCGGCGCAATCTCAATAGGCGGCGACAGCGACACGATAGCCGCCATGACCGGCGCGTTGGCAGAGGCGGCATACGGTGTGCCCTACATTATCCGCCGTGAAGCGTTTAGCAGGCTGCCCCTCATATTAAAGAGCATAGTCGAGGAATTCGAAAGCAAGTATCAGGGCCATGCGTGAAATATATGCCGATACTCCGGCGCTCACTTTTTCAAAAACGAGAAACGCCCCTTCTTCTCATAAGGAGCAGTGCTCATCTCCCCCGCCGTGTAGCCGGTTGCGTCGATTGCGGCACGGAGGGCGTTTTCGTCCAGCGGTATCTTGGAGAGGATCACCGTCTAGCCCCTGGAATGGGACGATCTGACCTTTACAACGGGGAAATTCCCCCGAACTGCTCATATAAACGCTTACTCCGAATAACTCCGCCCTGCGGCGCACAGGCGGAGTTGCTTTGGCGCTTAAGCGGCAAACAACCACCAGCTATGCTGGTGAGAATTGAAAGCTTCAAATGGAGACGCCAATACCATATTGTGTTTGCGCCAAAGTATCGACGGCAGGAAATATACGGTAAGCTAAAATCGGATATAGGAACGATCCTGTGAAAGCTATGTGAACAAAAAGGTAGGGAAAAAGCTCACTAATTATATTTGACCGTCACGTAAATCTCAAGTATGAGTATGGTAACCGTCACTTTTGGTGCCGCGGATATTATGTGGATACGGTTGGACGAAATGCCAGGGTAATTGAGGAATACATAAGTCTGGCAGTCAAGAGCCGGAAAACGCAAACTACCGCCGGCAAGTATCATTTTGAACGGTTTGTCGTGAAACGTTTCTTTGCCGCAGCGGTTGAGAAGCAGCCCCGAAGCCGCATCGCATCATCCGTTCCAGTCACCACAGGTGTACCGGCTTCAAGCCCGTTTTCCCGGGCAGCTTTAATGGTAACACATCCGGCAATTTCCGTGTACCAACTTGCCCTTTCCTATTAGTTCCTCAATTTTTTCGAGTTCTTTTGACGCTCTGGAGTCGATGCCATATAAAACCCCATTACCACTGCTCTTTCAATAATTATAGAAGCATTCTCTCCGGAATTCTTTCACTATGTCCATGAAGTCCTTCACTCTATAATAATCGGTGAGGTTTTCGAGCTTCCCCTCCACCTTAAATGTCGTACCCATAAACGAGCCATCGGCGACCGTCAGCTTATCGCATATATTTTCCTTTAGGTAACTGTGATGACGTCCATAGCAGACACAACCAAGTTGAGTTAACAATAGAGCGGCCTGTGCAGGCAAGCCGCTCTATGTAGCACAGCAAGTACTATTCTTTTGTCGCTTCGGATTTGAAACGCCGCAAGTATTCTTGGTATTCTTCTTTTCCTTTATTCGATGACAGGCTTATGACCACAAGAAGAGTCAGGCCAACTCCCAAGGAAACCCACAGTGGAGCTATGCCAAACGGGCTACCTGCAAAATGCCATATTGCGGCTATAACCCCCCCCGCAACGATAGACCAGAAGGCTGCATCGTTCGTTACCTTATCCCAGTGAAGCGATATGACCAGAACAATTCCTGATATTGCCCTTATTTGAAAAGATGCCAGCAGATCATTGAGGATCGATTTCATATTTGAGGCTATAAACACCGAAAGCACAGCTATGGCCACGACAGACGCCCTGAAGCATATCATCTGCGTTTTCTCGCTCGCCTTTGGCTTAATATTTAAATAAATATCGCGCACAACAGTAGTGGCCAGCATAAGCAGTATTGCGGGGCCCGTAGAGAGAACCGCGCCGAGTATTGCAATGCTCGCAAGGCCGCCCCAGCCTGGCGACAAACGGTTTGCCATTTCGTACAGTATGCCTTTTCCGTTGCTTTCCGGCAGCAGAATACGCCCCGACAGCCCTATCGCGGCAGGCAGCAGAGCAAAAATCGTTACAAGCACAGCCACTACGATGATACCCTTGCGGGCCTCATGAAGGCTCCGGCAGCAGTAGCATGAATTTACCACCGTCATAGCAGAAATCATTGCAAAAGCCGCCCCAATCACCTGTGCGATAACGGTCGGCACATCTGGATACATAAGGTTGAAGTGGGTGTCTATCAGTTGTTGGTATATATTCTCAACGCCGCCCGCATCCCTGACGTTGGCCCAGGCTATTACGCTGAGGAACACCACTATCACCGCCATATGAAGTACATTTGCCCCCGCAACGGACTTTATGCCGTTTAAGGATATGACTGCAAAAAGCACGGCACATCCAATGAGTATGGTAATATCATTTATATCCGCCACGGAACGTATTATCGGCCCCACTATCGACACGACCGCAACAGACTGCATCGAGTATATCACTAGGAATGCCAGCAGGACGACCATAGTAACAGCCCAGCGCACTTTGTTGTTAAAACGCATTTCAAAGGCCTCCGCAACGGACATAGCGCCTTTTCGACCCGCTTCATAAAAGAACCGTGAAGCGAAAACAACAAATACCATACAGCCTATTGCTTGACCCCAGTTGCCCCATACTGCATTTATACCATGCGTAAAAGCCTCGCTGGCATTGCCGACAGTACCGGCGCCTGCTATCAGTTCACCGAAGAGCAGCGGGATAAGCGTACAGGCAGGCATACCGTTCTTCGCCACGAAAGTATTCCTTGTGCTGCTCTGTCTATTTTTATTTATCAGGCTTATTATGCAGGTCAGCCCCAAATATACTGCGACCATTATGAAAGCCGTCATTCTTTTTCCTCCGAATCTTCCCTTCTTTCGGTATACCTGTCAGCCATCCTTTTTGCTGCGGCAAAACAAATCGCCGATAAAGCACCTATCACAATACACATTCCCCAGCCCAGCTTATATGATCCTGTCCTGTCAAAAACCGCCGCCAGCAATAATCCTCCAAGCGACATTCCGAGCTGCATCGGGCTTTGTGTTAGGCCGCGCATTATATTGAAGTTCTTTGTGCCAAATGTTGCGCTTATAAGAAGCGGGGCAGATACCGTGCCGACCCCGTTGCCTATGCCGTACAGTATAGCCATAAGGTACATTATCTGCATACTGCGGCCAAGCATCAGGCACAGAAAGCCTCCGCCCATTAGGCCAAACGCCGCCATAGCGCCTTTTATGGTGCCGAACCTGTCGTTTATCCACCCTAATATGAGCTTACCGAATATGCCGACAAAGGAGTACATGGATACGATCAGCGCGGCTGCCTGCGGTCCATACGAATCAGATATGCAGGGGCTGATCTGCCTGAGCGGTGCAGAGCAGATTATACCAAGCAAGAGCATTCCGAGCATATGTACATAGAAGAAACAATGCGTTTTCGCTTCTCCAAGGCTGATATTTGGAACGCCATCATCTCTATTTGTCTTATTGTTCGGCTCGTTTTCGTTTCCGTAAGGGCTAAGCCCTTTATCCTTCGGCCTTGTCCTTATCAACAGCAAAGCAATAGGCGCTGCGACCGCAAGAACCAGCAATCCTATCATTCGGTAGGAAGTACGCCACCCATAACTGGTTATCATCGTCGTTATAAGCGGGCTCAAAAAAGTCCCACCGATGCCGATACCTCCTAAAGCAATACTCATTGCCAGACCTCGGCTTCTATTGAACCATGCAGTTATGAACATCGATACCGGCATGAAGGCACAACCAGAATAAAACACACCTACCAGCACAGAAGATACATAGAACTGCCAGACGCTGTTTGCCAATGAATAAGACATATACGACAATGCGAAGCATATAAGGGAGCCAGAAAATATCCAACGCATATTGTACTTAGAATATACCTTCCCCCATATCGGAGAAAGTAGTAATCCGCACATGGCGACTAAAGTGCTGGTTACCGTAAAAGCACTGCGCGAAATCTCAAATTCTTCCGTAACTGCCGGTAGGTAAAGGCTTGCGCAAGCGTTTACAAGCGGTGCTGTAAAAGCCATCACCACAAAGCAGGCACAGCAGATTACCCATCCGTAGTGAACTTTTGCCAATTTCATTATGCGACCTCTATCCTTGTGTACAGATGATTTTCATCCTTGCCTTAATTGTTTTTAAGATATTCGAAAGCACACTGAGCATGTATGGCGGCTCCGTATGGCAATGCATCCTCATTGAATACGATTTTAGGATTGTGTGCCGGATAGGTAGGGCCGTCTCCATCCGGTTTGCAGCCGATGCTGAAAAACACACTTGGGACCAGTTCAGTTATGCGCGCATAATCATCCGAGGCACTAGACGGCGGATATGGAATGTATTTTATATCCAAATCTTCGCAATAACGCATCATTTCGTCAAGCAGCTCAGGATTCGTATACATTGCAGGAACATCGGACAGTACTTCGTATTCGGTTTTTGCGCCGAAAGCCAGCGCTGTATAATCAACGATTTCATGGACTCGTTTTCTGAGCTTTTCACGAAGCTCGGGATCAAACATTCGCATGGTTCCCTGCATGACCACTTCCTCAGGGATAATATTTGCCGCATTACCTCCGGCAAACTGCCCAAATGTCAGCGTCACGGTTTTATCGGCAGGAGCTTCACGGGCAATCAATTCCTGCAGCGCAAGATAGGTATGAGCGGCAACATTGATGGGATCTATGCCGGTATGCGGCCACGCACCGTGGCATCCTTTGCCTTTTACGGTAAGCTTCATCCCGTCACAGGAAGCGCAGGTATAGCCATGGCATACGGCAACCGTACCCACGGGATTACGGGCGTTCATATGCATATCCACAGCTATATCTACCTCCGGGTCGTGCAAAACCCCGGCGTCTATCATCGCCCTTGAACCTATAAACACCTCTTCACCCGGCTGAAACATGAGCTTTACGGTTCCGCAAAGCTCATCCTCGCAGCTCTTGAGAATTTTCGCCGCTTCAAGGAGCATAGTCGTATGGAGGTCGTGCCCGCAACAATGACCGTACCCGTTATCTGCGGAAAAAGGCAGCCCGCTGTTTTCTTTTATTGGCAGAGCGTCCATATCAGTGCGGAGCATGACCGTTTTCCCCGGCTTTTTCCCTCCAATTATGCCAACAATACCGCATTTGCATATTTCCTTGTTCGGTATGCCGTACTCAGTAAGCTTCTCCGATACAAATTTCGCCGTAATCGGAAGATCATCCCCTATTTCGGGGTTGCGATGGAGGAACCTTCTGTTCCCTATCATTTCTTCTTTGTCATCAATCGCCTGCTTTAAAAACCGGTTCATTTGCCTACCTCCTTTTTCAGACCAATGGATACAGCGCTCACGCTGCCGCATGATTTGCATTTCATTCTATCATATAACCAATAAAAAAAGTGTTACATAGGCTACATAACACTTTTTATGATTTTTGTATTATTTTGAAAAATCACCATTCGCCCATGTTGACATCGCCATTACAATGTTCCATTATCCTTTCCACGTCCAGTATTTTTATTCGTTTTCTCTGTATATCTATGGCCTCTTCTTTTTTTAGCTGTTGAAGCACCTTATTCGCGTTTACTCTGTTGAGTCCGGTGAGCATAGCGATATCCTGCTGCGATATTTTCACGCATTCAACAGGATGCGTATGTTTTATATGTCGGTTTGCGATATGAAAATACAGCAGCTGGCATACTCGAACCATGCCGTCATCGTACATCTGTGAAAGCATTTGGGCAGTAAGGGAATGCTGAAGGCAGACGGCAACATCCAGCATTTTTTCCATGAGCGGGTAATTGCGGCCTGCAAGCTCCTCAAGCTCGCTGCGGGTCAGCAATATTGCCTCCACATCGGTATACGCCTCCATAAGAAGATTTTCCTCCCATTTAGGCATACCATGCGGGGAAAACTGCGGAAGTAAACATCCGCTGCCTGCAACATACAATGCTTTCTCGTTCCCATCGCTATGCAGCACCACAGCACGCACAAGCCCGCTCCGCACATAGTAGAATTTGTCTGCGGGCTCATTGAACTGTTTAATAGGCGAATGCTTTTCCAGCGTGACTCTTTTCCCAGTCTTAAATATCAAGCCTTCAAAATCGAAGAAATCTCCATACATATAATAGTTTGGTATCATGCTGCCCGCATTCCTTTCTTATGTTTATTAACGCACAGAGATTATAGCATAATATGCGAGTATATAAAAGATGGCTGTTCATGCTACCTGTCATCCAATCATCCATGTGTATTCGACCCATAAAAATTTTTTCGAAAACTGTAATGCAAATCACTTATTTAAATAGGCAAACTTGATAGAATTTCTTTAACCAGTCGACAGGGAAAACACAAACTGCTCGTGAAATGGAGGATTTATGAAAAAATATCTGCATTATGCGTGGGTGATATGCTTTGGCTGTGCATTTATATGTGCCCTCACCTCTCCGATCATCAACGCAACGGCAACACAGTATCTTATCTCTGTAACAGAAGAATTTGGAGTATCCAGAAGTGCTTTTACCCTCAGCTCCACCATAGTTGCGCTGGTAGGCATGGTGATTTCCCCGCTGTGGGGTAAAATTTACTCCGACCGCAAGCGTATGCGCGGCGTGTTGACTATTACAACGTTAGGCTTTGGCCTGGCCTATATGTCCTATTCGTTAGCACAAAATATCGGTCAGTTCTATATTTCTGCCGTAATACTGGGGTTCTTCTGGGCAGGCGCCTGTTTCATGCCCGTATCCATGATGATAACTGCCTGGTTCAACAAAATGCGCGGGTTGGCAATGAGCATCACCCTGGCGGGCATAGGCTTTGGCGGATCAGTCCTCGCCCCCATAATAAACAGCTTCATAACAAATTACGGTTGGAGGATAGCCTACCGCTACGTTGGTATAATAATCATAGCCATTGCTTGCCCGGTAGTATTTTTCCTTCTCCGGGCTACTCCTGAAGAAATGGGTAAGAAGCCTTTCGGAGCGGATTGGGAAGAAAACGAGAAAGATAAGAAAAAAGCTCTCATCTCCAATGAGGGAAATGTTGAAATATCTCCTAACGATGTCAAAAACAAGGCTTTCTTCTGGATATTCATGATAGGCTTCTTCGGGATGGGCCTTGTGTGCTCTGCGCCCATGCGTCAGATGAATCCCTATATTTCAGATATATACGGATCAGAATTTGCGGCAAGCGTTATAGGTCTTTCATCGTTGATGGGCATATTTGGCAAAATACTTCTCGGCGCCCTGCACGACAAATTCGGCAGTATCAAGTCCTCCTCCATCGCTTTTGTAGCCTTTGCGTTGGCCTTTATTGCTGCCATTGCCGGCGCCCACGGTGAAAAGAATCTATTTTATGTGTATATAATTCTTTATTCCTTTGCTGCCGGCGTTGGCACAGTCTCCGCGCCCCTCATCATAAGCGCCACATTCGGTACGAAAAGCTTTAATATGATGCGCGGCTTGACTCAGAGCCCCCTGCAGGCAGGTATGTCATTGGGCGGCCTTATGGTCGCAGGCGTATTCGATATTACAGGTGCGTATACCCTTGGCTGGGCAGCATGTATTGCAATATCTGTAATATCCATAATATGCTTCTATGCGGCTCACAAGATGTCCCGCAAATATGCCGCCGAAATCGATATGGCAAAATAGTGCGGCATAAAAGCAAAGTAATATTGTGAATTTCGGCTGATAGTATAAAATGAGAGATTTGTTTCCATTATGCACTATGGAACAAATCTCTCAAATTCATTATGCAGAGCATTTCCCGTTCTCATTTCATTCAAGCGTCAACGGAGTTAGTTTTGATAAGATCTACCGAAATCTGATCGGCAAGAACACGCTCGATCGTTTCTTTATCCGTATTTTCGCTCTATTCGGTTACAAGTATCTTGTATGCGCAATAGTCATATCGATGCAGGACAGCTACCTTTTGAACGGCGTCACCACCAAGCTTTGCCCCGAGATAGCGCGGCGCTACGGCATCAACCCCGACAGCATAGAGCTGAGCATACGCACCGTTATATCCGCAATATGGTACGACAGAGACCCAGCGCTCCTGCGCGATTTTATGGGGCGCAGCTATCAGTTTCAGCCGGGCAACGCAAAGTTTATAGGCATAGCAAGCCGCCGTTTTTCCCTGTACCTCCGCGCCGCGATGCGCAGTAGAAAGGAAAAGCCCGAAAAAGTTAGACTTTATCGGGCTTTCTGGCGTCCCCGGCGCGATTCGAACGCGCGGCCTTTCGCTTAGGAGGTCGCCAAGACGTTTTTTACCGCATTATCTATGATACCTTGTGATGTTGCCCATCATCAAAAAAATCAGAAAAATGGGTGAATTGTTTGTAATGCCGTATCATTGCATACCACTGCATAAACTGTTGTTTCAAACTAGGCGATTAGCAAAATCTTAGCAGAAGCAACGTGGAATGATGGCATCAAGACAATAACCACAAGTCGGGACACGCCTTACACTTGGATTATACCATATACTGCGGACTGTAAAAAGGGAGATGTGATGAGCATTTCCCTTTTTTTATCGGATGGGAGATATGTGCTATGAAATGCCTCTTTACCTACAAGTGGGTCAAGCTGCCGCGCGCCCACATACCTACAGGCAAGGGGTTAATGGGTTCATTCCTCCGGCTTGCTTCCCGTGCAGCGTTCCGTCCAGGCAAAGCCCGGTACTGTGGTTACACAAACGATGTCAACGCTGGCTCTTGGGTCGGCGGCATCGTAGGACTGAAAAGCATACTCGGCGTCAAGGATCGCAAGCAGGTGCTCAACGTCATGGAGCGGCTTGTGGAGATGGGCTTCATCACCTGCTCGCTCAACACACAAACGAAGAAGCTCACCTATACCATCAACGACTGGATCATGGAATGTAGCGGCGATACCTGTCCCACCGGCGTCATCTACACCACCGAAGGCTACGGCTTCCTTTGCATTCCGCGAGACGTCACAGAAAGGCTTGTCCGACAGGGATACCGCTTTGGCGAATCTGACGCATGGCTTGACCTCTGGTGCCACACTGTATGGGGAGACCGTTATAACGCATTCTCAAGATTGGCGCCAACCGTTCAAATTATGCGCGGTAAACCGATACTCACGCTTGAAAGCCTTGGCGCACGCTGGGGTTGGGAGAAAACCAAAGTCTGGCGCTTCCTTAAAAAGTATGCGGATACCTTTTCGCTTTATAAGCTCCCCGGCTCCTATGGCTGCCTCATATTCAACCATCTCTATCCGACGGACGTTGGCCCGGTGGAAGCCCCAACCGACGCCGTCATAATGCGTGTTTTGAACGAAATACGTTTTATGGGGCAAAAAACGCATTACTCAAGCTCTGACCATGAGCGAATCAACCTGTATACGCTCTGGTTCAGCAATAGGATCGAGCTTGGCAACCTCAACGATGGGTGTCCCTCTCAAAGTCACCCGGCTGTTGATCGTGTTGCAGTTTTTACCCCATATAATACGCGCGCGTATTCTTCTCTCCCAAAGAGTACAAATGACTGCGCGGGTAGTATATACAGGGAACGCAGGATACAGGATCTCAGCCCTCCCCGGTCACGGCGATGCGCCTGGCCATAACGACATATCCAAGGAGGGATACCCAAATGAAAAAGCAAGACGTACAGAACGCCCCAGCAAGGGATATCTATGCCCAGCATGAAAGCCAACTCTCCATGCAGTCCCACGCCTTCGTCGAGATGCTGGCCAAGCGTGGGCTTATCGAGGACGACGCGATCCAAAACGAGGCGGTTCGCAAGGCCGATAAAGAAAAGCGCCGCAATATGCACCATAACACGCTGCTCCTGCTTCGGAGCTACCGCGATATCCGATGGATGCTGCAATGCTTCCCCGACACAATTGCCGAGGAGCTTGACGCGCCGCTGCACGACCTTGACACGCTCATCAACCTGGTGAACTCGGAGATTGATTTGGATAATTACCGGCTGGAGAATCGCATTCAGAGCATGCGGCTCTCCCGCAGCATGATGGACAGACTGAACGAGGCAGTCTCCATACTGCGCGACAAGCCGCAGAACGGCGATATGCTCTACAACATCATCTATTTGACCTATATCGCCCCAGAGCGGCTTATGGTAGTCGAGATATGCTCCAAGCTGCACATCTCAGACAGGCAGTATTACCGGCTTCGGCAGCAGGCGCTGAACATCATTTCGATAAGGCTCTGGTCTGCGCCCGCAGCCGAGCTGGATAGCTGGATCGAGGTGATGAGTCTGCTGGAGGTGCTGTAGTGAACAACTATTCGAATTACTAAGACGTATACCGGATTGCCATGCTCTCCTCCAATTCTTCATGTTAGCTCATTTCTGCTCGTAAGCAAGGAAATACGCAAGATAATACACAAGATGTTGCAGAGCGTTATGACTTTTGGGCATAATAAAGCATAGAAAGAGGTGGAGAGCATGGCAAGTTATCAGCCCCGTTTGCTATAACCAATCACATGGTCAAGCTTGTTTCGGAGATCGCGGAAAAGATTGGCAGGCTTGATCGCTATCAAAGCCTTGATACGAAACCATGCCTGCGGCGCAACAACCGGATCCGTTCCATCCATTCATCGTTGGCCATAGAAGCAAACTCACTTGTCTATCGATGCTGTTCGCGGCGTTATCGACGGCAAAACCGTCATCGGCCCGGTAAAGGAAATCCAAGAGGTCAAGAATGCATACAGGGCCTATGACGAACTTGGCAAATTCGACCCATTTTCCATTGATGAGCCGAAACGCCTTCGCGGCGTCATGACCTACCTCACCGTCGATGAAAATGGACAGTTCCGTCGCGGAGAGGAAGGTGTTTTTGACGGCGGCCGGTGTATTTTTATGGCTCGCCCGCAATGCGCGTTTCTGTCCTGATGGATGATTTGTTTTCATGGATGAAGCAGGCAAGAAAGGATGTGCATCCGCTCATTCTTTCCTCGGTATTTCATTATGAGTTTGTGTTCATCCACCCGTTTGCGGATGGGAACGGACGCATGGCGCGGCTTTGGCAGACAAGCCTGCTCTGCGAGTGGAACCGCGTTTTTCAATATATGCCGATAGAAAGTCGAATACGTGCGTTTCAGTCGGAATACTACGAGGCGATTTCAAAATGCCACAACGAAGGCAGCGCAAATAGCTTTATTGTATTCATGCTGGAGAAGATCAGTGAAACACTGGATCTGTATTTGCAGCAGGCAAGCTTAGGCGACGCACAGGTAAGCGAGTATGTGCGAAGGCTTCTTGATGCTATGGAATACGATGTTCCCTATTCAGCCAAACGCATTATGGAACTGCTGAACCTGAAATCGAAGGAGACTCTCAGGAGGCACTATATCAATCCGGCGCTTGAAATGGGTTTAATTGTAATGAGTATGCCGGATAAGCCCACGAGCCGGAATCAGGCGTATGTTAAGAAGTAGACTGCTATTGCAATTATGCTATAACGGTAGTAATTGAGGTTCTTGATAATAATATAAAAAGAGCCCCGAAGGGCTCTTGCATTTGCTTAATATGTAAGAACGAGCTGATCGTTCCCGACCATATAAGCAGTATGCAGTTATTATTATGTATGCTTGACATGGGAAATAACCGTTTAATATTTTTTGTTTGAGTAAATTGAGATGGTACAGGAAAAAAGAAAACGAGAGCCTTATAAACTCTCGCAAACCCTACTACCTAAGAAAGTCGAGCCGATCGCCCCCTTAAATAATAATTTATTCTACCACTACGATATCAAGTTGTCAAATAAAAATTTTAATCTCCTCAAACCCTCCTGAAACATCCGACGTGCCAGAGGTATTATTGCCTCTCTTGCGGTATAACTTTACTTCCCCGTCTTCAGATATCTTTATGCCAAGCCCCTTGCTTCCTAACATTCTTGCTGCCGCATCTCTCCCCCCGCCGCTCTCCGATTGCAAGGTACTGTTTAGTATATACCCAATAGCCAAATATTTACCACACTGATTAATTACTGTAGCACCATCTAAAGATAAAAGTTCCATTTGTATCTCGCGATCGGTGTACCCAAACTTATTGAGAACACTTTTTTCGCTTGTTTATAGCGGTTTTCAGCCGTTTCCTATTTGTTTCACTTACTCTTTGGCGCTCTTATCTCCGCTGTTTCCGAGTGTTCCGGAGCCGTATGTGGTAATCTCTGTGGTCAAAAACGCTTCCTGCCCGGTTTCCGGTGAACTGTCACCGGGGCCGGACGGGAAGCGTTTCTCGTTGCTGTTGGCTGCATTGTAAATCTGAGCAGGCGATTATGCAAGTGGTTTCTGCGAGAGGTGAGACAGAAGTTGAGTTGCTATAGATAAGAAAAGTGAAGCTAATTTTCGGAGTGATTATAGAAAGCACTTTCAACTACTAACTTATATTCATCATGGATTTTATCTGCAGTAGCTGTAATCATAAATCCAGCTTTATACCCAAAGCCACAAAAGTTATCTGTCAGGATTCTTAAGCGCTCCTTGTCTGATGAAAGATCGCAGCGCTTGTAGGCTTTCTTCATTTCAATACAAAAAAGATTATTAAACCCTCTCTGCTCGTCATAGCCCCGCTTATGTACAATTAAATCTACAACAATTTTATGACCGTTTAACACTTTAGCGGCGTGCTCATTCCCGCGGCTTCCACGGTTATATTCTACGTCTACTACATACTCGCAAAATTCAGATTCTGCAATAGCACGTTCGAGATATGAAGCAAACTTAGCGCAAATACACCGTTCGCTTAAATCTCTGGATATCAAATACTGCTCATTTTGATTAAAACTTTGAAGGGCGGAGTTTAAGCATGCTGTGACTCTGTTTTGTGTTTCTGTCATTGCTAATTACCTCCATCATAGGTGTTATAAGATTTTGCCATGTTAAGTGACTGATGATTAGGCGAGATATTCCTGTGGAGTTATATGGGGCAAAATTTGCACCGCAATAGACAAAGAATAACCTCATGTAGTTGCATTCTGAAGGTAAAACTCACTCTCCGAAACTCTCGTCACAAAATCATACTCCAGCCGTGTTGCCTTTGAAGGCGAAATATTGTAGCGATTAAACACCGAGCGAAAATGTGCAAAGAACTCTCTGTCTTCCTCTGTCATCGGGGCAACCCAGCCGTTCTCGGCACCATGAGATTCAATTTCCTCTAACGCTGCCATACGCTCTTTATCCATGTCAGCTGCTCCTTTCGGTGAACTTTCGCCGGCCCTCAGCGGGAATCGTTTTGGATTACCTGAATTGCAACTCTAATGGTAGGGGTGTGCAAGTGGTTTCTGCAAGGGCGGCAGCTCAAAGGTTGAGCCGCTATAGACAAAGAATAGGTGGGAAGATAGGCAGAGGTACTTTTCTTGCTCCCTGGGTATAAATCCCTTAATACAGGCATAATAGTAAGGGATTTATGGCACAGCCTATTGACCATTCCCTTATTTTTCGATATCATTTAAGGGAAAACGAAAGGGGGCAAGAGAATGAGAACCTTCAATTACTCCGTAATCAAGGAACAGAAGTGGGACTCGGATGTTCTTGGCCTGATTGCGGCCATATACAAGG
>OLOL01001809.1_pt1 | contig 17014 bp, 10 predicted proteins | sample 1673081 | NCBI WGS metagenome assembly OLOL01 (sample SAMEA3136753, study PRJEB25190) | human gut metagenome
ATTTGTTTCTTGAAATGTTCGGTTTAAGCTTGACAGCCCCGCTTTTTTGTACAGCGAAACTCCTTGGGGAAAACACGCCGGTTCGTCCCACTTGACAAATATCCGAAATCGGACTATAATATCTCCACACAAAATCCGATTTCGGATATTCTGAGGTGAACGCATGAAAAACATCGGCGCGGAAAAGCAGCTTTCCGAATATAACCACGTATATAAAGAAAATACCGCCATCTATCGCGATCTGAGCATCCGTCTGGGGCTGAACGAAAGCACGTTCTGGATTCTCTATACCCTGCGCATCGAAGAACCGCCCGTCACGCAGAGCGACATGTGCGCCATTTTGGCTTACCCCAAGCAAACGGTCAATTCCGCGCTCAAGAAGCTGGAGCAGGAAGGGCTGCTCACGCTCTTCGGCGAGCGCGGGCGCGGCGGCAAACCCATCTGCCTGACGGAAGCGGGCGTAAAGCTGGCGGAACAGACCGTCGATCTTGTCATCGAAAGCGAGCAAAAAGCACTGCTCGATTTTTCCGTCGAGGAGCAGGCGCAGCTCCTAACCCTCACGCGCCGCTACAACGAAGCGCTTTCCCTGCATTTTGGCGCCATCGGCAAGGAGAAAAGCCATGAGTAATCCGCGCATTCAGCTTTCCGATCACTTTACCTATCCGCGCCTGCTGCGCTTCGTCGCGCCCTCCATCACCATGATGATTTTCACATCCATTTACGGCGTAGTAGACGGGTTCTTCGTCTCAAATTACGTCGGCAAAACGCCGTTCGCGGCGCTGAATTTCATCATGCCGTTCATCATGGTACTCGGCGGCACGGGCTTCATGCTCGGCACGGGCGGCAGCGCGCTGGTTGCCAAGGAGATGGGCTGCGGCCACACGGAGAGAGCCAACCGCATTTTCACCATGATGATCGCTTTTGTGGTCGTCACCGGCCTGATCCTGACCGCGCTGGGCGTCGCCTTCATCCGTCCAATCGCCCGGCTGATGGGCGCAAGCGAGAGCATCATGGCGGATTGTGTGCTTTACGGCCGCATCACCATTGTGTTCACAACGGCGTTCATGCTGCAAAGCGTGTTCCAGAGCTTCCTCGTCGTGGCTGAGCGGCCGCGCGTGGGGCTGCTGGTCGTTGTCGCGGCGGGCGTGGCGAACATGGTGCTCGACGCGCTGTTCATCGCGGTCTTCCGCTGGGGGCTGGCGGGCGCGGCGCTGGCGACGGGCATCGGCCAATGCATCGGCGGCGTCGTTCCGGCGGTGTATATTCTCCGCCAAAAGGATCTTCCGCTTCGCTTCGCCCCCTTCAAATTTGAGGCATCTCCCATCCTCCATGCCTGCGCAAACGGTTCTTCCGAGTTTATGAGCAACATTTCCACGTCGTTCGTCTCCATGCTCTATAACATGCAGCTTTTGCGCATGCTGGGCGAGGACGGCGTTTCCGCTTACGGCGTGCTGATGTATGTGCAGCTCATCTTCATCGGTACAGCCATCGGCTACAGCATCGGCTGCGCGCCGATTGTCAGCTATCACTACGGCGCGGGTCACCACGACGAATTGAAGAACATGCTGAAAAAAAGCCTGACGCTGATGGGCATAACCGGCGTCGCGCTGACGATGCTTGCGCTCGGTCTGGCCGCGCCGCTGGCGAAAATCTTTGTCGGCTACGACGAAGGGCTGCTTAACCTGACGCGCCATGCGTTCTCGATCTTCTCCTTCTCCTTCCTGCTTTCCGGCCTCAACATCTTCGCCTCCGGCTTCTTCACCGCGCTGAACAACGGCCTGATTTCCGCGGTCATCTCATTCGCGCGCACGCTGGTGTTTCAGGCGGCCTGCGTTCTGCTCCTGCCCGCAATGTTCGGCGTGGACGGCATCTGGTATGCGACGCTGGTTGCCGAGGGACTGGCCTGCCTGTTGTCGCTGTGGCTGATTGATCGCAAGAAGCATTTCTACCATTACGATGAATGAGCAAATCCGGAATTTTGCACACATTCCGATAACGGGCGCAGCGGATTGCTCAGACGAAAAAAAAGCCAAAAGAGCTCCCTCTTCGAGGGCGTAGAGCTTGCCGCCCGCTGTGCGGGAGGCAGGCAAGCGGAACGCCGAAGGTCTGGCACGGCGCAGCCGTGACTGAAGGAGTATGGATGAAAGAAAAGCGCCGCATTTTTCGCGACGCTTTTGCTTTCTTTATTTACGCTTCTTCCAGCTTTTTGAGCGCTTTTCTGAACTGCGTGCCAAACATCACCATGGTGAAGATCACGGCGAGCGTATCGGCGACAGGCTCGGCGGTGTAGACGGCCATCGTCCGGTCGGGCAGGATGTGCGGCAGAATGAAGATCAGCGGAATCAGCAGCACGAACTTGCGCAGGATGGCCACGATGATGGAGCACGGCGCGTTGCCGATGGAAACAAACGTCATCTGGCAGGCAATCTGGATACCGAAGATGAACAGCGCGCCGCAATAGATGCGCAGCGCCTTGGCGGTGAAGGCCAGCAGCTCGGCGTCCGGCGTGAAAATCCCCGCGAACGCCTTCGGGAAGAGCATGATGCCGCCCCAGAGGATGACCGAATACGTCAGGCTGGCCTTGAGCAGCGCGAAGAATGTCTGCCGGACGCGCGCGGCGTTTCTCGCGCCGAAGTTGTAGCTGGAAATCGGCTGCGCGCCCTGTGCCAGCCCCTGCAGCGGGAGCATCGCGAACTGCATCACGCTGGTGAGAATCGTCATCGCGCCGACGGCGATATCGCCGCCGTATTTGAGCAGCGAAGAATTGAAGCAGACGGAGATGATGCTCTCCGTGCTCTGCATGATGAACGCGGACAGGCCGAGCGCAATGCACGGGGCGAGGAGCTTCATGTCGATGCGCATATTCTGCGCCTTGAGGCGCAGGCTCGTCTTTTTGCCCATCAGAAAGCTGACGACCCACGCGCAGGAAACGCCCTGCGAAATCACCGTCGCCAGCGCCGCGCCGCGAACGCCCATGTTCAGGCCGAAAATGAAGATCGGGTCGAGCACGATGTTGCACACCGCGCCGATGAGCACGGTCATCATGCCCGTCGTCGCGAAGCCCTGCGCGGTGATGAACGCATTCATGCCGAGCGTCAGCTCCACGAACAGTGTGCCGAAGGCGTAGATATTCAGATAATTGTCCGCGTATTCAATCGTGTTTTCGCTCGCGCCGAAGGCCAGCAGAAATTCGTGGCCGAACAGCAGCAGCACCGCCGTCAGCGTCAGCGAAATCGCGATTTGCAGCGAGAAGCTGCCGCCCAGCAGCTTTTCGGCCGTGTCGCGGTCGCCGCGCCCCATCGCGATGGAAGCCCGCGGCGCGCTGCCGGAGGCGACCAGCGCCGCGAATGCCGTCACGATCATAATGATCGGCATACACACGCCCACGCCGGTCAGCGCGAGGCTGCCGATGCCCGCGATGTGGCCGATGTAGATGCGATCCACGATGTTGTAGAGCATGTTGACCAACTGGGCGATGACCGTCGGAATGGCCAGCCGCATCAGCAGCCTGCCGACCGGCTCCGTGCCCAAAAACGCCTGATCTCTGGTTTGCATATCAAACAGATCCTTTCTCGTTGATGTTTCGAATGTTTTCCGTGATGACGCTCAGGCAGTGCTGCCCCGCCGCCAGCTCCTCGGGCGACAGCCCCTCCAGCATGCGCGCGGTGAACGCCGCCTGACGCGCCAGCCCCTTTTCCACCACAGGCGCGGCCGCCTCCGTCAGCACCAGCCGGCATTTGCGCCGATCCTCCGGCACGCCCTCGCGCGCCAGAAAGCCGAGCTGCACCAGATTCTCGATGTAGAGCGAAACCAGCGCGGGCTTGAGCTGGCGATAGGTGCAGATATCCCGCGCGGTATCGTAGCCGGGGTTGTTGTGCAGAAACAGCAGGATATCCATCGCGGTCTGCGCGACGCCGGTTTCCTTGCAGAGCGAGCGCATCTGCGCGGCGTAAGCGTCCTCCAGACGGCGCGCCATCACATAAAACTGCGACGCGGTCATCATGCTTCCGTCGTCCCCTTCCCTTCAAAACGATATTTCAAAATTGAACATTTCAATTATAGACAGATTGATTCCGTCTGTCAAGCGCAAATCCCGCTCCTTTTTGACGATTTGCGGAAAGGGTCTGCCCGCTTTTGTTATAACGCGCTAACCGTTATTCCCCGCAAAAAAGCGCAAACAGATTGACAAACGCGCCCTGCCTGTGCTATGCTGATCCCCGTTAAAAGGGAGTAGTTGAAAAGGCATGGTCAACAAGCCCCGGCTCGTCCGCCGGTGGTCATGCGCCTATCAAAAATAGGTAATGAGACTTTTAGCACATCACATAGGCTGATGGTGCGGAAAGTCTTTTTTTGTACGATCAAATGCCTGTAACGCTCGTTTAGGGAAAGGGAGAATCGTCATGGCCATCAATTTTACGGGCTCCAACCTCTTCACCGTCCTGCTGCTCTTCGCGGCCGGGCTGGTCTTTATCATCAAGGGCGGCGACTGGTTCGTGGATGCCGCAACGTGGATCGCGGAGGCCTTCGGCATCCCGAAATTCATTGTCGGCGCAACGGTCGTCAGCTTCGCCACCACGCTGCCGGAGATGCTCGTCTCCGTCTTTGCGGCGCTCGAGGGCAACGCGGATATCGCCGTGGGCAATGCGGTCGGCTCTGTGACGGCGAACACCGGCCTGATTATGTGCCTGTCGCTGGTCTGCATGCCCTGCCTGATGACGCGCAAGCAGTTCGGCTTCAAGGCCTCGCTGCTGCTGGCGACGATCGCCGTGCTGTTCGCGTTCACGCGCAACGGCCAGCTCTCCGTCGCGCAGAGCTTCGTCATCCTGCTCTTCTTCGCCGCGTTCCTCGCGGAAAACCTGATGGCAGGCAAGCGCGAGCACGGCGCGGAGAACGCGGAAAACCGTCCGCAGATGACCGGCAAGGCGCTGGCGTGCAACCTGCTCGGCTTTGTGCTCGGCGCGGCGACCATCGTGCTCGGCGCGCAGCTCCTGATCGACAACGGCTCCGCGCTGGCGAAGATGATCGGCGTGCCGGATTCCATCATCGCCGCGACGATGATCGCCATCGGCACCTCTCTGCCGGAGCTGGTGACAACCCTCACCGCCATCCGCAAAAAGGAATCCTCGCTCTCCGTGGGCAACATCATCGGCGCCAACATCATGGATCTGACGCTGATTATGCCCCTGTGCTCGCTGATTCAGGGGCGCGCGATGCTGGTTGAGCGTCAGGGCATGCTGCTGGATATTCCGGCCTGCCTGATCGTCACTTCGGCGGCGCTTGTGCCCGCGCTGATCAGCGGCCGGTTCAAGCGCTGGACGGGCTTCCTCATCGGCGGGCTGTACATCGCCTATCTGGCTGTCATGTTCACCTGCTTCGGGGTGTAAACGGGTTCATTCACCTCCGCCCGCGTCTGCAAAGCGTCAAAGTCCTGCACACGCGGGCGATTTTACGCCATTTTTCATACGCAAAAAAGGCCTCCTGCTGCGGTGCTGCAAGCGCGGCAACGGGAGGCCTTGTCTTCTATCGGCGGGGAATATTTTTCTCACAGCCCCAGCATCGAGGTGGCGATGAGGAAATAGATCATCAGCGAGCAGGCGTCCACGATGGTGGTAATCATCGGGCTGGCCATCACCGCCGGGTCAAAGCCGAGCTTCTTCGCGCCAATCGGCAGCAGACAGCCGACAATCATCGCGATGATGACGGTGCAGAACAGCGTCACGGACACCACGGCGGCGATCATCATGCTCGTGCTGGTGAAGATGATGATGCGCAGGAAGTTGACCAGCGCCAGCGCCGCGCCGGAGACAATGGCCACGCCGATTTCCTTAGCCAGCACGTGCGGCCAGTCGCGCAGCTCGATTTCGCCCAGCGCAAGGTTGCGGATGACGGTAACGGAGGTCTGGCTGCCGGAGTTGCCCGCGCTGTCCATCAGCATCGGGATGAACGCGGTGAGCAGCACCGCGCCGGAAAGCAGCGTTTCAAAATGGGTGATGATGGTCGAGGTGAACGTCGCGGAGATCATCAGCAGCATCAGCCACGGCAGGCGATGCGCCACCAGACTCCAGACGCTGGTTTTCATATAATCCTCGTCGCTCGGGATGATAGCGGCCATCTTCTTGATGTCCTCGGTGTTCTCATCCTGAATGACGTCAACGATATCGTCGATGGTGATGATGCCGACGAGGCGGCCCTCTTTATCGCAGACGGCGATGGAGGTCAGGTCGTAACGGCGGAAATCGTCGGCAACGGCTTCCTGATCGTCCGTGGTGGCGGCGCTGACGATATTGGTATCCATGATATCGCGGATGCAGGCGCTTTCCGGCGCGATAATCAGCTTGCGCAGGGAAACCTGACCGACGAGCCTGCGCTGGTCGTCGATGACGTAGCAGGTGTAGACGGTCTCCTTGTCGATGCCCGTGCGGCGGATGTAATCCATCGCCTTGCGCACGGTGAAATAATCGTGCAGATCGACATATTCAATGGTCATCAGGCTTCCGGCGCTGTTTTCCGGATAATTGAGGAACTGGTTGATGGTCTTGCGCGTGCCCTCGTCGGCGTTCTGCAAAACCTTTTTGACGACGTTGGCGGGCATTTCTTCCAGAAAGTCCACCGTATCATCCATGAACATATCGTCCACCAGCGCCTTCAGTTCGGCGTTGGTCGCGCTTTCGGCGATGAGCTGCTGCTGCTCGCTGGTCATGTAGGAGAACACGTCGGAGGAGATATCCTTGGGCAGCATGCGGAACACGCGCAGCACGCGCCCCTCGTCTTCGATTTCCTCCAGCCCTTCGGCGATATCCACCGGCGAACATTCCGTCGCCTTCTGCTTAAACTCCTGGAGCCTGCCTTCCTCCAGCAGCTTGATCATTTCCATAAATTCCTTGCGGATTTCTTCTTCCATGGGGGATTCCTCCTATTCATTTTTCGTCGTTCTGCTTTGCGAAAAATGCAGGTTTGCCCCAAAAACGGCATAAAAATGCGCGCGGCAACAGACCGCGCGCTTCCGTTTTACAAATCCGCTTTATGCGTGAATCGGAAGGAGCGACGCAGCCTGTTCCCGTCGTTCTCGGGGTTTGCCCGCAAGGCTACTGGGATAGTCGTCCACGTCGTTCACCTCCGAAAATATGCTGGATCCTGTCGATCCGATGGTTTGCGTTTCCGCATCCCTTTTGAGCCATGATTACAATACCGCGATTTCGCGGCAATGTCAAGGCAAAAACGGGGAATGAAACGGGATTTAAGAAAGATTTAATATTAACCCCATTCAAACGGCCGCCTTTCGCGAGCGGCCGGGAATTTGGTCGATCATGTTTACACCTGATACCCCATCCCTGCCCGAACCAGATACAGCACGCGCTCGCGTACCGTCCTGCCCGTGATTCCCGCGAGCGCCTGCGCGTACAGCTCCAACTGTGGCCGATGGCGCTCAATCGCCCCGGCCGCGTCCGCGTCGGTCTTATAATCCACCAGCACCCACGCGCCGCGCTCGATAAAGCAGCAGTCGATCACGCCCTGCAAAAGCTGCGCGCCGTCCTCGGTCTCCCGGCGATAGGTGAACGCCCATTCGCGGTGCAGCTCCCCGGCGGCCAGCATGCGCACGCCCAGCGGCGAGGCGAACAGCCGCACGAGCAGGCGCGGATGCACGGCGGCCAGCTCGTTTTCGCTGACGACGCCCTTTTCCAGCAGCGCCGCGCGCTGGCGGTCGATCTCCGCCGCGAGGTCGCGCGTCGCCCGCAGCGCGTCCAAATCGAGCATGCGCATCATGCGGTGGAACGCGGTGCCGATCTGCGCGCCGGTCATCTGCTGCTCCTCCATGAAGCGCGGCAGGCGCATCAGCGGCTCATCCGGCAGAGGCTCGTCCTCCTGCGCGGCGCGCTTTTCATCGCGCAATACGGCGCTGACCGTCGTTTTTCGCACGGCGGTTCTGACCCCCGGTTTGAAATTCATCAGGCGGGTCAGCGCCTCGTCCTTCGGCGCGGCGGCCAGCTCGGCCAGCAGGCGCAGCACCACGTCTTCCGTGCGCCGGGGCAGTTCGCCCGCCGCGCCGCCGACATGGGCGAACACGCGCCACGCGGAATTCCCCAGCCGAACGGCTTCTTCCCGGATGGTCAGACTCGCCCCGGCTTCGATCAGCGCGGGCGCGATCATGTCAAGGCCGGTATGCATCTGCGAAATGTCCGCGCCCCGCCATGCTTCGGGCGGCTTATCCCCGGCGACGCTGCCGACCAGAATCAGCCGCTCCCGCGCGCGCGTCAGCGCGACGTAGAGCACGCGCACCTCCTCGGCGAGCTGCTCCCGCTGCGCTTTGACGCGAATCGCGCGGCGCAGCAGCGTGTCGCGTTCGCTGTTCATCTCCGTGTCCACGCACGGCAGACCCACGCCCAGCTCCGCATCCATCAGCACCTGCGCGCGCAGGGATTGCCCGCTCATCCGCCGCCCCAGCGCCAGCACAAAGACGACCGGAAATTCAAGGCCCTTGCTCTTGTGCGTCGTCATCATGCGCACCACGTCCTCGCTCTCGCCGATGGCGCTGGCGCTCATGCTGTCGCCGTCCGCGCGCAGCCGCTCGGCATAGCGCAAAAACGCATGGAGCGATCCGCCCTGCGTGCTGGCGAACGTCCGCGCCCGCGCGGTCAGCAGGTGCAGGTTCGCCTGCCGCGCCGCGCCGCCCGGCAGCGCGCCCGCCCGCGCCAGAAAGCCCGTTTCGGCATAGATGCGCTCGATCAGCCGATCCACGCCCTGATTGCGCGCGCAGAGCCGCCAGCGCGCGCGCTTTGCCTCAAACGCGCGCAGCTTCTCGGCCAGCGCGTCGTCCATTTCCTCGCGATAGCGGCGCACCGCCTCATGGTAGGGCGTTTTGACGTCCGGCGTGTAAATCCGAATCTGCGCCAGCTCGCTCTCCTCAAGCCCCAGCGCCGGGCCGCGCAGGGCGGCGAGCAGCGGTTCGTCCCGCGCGCCGTTCTCGATGGTCTGCAACAGCGCCGTCATGGCGCGAATCTCCGGAATATCGAAATACCCCTCGCCCGCATCGCAGAACACCGGAATCCCCTCCGATTCCAGCATCTGCGCGGCCAGCGGCGCGCTCCCGCGCACCGCGCGCATCAGCACCGTCATGTCGCGATAGCGCAGCGGCCTTTCCGTCTCGGTTTTCGCGTCGTAAAACGGCGTGCCGACCAGCTCGCGGATGCGCGCGGCGACAACCTTCGCCTCCCGCTCGACGGCGGCCAGCTCCCGCTCCGCGTTCTCGTCCTCCTCCGCGCCGTCCTCGCCGGGCTGATAGAGCACGTGCAGCTCCACGGGCGGGTCGTCCTCCCGCGCAGGCAGGCCGCAGAAGAGCTTTTCCCGCTCGTCGTACTCGATTTCCGTCTCCTCCGCGCGCATGATGCGGCCGAAAACCGCGTTTGCCGCCTCCAGCACGTTCGCGCGGGAGCGAAAGTTTTTCTGCAAATCAATGCGCCGCTCTTTTTCGCGCTCCGGCTTGTCAAACCGCGCCGCCTTTTGCAGAAACAGCGACGGCTCGGCCTGCCGGAAGCGATAGATGCTCTGCTTCACGTCGCCGACGAGGAACAGCCCGTCCTCCCGCGCAAAGCTGCCGACGATGGCCTCCTGAATCGCGCTGGAATCCTGATATTCGTCGATGAACACATAGCGGTATTGCGCGCGGAGCGACGCGCGCACCTCGGGCAGCGCCAGCGCCGCGAGCGCGTTGTGTTCGAGGTCGTTAAAATCCATCATGCCGCGCTGGCGCTTGGCCGCCGTGTAGAGCGCGTCGTATGTCCTGGCCAGCTCGGCCAGCCCGTCCAGCGGCGCGGCCGTCATGCGGATATCCGCCGCCGCATCCTCCAGCGTCAGCGCAAAGGCCGTCTGCACATCCGCGACGGCCTTTTTGAGCGCGTCGCGCCGCGCCTTCACCCGGTCGGCGATATCCTCGTCGAACAGATCCGTCTTTTTCTTTCGCCCCAGCGCCGCGAACGTCACGCCGTGCAGCGCGTCGTGCAGCGCGGCATAGCCGTCCGCCGCCGCCGCGGCCAGATCCGCCGTGAGCTGCACATCCATGCCGCAGGCCGCCGCGTAATGCAGCGGGCCGTTTTCCCCCTCGCAGAGCGCCAGCGTCTCCCGCGCGTTGGCGCAGAGGCGCTCCAGCCTGCGCCCCGCAAAATCCGCCAGCAGCCGCGCGGCGGGGCTTTGTTCAAACGCCTCGCCCGTCAGGCGCACCGTCTCCTGTGCGCGCGCGAGGAACGCCCACGGATCGGGGCGCGTCATCATAAACCGATGCAGCGCGAACGCCAATTCGCTCAGTTCCTCCTGCGTATAGCACCTGTCCGCCGCGAGGAAAGCGTCGCTGCCCACCTCATAGCAGCTATATATCGCGTCCTCCATCGCCTGATGGCTGAGCACGCCGCACTCCTGCTCGTCGCCGATGCGAAAGCCGGGGTCGATGGAAAGCGCCTGAAAGTGCTCGCGCAGCAGATTGCCGCAGAACCTGTGCAGCGTGGAGATGCTCGCGCGGGAGAGCGCCATCACCTGTTCGCCCAGCGCCGGATCTTCCCGCGCGGCTTTGCCGAGCGCCTCGCCGATGCGCTGGCGCATTTCGCCCGCCGCCGCGTTGGTGAACGTGACGACCAGCATGTTTTCAATCGGGCAGCCCTCGCGCACGAGCTGCACGATGCGCTCCACCAGCACGGCCGTCTTGCCCGAGCCCGCCGCCGCGCAGACGATCAGGCTGTGCCCCCGGTCGGCGATGGCGTCGCGCTGCTGCTCTGTCCATTTCGGCATGGTGATTTCCTCCCCCGACGTTCAAGATATAGCTCATTGTCATTATAACACAAAAGGCCACCTGCGCCCTCATCGTTTTTTACGCACGAAAAAGGCCGCCTCTCTCAAGAGGGGCGGCCTCGTTTAGCGCCTTGGCTCAACGTCCATTATGCGCTTATTCTGCTTTGAGCGTTACAGCCGGACGAACCAGCGCGCCGGAATTGACGTTAACAGAACGCACCATTGTCATCTGAGACCCATCCTCGGAGAACGTAATCTCGACAGTATCTACAAACGCCATCGACGGATATCTCCACGTCAGCTGCAGCGTCGTGTCATCCTTCCATTCGCCATACGCCGTGTACGGTTCGATTTCATTTTGATACTGATGATGCAGATAATTGCCCGTCATGGTCGTGCCGCCATCCATCCATTCGCCAATGCCGTTGCGAATCGTGTGTTCGCCGCGCTGGTCAACCATGATGAAATCGATGTAGCCTTTTTCCACGTCCAGCTTGATGCTGGTGATCCCGTCCTCGTTTTCTTCGGCCTTGAAGACCTTTTCATCCACTTTTTCCGCAATCGGGGAATCCGTCAAAATCGGGTTTTGCAGCAGGTTCAGCGTCTGTCCCTTGGCGGCAACTGTCTCCTGCATGGCCTTATCCGCCTTGGCGGGCGCGATCATCGCAGAATTGATGATATCGTATTCTTCATCTGTCTTCTTGGTACCCGCCGTTCCCGCGACGACCATGTTGAGTTCCGGCACAAGAATGACGATCTGGCCGTATGCGCCTCCTGCGGTGTAATTTCCATCATGCTTATCCGTCCAGTGGAACGCATAGTCTCCCTGACCTTCATAAACTTTGTCAATGCCGATCGCCATCCGGCACCATTCTTCCGTGAGAATCTGCTTTCCATTCCACTGACCCATATTCAGGAACAGATTACCCACCTTCAGCATGTCCTCCGTCGTGCAGGACACGCCGTTGCCGCCAGAACAAATTCCCTCGGGGCTGAGATCCCACGTGAAATGCTCCATGCCAAGCTCGCTGAATCCGCTTTCAAGCAACAGCTCCAGACAGGTCTTGCCCGTCGCCTTTTGCACCATCGCCGAAACCGCGTAGGCGTTGCCGCTGGAATACTGATAATGCGTACCCGGTTCATACGGCACAGGCTCGGCAAAGAACGCTTCCAGCCAGCTGGTCTTCAGCGGACGCCACTCGCTGCCGCTAATCATGCGGCCATATCCGCCGTTCATCGTAATCAGATAGCGCAGCGTCACCTTTTGCAGATTTTCACTCGGATTTTCCGGCGCAAGCTCGGGGAACATGTCAATCAGCCGATCATCCAGGCTCAAATCTCCGTTCGTCACAGCCACGCCTGCCGCAGCGTTTGTAAACAGCTTGGTCAGCGAATGAACAATATGCGGCGTATCCGGGCCGTAGGGATTCCAAAATCCTTCAAAAATCACTTCATTATCGACCGACACCAACAGGCTGTGCATTTCGATTCCCGCCTGTTCAAGCTGGTCAAGCATATCGTATAGATAAGAAGGATCGATGCCCTTTTCAAGCGGCGTGGTTCGCGGTAATTTTGAACTTTTAACCGGTTTCTCATACGTGTATGCCATTGCTGAATTCATCGTCGCCAGCATCGCGATCATCACGAGAACAGAAATCACCAGTTTCTTCACTCGTATTCCTCCTTTAACTCATTTAACTCATTTTGTTTTGTACTCTTCCTTCTACGCCAAACAGGGTATTCCGGACTGCCCTGCGAGCTTCTTCCATCTTTTAAAATCATTATATTCAAACATTACTTTTGCGTCAAATATTTCTTTTCTTATAGAATCCATAACAATTATGTATATAGCCCCCAAATTCATTTCTATCTTTTTGACAATTTTCGTTTATCATTTAATATCAAAAATTGCCTTTCATTTATTAATTAAAGTGCTTTCATTCAGCCTATAGCGCTTATCGTGCCGAACAGAAAAAGCGCCTCTCTTAAAGAGAGGCGACAGTCTGTTTTTCAAATGTGTACGGCCATCAGTCCGCGTTCTTCCTGCGGTCGGCAAGGTTTTTCAGCAGCACGCCGCCACTGACGGCCAGCAGCAGCAGCCAGAGCGCCACACGGCTGTCATCGCCCGTCTTCGGGAGGTTATTGATCGCCTCTTTACCGGGCAGTTTTTCGATCACCGTCTGCTCAAGCGTGATTTCGTGCGCGGCTTTCGCGTCGCTGTAATACTTGCCGCACTTTTCGCAGTGCCAGTATTCGATATTGCCCGCGCTCTCCGCCGTCGCCGCTTTTGCGCTGGTGTGCTTCAGGTCGGTATGGTTATCCGGTGCAACACTTATTTTTTCACTCACGACCTTACCGCACTTATAACAGGTATGAAGAACTTCCCCTTCTTTGGTGCAGGTAGCGCTTTCCTTAACAACATCATTTTCTGCGTTGTAATCGTGAGTTTCGTGATAGCAGGCTTTAAAGGTGATATTCAAGTCCTTTGTAACATTCGGAATAGAAAAGGCAACAGGTTTTCCGTATCCATCAAAGGAATAAGTGAAATCTGTCCCCAGTTTCAAGCCTTTTCCGTCATTACCTGCAACGGACAATTCCTTATAGGTAAGCCCCCATTGCTCCGTGCCAACATAATATTTTTCACTGGCAAGGTAAAGGTTAATACTGAAATTCTCGCCTTTTTTCAGCTTGTAGGTCGTATCCTTCAACGGAGCAAACCCTGTCGTATCCGCAAAGGTTATACGGCAAAAAGCAGCTTCCTTTTCAAAGGCAGCATAAAATGTCTTGTTTTCCGTTACCGTTCCCAATGAAGAAAGCGCATACGGTGAATTCTTATTTGCTGACCATCCGACAAAAGTATAGATATAATCTTCGTCTTTGATGACAGGTTTGTTGCCTTGGAATGTAATCTCTGTTCCATAATAGCCTTTATAGCTATACAGAGTTTCGCTTCCATCATATGACTTGAATGCAATATCATATTGATTTCTTGCGTAATAGAGGGACAATTGCAGTTTACCGTCTCCGGTTATTGTGCCGCTGTCAGATGATTTGGCACCATCATATGAAAAACCATTTTTAATGTATGCGGAAGAAGGTACAGTTGCTGTTGTATCTGTCTCACCGGCTTCAGTGCTTGTGATGTCCGGTACATTCTTATATTGCCCGTTTTTATCCATATAGTAGATGTTTACGGTATAGGATGTGTCACCATTTGCTTTCCATTTCGCTGTATATGCTTGATTTCCAACAGTTCCTTTTTTAATCGTGACGGTAGGATATACATCCGATGTACCGCCTACTCCCCAACCGATAAAATTGTACCCCGGTTTTGTTGGAGTAGGTAGTGTAAAATCGTCACTTTCAACATTGAAAAGTGAATATAATACACCGTCACCCTGCTTAATTTCAGGTGTTGTAATATCATTAGAAAATGTTCCGCCATTTAGGTAGTAAAACACATATTGCTGTTTCGGCCGCCAGTGCGCAGTCAATGTTATATTGGATTGCCATTCTGTCATAATATCCAGATATTTTGACGGCGTTTGACTGCTATCTTTATCACAAGTCCAACCAATGAAATCGTAGTTTTCCCGCTCCAGATTGTTGTTCAACGTATCAAATGGTTTGTCAAATCCGATCTTATAGTACGGTGTTGCATCGTTTGTCTTGTAATAGTATGCGTAAATACTTTCATCAGGTGTGTTTTTCCAGCTTCCACCATTTAAATCGTAAGTAATAGTATACTTAGTTGATGTTGAGGGAGTGGATTCTCCCTCTTTTACAACTGTTCCATCACCGGAGGACTTTTCTTTCAAAGCGCCGATAAGCCTATCCGGCACACCGTCTCCACACACAATTTTTCCGGTATTCACTACACCGGAAACGTTAAAATTACTAATATCGGATAGATATAATGTGCCGGTGTTGACAAAAGAATCTTCCAAGCCCAAGTTGTAACAGCCACTGATTCTTGCAGTTCCGTTATTTTGGAAGGAACAACCGGAACTGACACCAAATGTTGAATTGGAACCGGTAAATGTAAATTCACTGTTATTTACAAAGCTTGCCTGATAACCAAGTGTAAAGCCATTCGAAATATTAACTGTCCCATTGTTTGTGAAGGTTTCATTCCCATACCAGCACCACATTTCAAATGAAGTATCTGTGTATGTTTCGCCGGAATTGATTGTTTGGCCATAATAGAGCGTCGATGCACTCGCCGAAATTGGCAGAGCCGTAAAGATCATCAACATTACCATTATGAACGGTAGTATTCTTTTTCTCATAAGAGCCTCCTGTGTTTTATTTTTATTTTTTTAGGATAATTGTTGTAATCCGTATCGTCCCTTCATTTTCGCAAGCTGCATCAGCCCTTTTTCAACAAAGCAGTCAAGGCATGCACCTATGATTTCCTTCGTCCTCTCGGCTTTCTTTGATGTGTTTAAGCTCAAATATTCCTTTCCTGCCGAATATATCGTATCGTAGCAAAGTATAGCATTCCTCCCCTGAAAAATCAAGTACTGGCTTGAAAATAATACAAGCTCTATGAAAAACATTAAAAAGGAAAGGCCGTTGTCCCCATACGCCGATATGCGCCATTCTTCTTCGGCCAGTTTCAGGCAGGGAAGATAGTAGTCGCCTTGTAATTCATACCAAAGTCCGTTTGTCTCGTTATAGATGAATTTATCCATATATGTTCCTCCAAATGTAGATTTTACTTCAAAATCCGTTTCGCTGTCCTTAAACTCACTGTTTTGAAGTTTTGTCCTTATCTGACTTCACTCATCATTGGTTTTTTGCATTTTTCTATTTTCTCTGACGCAATACATCGCCTGATGAGGTTTTCGTGCGTTTCCGGCGACATTGTGGGCGCGGTCAACTTGCAGACCCACCCAAAACATGATATACTTTCTACAAACAAGCGGCCTGACGCCGCCTGCGCCTTGGCCAAAACCCACTATGAAAACGGAGGTCTTCCTGATGAAAAAATGGCTTGCCGCGCTGCTGCTGGCGCTGCTTCTGCCCGCCTGTGCGCTCGGCGACAGCGAGGGCGTCATCGTTCAATCCTCCTGCAACATCGTGCAGAGCGGGAATTACTATCTGGCGTATTGCTTCGCGCAGGTACACAACAACGCCTCGACGGTGATCTGTCTGGATCGGGGCACGTTCGACCTGCAAAGCGGCGAAACGCTGCTCTCTACCAGCGAGGTCGCGCAGATTTGGCCGTACTTCCTCAACCCCGGCGAGGACGGCTATCTGTTTGACATCGTTTCCTTCGAGCCGGATGAAAACGGCAATCCCGTCGTTCCCTCCATCACGGGCATTTCCTACAACCTGACCTATCTGCCTGTGGATGCGGCGTTTGCCAATTACGACCTTTCGGCGGTTTCGGAAATCGTTCAGGACGCCTCCGGCGACATGAGCGTGATCTGCCGTCTGACCAATTCGACGGAAATGGACGCCTATAACCCGACCGTGGCCATCGGCCTGTATACGGACAGCGGCGCGATGCTCTATTCGGACGGCACGACGCTCCAGGACGTGGGTATTCCGGCGGGCGGCACGGTGCTGGTTCGTTTCGACGTGGACGAGGCCTTTGTCGCCCAGTGGCAGAGCTACGGCGCGATGCCGACGCAGGTGCACACCAACGCCGCGTTCCGGCACGACGAGGATTAAAGCATAAAGATGATAAGCGCCTCCACCCTCGATGCAGCGGGCGGAGGCGGACGATAAAGGGAGGTTTTTGGGGGATGGAAAAAAAGACGATTCGCTCCGGCGCGCCGTTTGTCTTCGCGGGCGCGGGCGTGATGGCTGTCGCGCTGACGATGGGCATCGGCTCCTTGGTCAGCTACCCGGTCGCGCTGGCCGTCGGCGCGGCGGGCTACGCGCTGGGGCGGAAAAAATACCCGGATCGCGTGATCGAGGTGGAAACCGCGCCGAAATCCGGCAACGCCGAGGTGGACGCGCTCATCCGCGAAGCACGCGCTCAGCTGGATCAGATTGCCGCCGCCAACGACGCAATCGCCGACCCGAAGCTCTCCGCGCAAATCGAGGACATCGAATCGACCTGCCGCGTCATCCTTCAGCGGCTGGAAGAGCAGCCCAATATGCTTTCCTCTCTGCGCACGTTCCTGCGCTATTACCTGCCCGCGACGCTCAAGCTCCTGAACGCACGCGCTCAGCTGGAAAACGAGGTCAACGCAGGCTCCAGCCAGAATATCGCATCCCGCATCAG
>OLOL01001811.1_pt1 | contig 16987 bp, 15 predicted proteins | sample 1673081 | NCBI WGS metagenome assembly OLOL01 (sample SAMEA3136753, study PRJEB25190) | human gut metagenome
TCGCAGCAAGGTCGAGCATGTATTCCGAATTATCAAGTGCCAATTCTGTTATAGAAAAGTCGTTTGTCGCGGATTAAAGAAAAACGAAAATCGTTTGTATGCCCTGTTTGCCTGTGTCAATTTGTACTCGCTGGCGATTGCTGGTCGAAAACTTTCCACAACATAAATCAAAGTGGGGGAAGTCTGCCATTTTACAGAAAAGGAAACCGCTAACCAGCGAAAAAAACATATTTGAGAAAAGATAAGCCCTGCATTCTGAAAAAACGCTTGAATGGCGTGTTTGACCAGAATGCAGGGCTTATTATTCAGAGGTTCCTTAGAAAAAGAATAATATCAATCTCATCTTTCACAATACCATTATAGCACAGCTTTTTGTCCTAAACTGTCCCAAACCGTCCCAAACTATCCCAACTTTTTATATAGGCCATTAGATACACATACCTACAGCAGGCTTAATCTGCGATAGTCTCTAGTCAATCCTTCTGCTTTAAAACCTAATGCATCACACACCCCTTTGTATAATAGACAGTGTAATCCGTCATATAAAGGTGTTTTACGTGCAAGAAACTCTTCAAAGAATAGTGTGTGCCGAATGGAAACCGGTGGATTCTTAACATCAAAATCTTCTGGGCAATAAGAATCGTATGCAATCGAGAAGCTATCTGATTCATACTTACATATTGTCGTAGATAACCATGGTCTACTCGTTCCATCACTAATGCAATGATTCTTGTAAATATACTTATCTTTTAACTGATATTTTCTGTTGTCGAACAGTTTGTCATAAACGTCAATATAGACACGCTGAAGAGTATCCGTCCACTGAATACAAAGATCATTAATTTCCTTGAGAGCTACAACTTGTTCGTGTTTTATAATATCATAATACTCGTAAACCCAAATATTCTTGTAATACTCAACATTTCTCTTCTGTAAAGTAGCGATCATGCACCACGCTTCCAGATGCTCTCTTGCAATAATTCTCATCATACGTTCAGAGAAAAAAATGCTATCTGATCCTTCAAAACTCTTGCAGAATGCTTGGAATCCGCATACTGCACGATTTGAATAATTGAAGATATCAATGATGTTATGTTTACCATTCTGCAGCATAGCGTGCCAGCCATTTTTCATCGCTAGTTCATCTGGATTTGAGACTGGATCTAAAAGTATATGTTGCGTATATCGGATAAGTAATGTACTAATCCGATATAATTCGCTAATTGGGATTTTCTCATCCACAGCTTTAAAGCAGTACAATCGTTTTAATCTATTTACATATCTCCCGATTTTCTCCATAAGCAAAATATCTGGAAGATATTCCATCGGAATTCCTGTTTCAAAAAAACCTCGAATGATCTTGTAAAGACAGTCCTTGACGTAATCCATAGGAAGAGTTTTCGCTCTCATATCAAAATGAGCAAAGAAATTCAGCTCGTCTCCTCTATACTCGCGTAACCCTGTATCTGGAACACCTTTGATCTGTGGATATAACGAAAACAGAGAAGTATTGTCGCTCCTGTATTCTGTGTTTCCACTGATGATCGCAAAACTGTTGCTATGAGAATGCTTGATGCCAAATCTCCATAGATTTGGAAAAACCACATCTCTGATAACACGCAAATCGTTTTCCATTAATTGATTGATGTAATCAAGTGCATCTTGCAATTCAGCGATTTGCTCAGATGTTTTCTGTATGAAAACGCTATTTCTCGCCGTTGCAATTTGATTAAGCGTATCAGTAAAATCATCCACACTCTTTATAATGTCCGATTCGGAAAAATGATATGAAATATATTCTTTTCCTTCGAAATTCAAGCTCATTAGCTTTGAATCCGATAAATAGAGCCAGAAAATATTCTTCGTTGTAATGTCTACCACAAAGTATATGGCAGGGCTTTCAGTGACCTTCTCTTTCACATAATACAAAAACTTTGTTTCCATTCTATAGGTATATTTACCTTTACTTACACCTTTGCTATTTACAGTCAAATACTCTGTTTTCTTAATTTGAACAATGAACTGCTTTGTCGGAACACCCTCATGACCAACCAACTCCATTGAACCATCATAATTTGGAGTTCGATCATTCTCCTTAAAAAAGGTCTTGATCTTTCCCGATGATTCTAAACGCTCCGCCAGCATGCGCGTTGTACTACACTCATTAAATGCGGAGGTCGAATGTCTAGCCATTCCGATATATGCCATATGGTTATCCTCCTGCGTCCAAAGAATTGTATCCAAATATATTATACACGACTTCAGGCGGTTCGTCACATAAATAGAACACTTTGTATAGATTGAATAGCAGCCATGGTTTCGCCTCAATCTTTCTCAATGAAGTGTGACTGAAAGGATACCTGTTTATTACACTTCTCGCTGATCTCTTTTGAAAAAATGTCTTCTAAATCCGCCAGAGCATTTTCATGTCGGTAATAAGCATTAGAACGGCTGAGATGAATCTTCCTTACAATATCCGTCATCCGCTTGTGCTCTACATGCCGCAGCTTCAGGATTTCAGCATTGATCGGATCATCCAGCCTTTGAAGAAGAGAACAAACCTGACTACGCAAGTCACCGTACTCCCGTTCCGCTTCGGCATACTCCTGCTCAGCTTCCATCAGGCGGATAACGGCGTTCTCGTTGGCGGTGACGTCGCGCGATCTTGAAACACATTCACCGCCCAGCACTGCCGAGGCTTTTGCCGCTGCTGCCCGGCAGAAGACTACCCGCTCCTCTGCCGCAGTCAGGCGGCGTTCTGCAAACCGCAGCTTTTCAAAAAGCGTATCAACCGGCATCACATTGCCTCCCTTTGCAGTCTATCCAGCAGATCGTATCCATCCAAATCCGACAGAACCGAAAACCATCTGGAAAAGAAGAAATTGCCGACAGCATCCTGTTTCTCTTCGTATTGCTGCAAGCGCTGCGCCTGACAAGCCAATTCAGATGGAGTCATTTCTTTATTCCTCTTGAGACACCCACGGATTCGTTTCATCATCCGGGCGCGATTTCGATAATCCTTGACCGCCTGAATGATGATGGCGTCGGCCAATACCTGCCAAGGGTTTTCTTCTCCCTTAACGCTGCTGGTTTTCCTGATAGCCAATGCAATTCCTCCTATGGTTGGCTGAACAAAGGAACGCTGGATTCGTCCACGCCAGCTTGTATTTTATCTCTCTAATCCGCTTCACTTGGGCATGAAGTTGTTCCTCACGCGCAATGCGAGCTAATGCCCCCCCGGCAGTCGGATCCGCATAACATTCCTGATTCCTGTACACTTTGTGCCTCCTGATATGTGCAGTCGTTGATTGTTCACAGCCATGCCTCGTTGGTAAAATGTCCGCCAGTAAGTCCTTTGCATGGGATTACAAAATCCCGGCACTTCGCACCTCCGCATCGTAGTAATTGCTCATCGTCGTCGGTGCATGATAGAGCGTCGTCATCAGGTACTGCCGGATATTGCGCACCTCCGTGTGCTTCTTATCGAGGCACAGAAAGACGTACTCGATGTGATGATAACTCAGCTTTTTGAACCGGCTCTTGACCACCTCGGCGGGGTAATTCTCTCCTGCGACCTTGATATATGGCCTGCGGCTGCACAGCGTCTCTGTCATGATCTCCACGATCTCGTCCAGACGTTCATGGTCGTGCGGTGTGTCCAGCACATCATATTCGATCTGCTCCTTGACCTCGGCGAGCGTTCTCCGGTACTCCCGTGCATCCATCTGATCCATATCGCTCATGCCCGCATCGGCTTGCTGAGTCCTTTGTCTTTGGATCATGAGTGGATCAGGATTTGATTTTTGGGTATTTGATTCATACGTATTGGATACCTGAGTATTTAATTGCGTAGGGTTTTCCGTATCCGGTGCATCCGTTTGCGGTGTTGCCGTATCCGGGGAAACCATATACGGGTTTTCCGTACATGGTGAAGCCGTATATGGTGAATCCGCTTCCGGCGTCTCGTGTGGGCTCTCATAGACGATATACTCCGTATCCGAGATGCGTCCGCCCTTGTCGCGCAGGCGATGGCGGATGAGATACCCGGCGCTTTCCAGCTCGCGCAGGGCTGCGCCGATGCTGTCCACACCCTCCTTGCAGATGGCAGCCAGTCCGCGTGTCGTGTAATTCCAATCCTCCGGCAGGGACAGAATAACGGACAACAAACCCTTGGCCTTGAGGGATATTCCCCTGTCCTTGAGATGAACATTGCTCATGACCGTGTAATTCCGATTCTTCTCTACGCGAAAAACAGCCACCGTAAAATCCTCCGTTTCATGAAATGGTCATAATAAGAAAACGTCAAAGCACTAAGCCATTTGCGCTACATTCGTGATATTCTCCATGAGCACTGTGTTATTGATCCTATGATCTCCTGTGCTGCCAGCAGATCATATCTTCTGTCAAGGCAATTACAAGAGTATAGAAAAAAAGGCGCTCATTTCTGAACGCCTTCGGGAACTCCATTCATTTGCCTCAGAGTATATCCTCAGCTAATCGTCTCGCGCTTGTGCAGCGTTCTCTGCTACACCCCTGCTAATCAGGTGTATGTGATGCCATCGGATTTACGCTGACCCATAGTGCAGACAAATCTATTATTTCTTAGAAACATAGAAAATCATCTTACCAATGAGCGCATAGAGAGGGCTGTATAGCAATCCTACCATGGCTTTGGTAAGGATGAGGTCGCCGGTTCGAATCCGGCCATCAGCTCCACGAAATGTCACCTTCCGTTATAGACACGGAGGGTGATTTTTTTTAACGTATAAGAAATTGCGTAAAATCGCCCGCGTGAGCAAGACTATGATGCGTGGCGGACTTCGGCGGAGGTGAAGGCGGGCTCAGCCCGCTTTTTTATAGTTCAGTTGGGTTTGTGAGAAGGGGAGAGAGGCGGACAAGGATCGTATCTTTTGTCCGTATCTCTGCTAATCGGATGCGCCGGCAGCAGGTGCGGCTGAGTCTGCTAATGCGCCTGCTAAACTTGGCTAACCTGTGACTGTGGTGTTCGGTTGCGCATAAGCCGTTTGAAGAAGCAGATTCTTCAAAATCTGACCTGCAAGGTCGGGATTTTGGTTCAGTACTTCCATAATGGAAGCTGCCTGCGGGGTGCTTACGGCGATTTCTGGATAGAAACTTCTCTCCACCATTGCGGCAAGCGCGCGCTTCTCAATTTCCCGTGCTTCGTTGTAGTTGCTCATCAAGACTTCCGGAGATTGACCACTGTTTTCAGCGACCAACTGATAATTGTTTTGGGTGAGCCTCACCTTGTGCATTTGTCCGGACTTACGAAGCCCCTGGAAATCAATGCGTTCATTCTCCGGGATGTCGATCCGCTTCTGATGCTCCTTGAAGCTCTTTTCCAGGTTCTTGGGATCGACAGGTCGTCCGTCCGTCTGGCAAATCAGCAGTCCGTAATCCCGATACTCTTCACGGAAGAAAGCCTGATTCTCTTCGATCCGCGCCAGTCTCTCGTGCAGTTCATCCAGCAGTGGCGTAGTCAGATACTGTTTCCGATGGCTGTCTTCCGTTTTCGGCCCCTTGAGAATCATGCTGCTTTTCGAGGTAAGCACCTGCTTGGGAAAGATGCGCAGTACCTCATGTTTAGGCAACACGCCGATTGCGCTGTCTGATACGCGCTGGATCTGTCGGATGATCCACAGACTGCCGTCCCGGAAATCGATTGTATGCAAATCAATTCCCGCGGTTTCGCCGGCTCGTAGAGAACAAACAAATGCCAGGTGGACAGTCAGGTGAAGCAGCTCATCCTCCTTGATGCTGTCGAGCACCTCGAAGACGCGCCGGGAATCCCAGGCTCTCCGCTTAACCGTTTTTTCCGTGGGCGCGGTAACCTTGGGAATTTCGCTGATATAATGCCACTTCTTTGCCGTCTCAAAGCCGGAGGTCAGGATCGTAAAGCACTTCTTCACGGTACTGGAGGACAGCGTCGGAATATCCTCCGGGCGCTTTCCGTAGCTCTTGGGCCCACGGCAGGGCTTCCGGCTCAGCGCGTCCAGGAAGTCGTCAATATCCTCTGCCGTAATGCTGCTCATCACCTGATCACCAAAGTACGGCAGAATGTGCCGGTCCAGATTGCTGCGGTAGCTGTCGTAGGAGTTGGGAGAAAAGCGCTCCTTTCTCGCGTGGATGGGTAGCCACTTCTCTGCAAATTCCCGATAGGTTCTCGTAGTATTGTCCTCCGCAGCGTGCGATGGCGCTTCGTCTGGCGCTTTGGTGCGGAACCGTTCGGCTACCTCTCTCTCCACAGAGCGCTTACACTAGTATTCGGCAGCTGCCTTTTGAATCTCGTGGCGAAGCCGGTTTTTTTGCAGATAATCGATATAAGTCTTCCTCTGCATCGCTTCCCCAACCGCATCACCTTAAATTGTGTGGTGGTTTCGCAAAGTCCGTAAGTCTTGCGAAGGCTGATGCCAAGGATTTGAGCCACCTGCTCGGCGGTATATGTCCGCTGAATGCATTCCCTTTCAGAAGTCATATGTTCTCCTTTCACTGCGCTGCACATTTATGGATTACTGTACCTCCTTCCGATTTTTCTGATTAGCAGGTACAGACATTCTATAAATAGCTACAGCTTTTGTCAACGGTGTCGTCATGTAGAAAACGAGGCAAGCACATGGTTACGGCTCGCTTCACCGTGTCATAGCCCTGCCTGTGCCGTCGGTAGTTGAATGTCGTACACCGCAGGAACTCCCTCTCCAGTCAATGGAGGGCTGTAGTAGAAGTCTCATTATTTCCGCATGGGATCGTTGCGAACGCGCTGGCTGCAGCGCGGTTGACAGGTTGCGTTAATCGCTCGAGTATCGTGGATACCGTCTTGGCGCCGCCCTGTCTGCCGCTCCCACCACACGGATGATTGTCCTGTGCTTGCTATGAGGCCGATCCATCAGCCTGTTTATCAAGGTGCAAAGAATCTATGGGGAGAATTGTTCAAGTATTGTTCTGATGATGCATCGGTCTTCAGCAGATACAAGAGACGCTGCTATTTTCAGAACTCTGATCTGTTCGGCGCACAGCGTATGCTGTTGCGGAGAATACCAATCTGCCGCTTTATAGCCGCCGCCATAACGCCCGCGAACAGATTCTATTGGGTGAGGGAGCATGAGCTCGTGCAAATCATTTTGCATCGTCCGAACGCTGACGTGAAATTCCACAGCCAGATTAGAGGCCGTGTCAAAGCGCCTGCGCAGCAATGCTTGCCATACTGCGCACTGACGCTCTGTTATTGCTCCTTGGACAGATATCATGGCAAATTCAGGATACGCGTCAGCGTCATTGCCTGATTGCGTTCCTCAAGGGGCATAGCAGCGCAGCTTTTGCAGATGTGAGCCGCATGGCCTTTGCCTGAGAATTTTTCATTGGCCTTGTGCTCGCCGCAGATTTTACAGTAGTGACCGGTCTTCTTCATTGATTTAGCCCTCATGGCCAATGATTGCCTTGAAGCGATATTTCCCATAGTCTGCGCCATTGAGGCGCTCAAGCAAGTCTGCTTTGCGCATCTTGGTCAGCAACGCACTGGCAGGAGAGCCGGTCAGTCCTGTAGCCTGCATAACATCGCTACGATTAAAAGCCGTTTCTGTGCCATACCGCTCATACAGTAAGTAAATTTTTTCGAGCGTAGGCTGCTTGTAGGGCAGCACCCGAATCCATTGAGGAACGGCACCTTTGTGACTTCCCGTTTTCCTGTTTTCCTGTTTTCCTGTTTTCCCGACTTCAACGCCGTAATTCAGATTGAAAAGCGTCACGATAAAATTCGTGCGATCCGAGTAAAACTGCGGCTCCAACGCCTCGCGGAAATTGACCGCCCGGTGGTAATCTGCCTTGATCTTCTTGAAGCCGCTGCCCCGGCGCTCCATGTAGTTCATCCTGCTGAACACGTCTGCGATCACAGGATTGCGGCGCTTGGAGGGAACAGTGTCGGTATTCAGGTCCTGCACCAGCGAGCCATCCATCATGCCGCCGGGAGAGTAAATCTCCATCCGATCATCAAAGATGTCAATATGCACCTCGCTGCCGGTGATCATGTAATCTCTGTGAATCAGGGCGTTGACCAGGCACTCGAGCACCGCGCGTTCCGGATAGTCGGGCATTTCTGCACGCCCGGTATCCGTCTTTTTCCAGCGCTTCTTTGTGTTGTTGCGCACAAATTCCTCGCCGCCCTGCAGCAAAGCAATCAAACTGCCGCTGAACTCCTTGTCGTCCAGCGCTTCCATCACGCCGGATGCCTTGTCCAGCCCATTCCAGCGGGTGCAGAACAGCCGGGAGAACCGCATGGGCGATTCGTCGGCCAGCAGCGCACCCGCATGGGTCAGGAAGCCCTTTTCATCCACCAGACCGAACGAAACAAAATCCTGTGCGTCCAATTCAAGTCCAGTGCGCTGGCGGTAAACAGAGCGGAGCTTGGTAAAGGCAAAGCTCTCAAACCGATACAGCGTGGGGAGACTGTCATAGGTGCTGTTGCTTCCACGAAGAACGAGCCGTTTCAGGTCGGTGGCTGTAGCCTGTACGCTCTCATTGCCCACACGGATATAGGCGATGCGCCCGCCATCTCCAATATAGTAGTACGGCGTTTCAGCCCCTGGGGCGACGTGAAGCAGAATGAAGTCCTTTCCTTCCTCCTGCCTGATCTGCAGCTCAATCGACGGAATGGGGTCCATCTTGCTTTTGACAGCCTCACTGATCTTCTCGCTGGCTGTTTTCACATCAGGAAGCCCTTTCAAAGCGTCATCATCCGCAATGCCGAACAGGAGAACGCCACCGTTGCCATTGGCAAAGGCGCTGACGCTCTTCAGCCAGCTTTTGGGCCTGCGCTCTTCCAGCGTTTCCTTTTTATCGTATTCCGTTGCTTCGCCAATATAGGCTCTGATCTTCACTACATACACCTCATTGCACTGTTTTCATCAGCCATAATGAAAAGCTCATTTCCTTTATATTATAAGCGGGAAAGCCATGAATATCAAGCGCCGTGAAGGCGGTCTATCGCAGCGCGCCATAAGCGGCGCATTGCAGGCTCACGGAAGGGCGCTGTTCGCCGGAGTTGCCGCATGACCTGCGAGATCAGACAGGCGGTTATGCAAAGCTTTACATAAAAGGTGTAATGAAAAGTTTTTATAAATGGAAAGAATAATTGTAATAAGCTGCCTATAAACCATTTTTACAGAAAAAACTTTCGATAATAATTGCATGGATGTCTCCTTTCAACGACAATAGACACACCACCTTGAAAGGAGCGTGTGTCTATGATTACAAACAATTTCAACAAAGAGCTTCGGGGCATTTCAGATGCATTGCGTGATCTGGGGTACACCGACAGCACCATCGGACTGCGTCAACGTTATTGGAAAGAATATTGCTTTTTCCATGGGAGTCTCGACATCGATGAATCGTCAATGGATGAGTTTCTGCTGAAAAACTACGATATTCAGAGTGGGAACATCAATGTTTCCAAACGGCAGTATGAGGTAAGAGCCGCACTTCGCAACTTGCTGGAATATCGCCGTTATGGAAAAATCAGAAACTATCATACGCCGTGGTTCAAGGATTTGCCGTGGGTTGAGTCTTTCCGAGCTATAACGGAAAATTTCATCTCGCATCTGCGGAGTCAGAACAGCAAGCCGGAAACCATCGTCAATTATGAGCGTACACTAAAACGCTTTACCAACCATCTGCATGATGTGGGCGTAGACTCTTTCAGAGATATGACACCAGAGCATATTTCCTCTTTTTTATCTACGTCTATCCCGGATATTGTCAGAAATCTGCGTGCCACGCTTTGCCATCTGCGTGTCTTCTTCCGGTATCTCTACCTAAATGAATTCACAAAGGATGACTTATCTCTTTTTATTCCAAAGTCCAACGTACTGCTGAAGCGGAAACACATTCCGTCTACTTGGACCAGAGAAGATATTGATAAAATCCTGGCTTGCATTGATTTAGCCAGTCCCGTCGGTAAACGGGATTACGCAATCATTCTACTGGTTGCCCGGCTTGGAATCAGGGTCAGCGATGTGATTCGATTGGAATTTGACAATATAAAGTGGGAAAAGAATTGTATTCAGATCTCGCAGTACAAGACAAATGAGCCATTGGTTCTTCCTTTGTTTGAAGATGTCGGACAGGCAATTATTGACTATGTGAAGAATGGGCGTCCCGCATCTGATTTGAAGCTGGTGTTTATTACACATAAACCGCCATTTCAAAAATTCAGTGACAACAATCACCTCTACGGTATGTTTAACAAGTATCTGTATAAAGCGGGCATTGAGGTCACGCCGGAGAAAAATCACGGGATGCACACACTTCGGCACAGCCTGGCCAACGAACTTCTAAGGAAAGAGATTCCGCTTCCGGTTATTTCGGAAATTCTCGGTCACAAAAGTCTGGAGACCACTATGCAATATTTACGCACAGATACGGAGCAGCTGCGGTGCTGTACTTTAGTGGAGGGTGAAAATTATGCAGTCACCACCTAAACCGTATGTTTTTGAAAGCGATCTCGCTCTGCTGCTGTCGGAATTTGTTGCGGAAAAACAGCGATTGGGATTCAAATACAACAGTGTTGAAGCATATTTGAAGAGCTTCGATACCTTTCTCCTAAAGAAAGACTGCAAAAGTTCCCTGAGCAAAGAGCTTATGCTTGAATGGATAGCGCCGAAAGCACACCAAAAATCCACAACGATTGAACACCGCATCTATATCATGCAGCACCTTGCTGATTTTTTGAACCGCAGAGGTTTTTCCGCATATCGAATTCCATCTGAACTGATTCCAAGAAAAGTGCATGACTTTGTTCCTTATATTTTTACCTATGATGAGATTACGCGAATCTTAGCAGTCGTTGATGGGTTTCAGTTCAACAAGTGCAGTCCAAAGCGCCATATCGTCTATCCTTTGTTGTTCCGTGTCCTATGCTTTTGCGGACTCCGCATTTCTGAGGCGTTGAATCTAACTGTGGGTGATGTTCATTTCGATGATGGTTTCTTTCTCCTGCGAAACACAAAAACAAGTCTGGATCGTCTCATTCCGCTGGATGACAATTTGAGTGCACGCTTTATGGCGTACAGTGAACAGATGGGTTTCCTCAGAAAAGATGAATACTTTTTTCCCTCACCGGATGGTTCCAGATACAGTCTCGCAACAATGGACACAACGTTTAGGGATATTCTTTTTAGGGCTGGTATTCCATACCGCGGCAAGGGAAAAGGTCCACGGCTGCATGACTTGAGACATACATTTTGCGTACACAGTCTACAAAAGCTGACAGCGCATGGTGAGGACCCTTATGCAGTACTTCCGCTGCTGATGACATATATGGGGCACAGAACCGTGCAGGCAACCAGCCAGTATATTCACCTCTCTGCCGAAAGTTTTCCAGCTATCTTGAAGCAAGCCGAAGCTTTGTTTGGCAACTTAATACCGTTGGAGGGCAACCCAAATGAAACATCCATCTGATTTCGCTATCTGTATTTCCAATTACCTTACAAAACACTTAGCAGGCGCAAGAAATCTAAGCCCCAATACCATAAAGTCATACCGGGACACCTTTTGCCTGCTCTTACTATTTATGAAGGAGATGAACAAAAAGATAGACAGGATTTGCTTGGTCGATATTGATGCCGACTTGGTTATTCGCTTTTTGGATTGGCTGGAAGTAAACCGCGGGAATAGTGCTTCGACGAGGAATGTGCGGTTAGCTGCGATCCATGCGTTTTTTCGGTATGTGCAGTTCCAAAACCCAGAAATGCTGCTGCATTGCCAGCGTATTCTTGCAATTCCGATGAAAGAAACAGAAAAGAGATTTGTGGAATACCTGTCGGAACAAGTGCTGAAAGATCTGCTTTCCATTCCAGACCAAACAAAGAAATGTGGAATACGAGATACGGCCCTGCTATGTTTGCTCTATGACTCTGGTGCAAGAGTTCAAGAACTGATTGATCTCTCCTTGTTAGATATTCGTCTGGAAACACCAGCAACGATCCGGCTCTATGGCAAAGGAAGAAAAGTGCGTGTCGTTCCGCTTATGTCACAGACGGCAACCATATTGCAAAAGTATCTGAATATGTGGCATTTGGACGCTGCGCGGAAACCAGATGATCCAGTGTTTGTCAACCACCAAGGAAAGCGACTGACCCGACCCGGAGTCACTTATATTCTAAATAAATACATGGCTCAAGTTTCTTGGATGGAGGGCAAAAAAGGGATTACTCCGCATATTATCCGCCATTCCAAAGCAATGCACCTGCTCCGTGCGGACGTTGATCTTCATTACATTCGAGATTTTCTTGGATATGTGCAGATTGAAACGACTGAGGTTTACGCCCGTGCGGATGCAGAAATGAAGCGCAAGGCATTGGAAACAGCAAATCTCGATCTTCCAGCTGAATCCCAAACAAGTTGGCAGAAAGACCAAAGTCTGTTATCCTGGCTACAATCGCTATGACAACGAAACAGAAAATTTTATCGAAAGATATTTGGGTAAGAACGGCTGAAACTCAGCCGTTCTTCGCATTTCTTTCCATTATTCAGAACTTTTCATTAAGGCGGGTCGTCATCAGCCGGTAAAGCTCCGTGTCCTGCGGAAAACGATCCACAAAAGGCAAGATCGTGTCGCCGTAGAGCAGCAGTCCCTCGCCCGCGCCGGACTGCTTCACATAAGAGAGCTGACGCGCGGAAATGCCCAGCTTTTTCGCCAGAATCTCGCGGTCGCCCGGCGCCTGATTGAGCATCAGGATAAAGTCGCTGTTTTCAAAGATGTTTTCGATTTCCGCGCTCGCCAGCAGATCCTTCAGGTTCTGTGTAATCGCCGTCGGGATGCCGCCCCATTTTCGAAAACGCTTCCAAATCTCCACGGAGTACGCCGCCGTCTGCGGCTCTTTCAGCAGCAGATGGAACTCATCCATGTAATACCGGGTCGATTTCTTCTGCGCCCGGTTGATCGTCACCCTGTTCCAGACCTGATCCTGCACAATGAGCATCCCCAGCTTTTTGAGCTGCTTTCCGAGCTGCTTGATGTCATAGCAGACGAAGCGATTATTCACATCCACATTCGTCCGGTGATTGAAGACATTCAGCGAGCCATGCACATAGATTTCAAGGGCAGTGGCAATCCGCTGTGCTTCCGGCTCGCTCTGGCTGCGCAGGATGTTGTAGAGGTCTTCGAGGATGGGCATTTTCTCAGGAACCGGATCGGCAAGGTAGTCCTGATACACCTTGCGGACACTGCGGTCGATGATGGTCTTTTCCACCGGTTGCAGCCCGTCCTTGCCGCCCACAATCAGCTCACACATGGAGAGGATGAAGTCGGACTTCAAGGTCAGCGGGTTTTCCTCTTCCGAGTAGTTCACATTGATGTCCAGCGGATTGATGTAGTCGCTGCTTACCGGCGAGATGCGGATGACCTGACCGCCGAGCTTCTGCACAAGGGGATAATACTCTGCCTCGGGATCGCAGACGATGATGTCATCTTCTGTGATGAGGAAGGCGTTGGTCATTTCCCGCTTCGCCGAAAAGCTCTTGCCGGAGCCGGGGGTGCCGAGGATCAGACCGTTCGGGTTTTTGAGCTGCTTGCGGTCAACCATGATCATGTTGTTGGAGAGCGCGTTCAGCCCGTAATACAGCGCCTCGCCGCTCTGAAAAAGCTCCTGCGTCGTGAACGGGACGAACACCGCCGTCGAAGAGGTGGTCAGCCCGCGCTCAATCTCGATCTGATTCAGGCCAATCGGAAGAGAGGACATCAGCCCTTCTTCCTGCTGGAAGTCCAGCCGCTTGAGCGCACAGTTGTATTTCTGGGCAATGGAAGCCGTCTGGAAGATGGCGTTTTCGAGCTTCTGGCGGGAGGCAGCGGTATTCATGATGAGGATGGTCACAAGGAACATTCTCTCGTTGCGCGTCTGAAGGTCCTGCAACAGGCGCTTGGCCTCACCGCCGTAGGTGGCAAGGTCGGACGGGATAATTTCCATGTCATATCCGCTTCTCACGGCCTTTTTCTGCTCTTCAATTTTCATCTTGTCGAGGTCGGTAATCTTCATCTTGATGCTCTTGATAGCTTTCGCCTGATCAATCGTGCGGATATGAAGATTGACCGTGATGTTGCTGTCCATGTCGAGGAAGTCAGCCAGCATCCGGTCATTGAGTTCCGGCGCGAGGATTTGAAGGAAGCTCACTGCGCCGATGGCCTTGCCCATCTTGAAGCACTTGCCTTCGCGGAAATCGAAGGAAGTGGGCGCGATGAAGTCCTTGCTGCTGAGTCCCGTCCGGGCTACCATGTCAAAGGAGAAGCGGAACGGCTCGTTCGAGTCCATGTTGAACACATCATGGAGCACTTTCAGCCGTTCGTAGCCGGACAGCGGCTCGGTCTTCACACCGAGGGTTTTGAAATTGTTGAGGATGTCCGTCTCAATCCGATCCAGCTTGGCCTTCGCCATGCGCAGGGAGTCGGCCTCAATCCCGAAGGTGATGTACTTGCGCTTGATGAGGCCGTTGTTGCCCTTCGTGAGCTGGTTTTGCAGCATCTCGGAATACTCGCTGCGGATGTCGTTGAACTCGTCATCCTGCTCCGGGATGTTGATCTGCTTCTTGAACTCGCTGATGCTCGTCCTCTGGTTGATAAAGGAGAACTGGACAAAAATCGAGCTGTCAAAGTAGTTCAGGAAGTCGCACCAGTTCTCGAAGATGGCCGTCTTGTCCTCGTTCTGGGCGAGCTGATAGTTGATGTCGTTGAAACGGATAGTCTTTGTATAAAGACGGCTGTTGACCTTGCAGATGCCGTCGCGGCACATCTCCACATAGGGGATAGTCTGCTGCGCCGACTGACGGACTTTCTTTGTCTTCTTGGCCTTTTTCTTCTGCAGGACCAGCTTCTTCTTTTCCTCGGCGGAGAGAAGATCGCCGTACACCTTGCCGTTTTTGGTAAGCCGCTTAGGCTCTGCGGCCTTTTTCGTGCTGCTGTGCAATCTGCAATTCCTCCTTCTCTTTGATTTCCTGCTGGATCGCAGCGTATAGGTTGTTCGTGCGGTATGGCCGCACCTTATCCCTCAGAAACATGGACTTGATCACATGGCCGAGGATTTTTTCAGCCGGTTGCCCGTCCTTCTCATAGAGAGCGAAGAAGATAAACGGGAGCATGATGACCACCATCAGCATTGCCGAAGTGGAGATGCCGAGGCTGGGCTTAGTCAGGAAGAAGATCGGGACACCCGCTGCCGCAGCCAGCGCAAAGCAGATGAGCTGCCGCTTTGTCAGGTTGAACATGACCTTCGTCTTGACACGATTCAGGTCCTTCGGGACCGGTACAAACGCCATTGGGAACCTCCTTTCCAAGCGTGATGCTGCACTCGACTTCATTGCCCCATACATCCCAGCCTTCGGTGGACTGGCGGGCGAAAAGTTCGATGCGCGGGACATCGCCCATGAGCTGGACGATGCGGTTGCGGGCTTCCTCCGGTTTCTTGGAGTGCTCTTCGATGTGGCTCATGATGACCTGATGCACACCGGGGCTTGCCCGTTTGGGATGGCCTTTCGTCGCAAGGATGCAGAGTTCAGCATTCGCCCGTGTCCAGTACCCCATGCCCCAAAAGAGGCTGTCGGACACCCGGTTCTGCTTGATCCAGACAAAAGCCGTCGTTTTGTATTCAAATCCCCATGCTTCGAGGACTTGGAACGCCTCCTGCATACAGGGGAAGGTAATCCACATGAAGAGCACACAGTCTTTGGCTGCAAGCTCTCCAATAGGCAGAGCCTTGATCTCTTCAAGGCTCATGGTCGGGTAATGGCTTTCCGCCGAACGGCCAAGCCCTTTCTTTGAGTAGACCCGGTACCGCCACGGAGGGTCGGCATAGATCACGGAGTATTTCTTCAAGCTGACCCTCCTTTCTCAGTGGGCATTGAATAGTGACTTCGCGAGCGATCCTGTCTTGAACAGGGAGAAGCAGAGGATGACCGTGTATGCCGCCACAGAGAACAGCGCCGAGTGGATATTGGCCGCGATAATCATGTTGTTGATGAGCACGGCATAGATCGCAACGCACACCATGATGAGGAAGCCTTGGAACGCCAGTGCGAACAAGCCTTTGAGGTAGTTCGTGCCGATGCTGCCCCATTCGCGGTTGCTCATCGTCGCTATGGGGATGGGCGCGATGCTCACGGTGCAATAAATCTCAATCATACGGCCATAGAGGATGACCGTGATGAGAATGGACATGATCTTGAGGCACAGGCTGATCAGCAGCGTCTCTATGGACAAGCCGAGCAGTTCGCCAATGCCCATCGTTTCCATGCTGGCGCGCATTTGTTCAAGAGTGGATTCGATGTCGATGTTCGTGTCGCCGCTTATGACACCGGCTGCACCGGCTACGACATTCTGACCGATGTCGAAGACCGCCATCACAATGTCAAAGGTATTGGTAACGAGGTAGATCGCCACAGCCGCCTTGAAGAACCACTTGAAGAACATCCATGTGTCCATGTCATGCAAGTTGTTTTTCTCGGTGATCATGGAGATCAGCTCGTAACACAGGACAAAGGTGATGATGATACCAGCGATGGGGACTATCACATTTTCGGATAGTCCCCGGATCATCTGGTATATGCTGCTATCCCATGAAGAGGGCGTTTTGCCTACCTCAGCAGCTATCGTCCCTACCTTGTCGTTGACATCGGTGAACATATTGGTCATGTTGCTTTCAATCCAGCCGATCAGAAGCTCTTTTATGGCTTCTTCGATTTTTTCAAGGATAAATCCCAATATTTCACCACCTTTCGGTTATGCTGGGGTTACCGGATCAGAACAGGCCAGACAGGAGCGGGATAAGGGTCGTGCCGATGAGTACCACACCACCACCGGCCATCAACTGCTTGATGCCCTGGGACTTTGCTTATGTGTGATAAAGAAGTAATAGAAGTGTAAAAAATTTTGCCGTTCCTATCCGGCACTTGGCCATTGTGTCGGATAGGTCGGGCGTTAGGCTTCGGGCAA